>RCNE010000104.1_pt1 | contig 37961 bp, 35 predicted proteins | sample 2041361 | NCBI WGS metagenome assembly RCNE01 (sample SAMN09708229, study PRJNA481090) | Marine sediment metagenome, whole genome shotgun sequencing project. | reverse complement strand
AAAAACTATCAATTGTTTTACTAGCCCTGAGCATGGCTTTTGCCAGCGTCACGGCACTTGCAGAATGGAAACCCAACGACAATGACACAATGGAGTTGTCAGTTGCCAAATCTATCATCGAAGCCAAAGAGAAAGACCCCTCCCTGTCAAAATGGTTTGAGACCGCCTACGCCTACGCCGTATTCCCCAATGTGGGGAAAGGTGGCATCGGTATCGGTGGCGCTCATGGCAAAGGCATTGTCATAATCGGCGACAGCACAGTGGGGAACACTTCATTGTCACAAATTAGCATAGGTCTTCAACTGGGTGGACAAGTCTACGCTGAATTTATCATGTTCAAAGACGAGGCTGCTTTTGGTAACTTTTCCCGCGGAAATTACGAAATGGGTGCACAGGCATCAGCGGTCGCAGTAACCCTGGGCGCGTCAGCCGATGCTGATTATGATAAGGGCGTGGCCGTATTCACCATTGCGGGCGGAGGCCTGATGTTTGAAGCCTCAATAGCTGGACAGAAGTTTAAATACAAAGCCAAGTAAACAACAGGCAACAGATCACGGCCTCTTTCAGGCCGGTTCAGAAAAGGCGTCGTTAAACGGCGCCTTTTTTGTATTCTGGAAATATGAGCCGATGGCTTTCATAAAGCTGGTCAAGCGGGGAAATCAAGCTTTGTAACTGGCATGCACATCGGATATATTGGCGAACTAACTTATATTCACGATCAATATTCCATATGGGAACACTATGAAAAAACTTTTCGCCGTCCTGATCACCTTGAGCCTCGTTTCAACAAACATTTATGCACAGGATTGGAAACCCAATGTGGATGACAAGCTGGAGCTATCAGTAGCTCAAGCCATTATCAAAGCCAATGAAAGCGATCCGACACTGACAATGTGGTTTGAGTCTGCGTACGCCTACGCGGTATATCCAAAAGTCGGAAAAGGCGGTTTTATTGTCGGTGGCGCAGGTGGCAAGGGCCTGGTTATTCGTGGCACAAACACTGTTGGTGAAACCTCTTTGTCACAGGTAACGATTGGTGCGCAGATAGGCGGCCAGGTCTATGCGCAATACATCATGTTCAAAGACCAAACGGCATTTGAACATTTCACCCGTGGTAATTTCGAAATGGGTGCACAGGTATCTGCGGTTGCTATCACCCTGGGTGCGTCAAAAGATGCCGGTTATGATGGCGGAGTGGCAGTATTCACCCTCGCGGACGGCGGATTGATGCTTGAGGCCTCCGTTGGCGGGCAAAAGTTTAAATACAAAGCCAAGTAGGTATCCAGGCAAGGTCATATCAACACGATAATGGCCTAGAGCTGATAAGCAAATATCAGCACACCGGACAATACCAACCACATCAGTAAGGTTAGCGGGGCCCCTACCCTGACGAAATCATTGAATTTGTAACCACCTGCGTTCATGACTAGCAGGTTGGTTTTATAAGCCATAGGTGTGATGAAACTCAGGTTCGCACCGAACAGCACTGCCAACACAAATGGTTCGAGGGGTAAACCGAGTTCCTGGGCGATACTGATCGCAATCGGTGTACCAATGACTGCTGCTGCATTATTGGACACAACATTCGTCATGATGGCCATCAGCAGCATCAGGAAAGAGAGTATCCATCCCGGTGATATCCCGAATGTCAGGTATAGAAACACCTGCGCCAGGTATTCGGCACCACCTGTCTTCATCAATGCCGAGCCCAGTGCCAGCGAGGCGACGATAATCATAATGACCTGGGTACTGAGTGAATGATTAGCTTGCTGCCACGTGATACAACCCGTACCTATCAATACGAGGCAGCCCAACATTGCACTCATGGCTATCGGCATGATGCCAAAAGCCGCCAGTGCCACAATGACTACCATGATCATTAGTGCAAGGGGTGCCCTGGCCGTATGCGGTAAATCGGCCGTATTGTCGAGAACCAGTAACTCACCACCAATTTTCAGCGTACGGATATTCTCAGCCCTGCCCTGCACGAGCAGGACATCACTGGCCCGCAATTGGCGTTGATTCAATTCAGCCGTACTGGCGCTAACGACATCACCGCCGCAATGAACTGCCAGCAAATCCAGTCCGTAACGATCTTCGAGACGGGCATCAGTTACTTTCTGACCACGCAATTGCGAACCACCGGTCACGACGACTTCTGCAAGCTGTAAATGACCTTCCAGGGTCGCGAGGGATGGGTCTGGCCCTGCCGTTAACCTGGCACCCAAAAGAGCCTGGTACTCCTTAAGCATGTCGACAGTGGCGGAAATCTGAATCTTGTCACCGGCCCTGATCACTACGTCGGGCAAAGGTGAAATTGACAAATGATCATCCCGGAAGATTCGTTTTACACGGAATCCTTCCCCGGCTTTGTGAATCAGGTTCGCCAGTGAGCTTCCTACGAGGGCATTACCGTCGGGGATCAACAAATGTGCCTCAAATTCCCGATTGGATAAATCATCCATGGGTGGTGTACGTTTCGGGATCATATAGGGTGCCACCAACCACAGGTACAGGATAGCGACAATGGCTGCAATGGAGACGGGTAGCATGAAATCAAACATCGCAAATCGTTCGATGCCCATGTCTGCGGCCACCGATACAACCAGCAGGTTGGTTGATGTTCCGATGGTTGTGCCCATGCCGCCAATCAATGTTGCAAACCCCATTGGAAGCAACACACCGGACGACGACCGCTTGCTACGGACCGTGGCCCCGATCAGCATCGGTAGCATAAGTACCACGATGGGTGTGTTATTCATGAACGCACTGAGCAATGCCGCCACTATCAGGGTCAGTAACAAAGCTGTTTTTGGACTCCATTTCCATAGCTTGGCCAACCGCCTTGCGACCGGTTCAAGTGCACCGGTCTGAACCAGCGCCTGACCAGCAATCATCAGGGCGCAGACAGCAATGAGGGCTTCGTGGCCAAAACCGTAAAAGAAGGTCATCGGTTCGATGCTGCCGCGTACGCCTTCAAACGGAAATAGCTGAAAACCTACGACCAGCATCACAAGAATGGCAAGACTGGATGATTCAAGGTGGATTTTTTCGCGGGAAAACAGGAACAGGGCCACACCGGTCATCAGTAACATGACCAATGCATGCACGTTGGGTACCTGCGGGAAACCCATCTGGATCACCAACCTCCAATACCAACCAATACCATATTATCAGTACAAAAGTACGCTTGTTAGTCCTTTTTAGACTGCTCCGGGCGGATGTGGTTGCCTTAAGTTTGTTTCCCCGGTGCTTTTTGTGTGCTCAAAGGAAGAATCTGAAGAAGTCTATGGTCTCTGTGGCTTCACCGCAGCATGATTGCCCTTTACAATGTGGCATGCGCAACAATAAAAAAACTGGTCTGTATTTTTTAGCTTTATTTGCACTCAGCGCCTGTGACCCACAAACCGGTCATGAAGCTGCCCAAACCGCGTCAGCGCCAGTCACAATGGTACGTACGGGTTGGTTGTCATCAGATGAACTCATGGAAGCCAGCGGCATGATAGCCAGTTATTCGCGTGCCGGTGATTTCTTCGTCCATAACGATGAAGGTGAGCCGGTTTTATATGCCATTGATGAAAGCGGCACAGACCTTGGCTCTGTCGCCATCGTCCCCGCCAAAAATAAGGATTGGGAAGACATCACCTCGGTACCCGTTGATGGAGACCGTTGGATAGTGGTCGGCGATATTGGCGATAACAAGGCAAAGCGAAAATCCATCAAGCTATATTTTGCAGAAGAACCCAAAACCGGTGAGCACGACCGCTATTCCGGCCGACTGGATTTGAAACATTCATTGCATCTGACCTACCCCGATGGGCCTCGCGATTGCGAATCAATGGCGTATGACCCGATCGGCAAGCAGATTTTACTGCTTAGCAAACGGGACAAGCCATCCCGTTTATATGCCGTGGATCTTGAAACAGCATTAGCCGGGAAAAATGCGGAGCTAAAATTCCTGGGGACCATTGCCAAATTACGACCACCGACGTCAAAAGACCGTTTTCACTTTGGCGGAAGAACGGATTTCATATCGCAACCGACCGGTTTTGATATTTCGGACGATGGCACAGAGGCCGTTATCATCACCTACCGCAGCCTGTACCGTTTTCAGCGCAAAGCCGATGAGGACTGGTTAAGCACTTTTCAAAGAAAACCTGAAGAAGTCGTCGGACCGCCTGCTGTGCAAAATGAAGCGATCACCTATTCTGTTGATGGCAAAGCGATTTACGTCACCACCGAAAAAAAACCGGCGCCCGTGTATCGCATTGAATTTACGAACGTCCCGCCTTAAGAGACTTCAAGACCCTGGGTCGCCAGGTATTCAACGAAATCAGATTCCGAGATGACTTTTACACCCAGTTTCTCGGCTTTGGTCAGTTTGGAACCGGCAGCTTCACCGGCGAGCAGCGTGCTGGTTTTAGCGGACACACTTCCTGTCACTTTCGCACCCAGAGTTTCAAGCAGGTTCTTCGCCTGGATCCTCGGCATGGATAGCGCACCCGTCAGCACCCAGGTCTCACCGGCCAACGGTTGTGCTCCGCTTGTCTCTTCGAGTGGCTGCCAGTCCACTCCAGCGTCCTTTAAGGCCTGGATAACCCGGCGATTCTTTTCCTGCTGAAAAAAGGTTGCTACGTGACCGGCAACGATCGGCCCCACGTCACTCACCTCGATGAGGGTTTCCTCAGACGCTTCTTCCAGTACCTGCATTGATCTGAAATGTGCAGCCAGCGAATGTGCCGTCACTTCACCCACCTCACGAATACCGAGCGCGTAGAGAAAACGGTCAAGACCGGGCTTTTTGCTTGCCTCAAGGGCCTTCAGAAGGTTCTCCGCCGATTTGCCGCCCATCCGCTCCATTGAGGCGATTTGCTCAAAGCTGAGGTGATAAAGGTCAGCAACCGTGTGAACCATACCCTGCTCAACCAATTGATCAACCAGCTTGTCACCCAATCCCTCGATATCCATGGCTTTGCGCGTGGCAAAATGCCGGATTCCTTGTTTTATCTGGGCAGGACACAGGTCACCCGTGCATCGGGCTACCGCTTCACCCTCGGTTCGCTCAACGTCAGAGCCACACTCGGGACAGGTTTCGGGCATATGAAATTCCGGCAGGTCGGTTTCACGCCGTTGTTTTACGACACGCGCCACTTCGGGTATGACATCTCCCGCCCGGCGCACCACGACCCAGTCTCCAACCCGAATATCCTTGCGCCGAATTTCATCTTCATTATGCAGTGTGACATTGGTCACCGTTACACCACCCACAAAAACCGGTTCCAGCCTGGCAACCGGCGTCAGCGCCCCGGTGCGGCCTACCTGGATATCTATATCCAGCAACCGGGTTATTTCTTCTTCAGCCGGAAATTTATGTGCCAGCGCCCATCGGGGTGCCTTGCTTATAAAACCAAGAAAACCCTGCTGATCGAAGCGGTCGACCTTGTAAACCACACCGTCAATGTCATATCCCAGTGCAGAACGCAGTTCCGCCATTCGCTTATGGTAATCGAGACATCCTTTGAGCCCCTCAACCCGTCTGACTTCGGGATTGACGGGGAAGCCCCAATCCCGCAAACGGGCCAGGGCATCAAACTGGTTGTCGGGCAGGTTATCGCGGGTCGCCGTGGCATAGGCAAAAAATGCCAGTGGCCGTTTGGCGGTCAGTTGCGGGTCGAGTTGTCTTAAACTGCCTGCGGCGCCGTTACGGGGATTGACCAGGGGCTTCTCTCCTGTCTCGATGGCCCTGCGGTTGAATGCGTCAAAGCCAGCCCGTGGCATGTAAATTTCCCCGCGTACCTCGAGCAATGTGGGCCAGTCCTCGCCATGAAGCTTGAGAGGAACGGCTCGAATAGTGCGAACATTGGAAGTGACATCCTCACCCCGTTCACCATCTCCACGGGTTGCCGCCGTGGTCAGAATCCCATCCACATAGGTGAGTGAAATCGCCACACCATCCAGCTTGGGTTCCGCAGCAAAAATAATGTCACTACGCTCAAGACCATTCTCCACACGGCGTTGGAAGTCTGCTACCTCTTCTTCGGAAAACGCATTCCCCAACGACAGCATCGGCACGCGATGCCGTACGGTCTCAAAACCATCCTGTGGTGTGCCGCTGACACGCTGTGTGGGAGAGTCGGGTGTAATCAGCTCCGGGTGACCGGATTCAATGCCTTCCAGTTCCCGCATCAAGCGGTCGTATTCGGCATCCGGAACTTCAGGATCATCCAGTACGTAATAGCTGTAATCGTGATGTTCGATCAAACGCCGCAGTTCACCGGCACGTTCAATTACAGCCTTCCGCGTCATGACTCTGGATTTTTCTGCCGTTCGTATTCGCGCAATTCTTCCTTGATTTTCAAGGAGCGCTGACGGGTGAACACCTCGTGCTTATCATCCAGCAAATCCGCGTGTAACAATTCAGCCAGCCTGCGACTTGTTGCCAACATCGAATCCCAGGCGTCCAGCGCATTACTCGGTCCGGGCAGGGTCATGAACATGGTCACGCCCCGGATTTCCATGGTATTCCAGGCATTTTTGTCAAACGAACCCGGCTTTGTCAGATTGGCCATACTGAATACCGGCTCCACATTCTCTTCGTGGATACGATGAAAAATGTCGTGACTGCCAAAAACCAGGCCTGACTTTAACGAGGCATCCAGTAATTCAATCCCCGTGATGATGTGTTTGTCACGGGCCTGCAAGAACAGTGTCACGATCCTGTCGGGTAGCGGCGCGTCGGGAACCCCTGGCTTCTTATCCAGCCCTGGTTCAATCCGTTTTTTGATATATGTGTCAAGGTCGGCCCCGTCGTCAGGTGGCAACCCGATAGCCAACTCAGCTTGCCTGGCATTCTCATCGGCATCATCCCCGTCGGACTCACGCCCATCGGAATCGAGCGCCGGTTCACGTCTGACCCGTTGCGCATGGATACGCTTGCGCGAGGCGCGCGATTTGCGTTTCCTGTCCGGATTGCCAAACAGGAATATTCCCGCAATGATCGCAATTCCGGCAATGACTAAAATCCATCTGAATGTTGATTCCATTTCCATACCACCTTAGGAATATATTAACTCACTAGATTCCCGCGAATTTAGCGGCTTCATCAATATCAACCTGCACCAGCCGGGACACACCGGGCTCGCGCATGGTGACACCGCTAAGTTGATGCGCCATTTCCATAGTAATTTTATTATGGGTGACCACGATAAACTGCACGGTTTCAGACATATCCTTCACCATTGCAGTAAAGCGCCCGACATTGGCATCATCCAACGGCGCGTCGACCTCATCCAACAGGCAAAATGGTGCCGGATTCAAGCGGAATATCGCAAATACGAAAGCCACAGCCGTCAATGCCTTTTCACCGCCCGACATCAGGTTAATGCTGCTAATACGTTTGCCTGGAGGTCGCGCCATAATCGATACACCGGTGGTCAACAGATCATCACCGGTCAATTCAAGATAGGCATGTCCGCCGCCAAATAGCTTTGGAAACAATTCCTGTACACCCTTGTTGACGCTTTCAAACGTATCCTTGAAGCGGGTGCGGGTTTTGCGGTCAATTTTCTTGATCGCGTTTTCAAGTGTTTCCAGCGCGCCGACCAGGTCCTCATTTTGGGCATCCATGTATTCCTTGCGCTTTAGTTCTTCTTCATATTCGGAGATAGCTGCCAGGTTTACAGGCTCAAGGCGGGTAATGCGTGCACCCAGGCGCTCCAGTTCTTCCTGCCAGGCCTCGGCGTCAGCACCCTCCGGTAATGATTCAGCCAGTTCTGTCACCTGGTGACCCAATTGCTCAACCTGCCGCTCAAGCGTGCGGGCAGTCAGCTCCAGTTCCTGTTGCTTCAGACGCGCATTTTCCAGAGAACCGCGAATTTCCTCAACCTGACTTACACAGGTTTGTCGGTCCGTATCAAGCTTGCGGTAATCCTCTTCGAGTTGCTGCATCTTCGCCCTGGCCGCGGTCAGACGCTGTTCTACCTCAACCTGGCTCTGTAACAGGCCATCCATGTTTGCACGGTGCGTTTCCTGCGGATCTTCATTTTGCGCAATTTGCTCGCTCAACTGCACGAATCGCTGCTGCAACTGGCTAAACTGTGTGTCCATACGTAATAGTGAATTACGCAGCGAATCCAGGCTCGCACGGTGTGATCCCGTTTTTAATGCCAGTTCGTGACGTTGGTTGCGTGTTTCCCGGGCGCGTGCACGGGCATTATCCCTGCGTTCCAGTAAAGACCGGCGCTGCTTGTCCAGCGCCGCGCGTTCTTTCTCGGTAATAGCCATTTCATCCAACAGGGAAGCCTGGTTGGCTCGCAGGGATTTTATCTCTGCCTGGGCATCATTCTGCCCCTTCTTCAGGGTCACGGTTTCTTCAGCTATCTGTTTTTGACGTTCGCTTAGATCCTTGATCCTGGCACGACCGGCATGCAATCGACTGGCCAGATCCGAGCTTGCCCTATGCTGGTCATTAACTTGTTGCTGTAATTCATTGACTGCGCTTTCCATACCCGGCAGGACATCACGCTCAACCTGGTTTGACTCATTCAGCACAGACCATTTGCGTTGCAGTTCAGCGAGTTCAGCCTGCAGGGTTTTAATCTCCTGCTTGCGGGCCAGCATACCAGCCTGTCCGGACTGGTCACCCGCGACCCGTATCCATCCCTGCCCGATCCACTGGCCCTGTGCAGTTATTGCAGATGACCCGTCACTACCATCCCCGGCAGCTTTGAATGCAGATTCCAGGGAATCGGTAAGTTGTACGCGGTTCAACAGTGCGGTGATCGCATCAGGTGCCCTCACCTTCTCTGCCAGGCTGCCAGCTATCGCCTTGAGACCAGAGGAACGGCTATTGAGCAGGGTCAATTCAATGTCACCACCATTACCGGTCGCCAACCGGCCCAAAGGGGACGATAGCGCCGCCGGATCGTCGACCAGAACAGAATCCAGCCAAAAACTCAGGACCGTCTCCACTGCCACTTCCCACCCCTTTGCGACATCAAGCTCTTCAACCAGTCGCGGTGCGGCTTTGAGGCCGTTGGTTTCAAGCCATTGCGTGCCGCTATCACCTTGTCGTGCAGCCTGCTGCAATGCCTTGAGCGATTCAAGCCGACCTTCACGACGGTTAACGTCCCCTTTTAAATCGTGCTGTCTCGCGATGGCATCACGTAAATTCTGTCTGCGGACTTCCAGGTCTTTGCGATTTGACTCGAGTTGTTGCTGTTGCTCCGCCAGTTGCGCCGCCATCACATCGGTCTGCTTTTCAAGCTCGACGACTTCCTGGCTCAGCACCCCGGTATCCGTACCTTCAGTTTCACCGGCAAGACTCTGAAGACGAATCGACGCATCCTCCATACGACTGTCCAGCATCGTGATCATCGCGCGCTGGCCGTCGGCCTTACGGTTCAGCTCATTGTTCTTAACATGATGCTTTTCCAGTTCTTCCTGCCAGCCAGCCACTTTGACTTCCGCTGCCTGCATTTCGGTATCTGCACCGGCCTCGCCCTTAAGAGCCATCTCGAGCGCAGGTTCAACTTCGGCCAATTTGGATGTCAGGTCTTCTACCTGGGCCCGGTCCAGCACCATGTGTTTTTCCATATCCTGCAGGCCACCGGAGGTTTCTTCGTATTCTTTCTGTTGCCGGGCCTGCAATTCCCGGTTGTGCTGAACTGTCTGTTCAAGCCGGGCTATGTCACTGCTAATGGCGTACAACTCGCCCTGCACCGTGTTAAATGCCTCACTGGCGACCGCCTGCTCCTGGTGGGTGGATTCCATACGGGCCTCAGCGGCACGCTGCTCGGCAACCTGTTCCTGCATCGCGGTTTCCTGAACCGACAGCCCGGACTGGCCCAAATCTGCGTCATTTTTCAATGATGACCATTGCAGGGCCAACAAATTTGATTCGAGATCCCGTTGCTCGACTTTGAGCTTTTTATATCGTTCGGCCGCATTGGCCTGCCTTTTCAAACGATTCAAATGATTGGCAATCTCATCCCTCAAGTCGGTCAGGCGATCAAGGTTTTCCCGGGTATGTTTGATGCGCCGTTCGGTCTCCCTGCGCCGCTCCTTGTAGCGGGAAATTCCGGCCGCCTCCTCGAGGTGTGACCGAATTTCATCGGGGCCGGCGTCGACCACCTGTGAAATCATGCCCTGTTCAATTATCGAGTAGCTTTTTGACCCGAGACCGGTACCGAGGAAAAGGTCTCGAACGTCCTTACGCCGGCAACGGGTGCCATTCAGTGCGTATTGAGAGACGCCTTCCCGACCGACAATGCGTTTGACCGAGATTTCGTTGAAGGCCGCAAACTCACCCGCAATCCGGCCAAGGGTATTATCAAAAATCAACTCAACGCTTGCGATACCCACGGGCTTTCGAGTGCTTGAACCGGAAAAAATCACATCCGCCATGGATTCACCACGCAATACTTTCGCGGAGCCCTCACCCATGACCCAGCGGACTGCATCGATAATGTTGGACTTGCCACAGCCATTGGGCCCGACAATACCGGTCAGGTTGGTCGGTGCGGTAAATGTGGTCGCATCAACAAAGGATTTGAAACCAGCAAGCTTGATTGCAGTTAGTCGCATAGATTGAATCTGTGGTCAGAGATGAGTAAAGTGCCTATCCAATTTTTATTTTCCGGAGCGTAATTATGACGACCCAGCCCAGTCGGGAACTGGAACTGTTTCCTAACCCCCAGCCAACGCGGGATTATACCATTCGAATCGACATTCCGGAGTTTACTTGTTTGTGTCCAAAGACCGGTCAGCCGGACTTTGCCACGCTGACACTTGAATATATTCCGGACCGGCAATGTGTTGAGCTCAAGTCCCTCAAACTGTACGTATGGAGCTTCAGGAATGAAGGTGCATTTCATGAAGCAGTCACCAATGAGATTCTTGACGACCTGGTCAAAGCCACTTCTCCCCGTTTTATGCGTCTGAGCGCGATTTTCAATGTCCGCGGTGGCATCGGCACAACGGTCGTTGCTGAACACAGGGCTGAAAACTGGCAACCACCCGTCTCTGTAGAGTTGCCATAGCCCGGCTTAAAGTTCATCACTGGCGATGGCTTCGATCGCCAGTGCATGAATATCAGTTTTCATCATATCGTCCAGGGCGGTATAAACTGCCCTGTGACGGGCCAGCATTTTCATACCGTTGAAACGTGAACTGACAATCGAAACACTGAAATGGCCGAGACCACTTTTCGCACCTTCATGCCCAACATGTTTGTGGCTGTCGTCTTCCACCTGCACAGACTCCGGCTCAAACGCCAGTTCAAGCAGCAGGTGGATACGGTCGACGCGTCTCGCATTCATTTCCTGACCCTCACGGCAATGCCTTGATAAATGGCCTGACGTCAACATAATCATAGACACCGGCTTCCACATAGGGATCACTGGCAGCCCATTGCCGGGCTTCTTCCAGTGAGTCGAATTCGGCGATGATAGTTGAACCGCTAAACCCGGCCGGACCGGGGTCAGGGGAATCTATATTGGGCATGGGCCCTGCGACCAGCAACCGCCCCTTTTCAATCAATTTCTGAACCCGTTCCAGGTGCGCGGGTCGGGCAGCCTTGCGTGCCTCAAGGCTATCTTCACGATCCGATGCGTGGATGACATACCACATAAAAATTCCTTTATATTTACTGGAAGTGTACCTGACTGAATCATTTGCTCAAGCTCAACCATCAATTTTCTGTCTTTATTGTCGAATACATTGAGCAGATCGCCTGTAGACAGGTAAAATACGCAGCCTATGAGTGAGCGAATTGAAATAAACCCCTATGGTGCCAAACCGCGCCAACTCGACCATATTGTCGGTGTTCTGGTACGGGGTGGTCTGATTGCATACCCTACGGATTCCGGTTATGCGCTGGGCTGGCGTTCCAATAATCGCAAAGCCCGCGACCGGGTGATCCGCTTACGCGGACTGGACCGCCATCACCACTTCAGCTATTGCTGTCGCAGTCTTTCAGAAGTCGGAAAACTGGTCAGACTGCAAAACTCCGACCATCGCCTGATACGCCAGCTGACACCAGGCCCTTATACCTTTATCCTGCCATCTACCAATAATGTATCGCGCAATGCCCAGATGGACAAAGTTCGCACAGTAGGTGTGCGTATTCCCGACCATCCACTGGTACAGGGCTTGCTGGATGTGCTTGATGAACCACTGTTGAGTTCGTCTCTGATACTAAGGGATCCCGAAGACGGGATTTTGGACACAGAAGACCTGTATGACGAAGTCTACGGGCAAATCGACTTGTTTGTTGACGCTGGTTATTGCCCGCTTGAGCCTACCACCCTGATCGACCTGTGCAGCGGGCAACCCGAAATCCTGCGCCGTGGACGCGGCGTGATAGACTTCCTCTGAAATGGAACCGGAAAATCATCAAGCCACGATCACTGCAGACAGGGAAGGCGACCAGGAAGAAATGCCCTTTGCGCTGGTTCAGGGCTCACCGGTTACTGAAGTTCCCCACGATCTGTACATACCACCCGATGCGCTCGAAGTCATACTCGATGCGTTTGAAGGTCCGCTGGATCTCCTGCTCTACCTGATCAGACGGCAGAACCTGGATATTCTTGATATACCTATCACCGAGATTACCCGTCAATATATTGAATACATCGAGATGCTTGAGGATATGCAGTTTGAGTTGGCTGCAGAGTATCTCGTCATGGCTGCGATCCTGGCAGAGATCAAGTCCAGGATGCTTCTGCCCCGACCCGCCCTGGATGACGGTGAGGAGTCTGATCCCAGGGCAGAGCTGGTCAGACGATTACAGGAATACGAGCGCTTCAAACAGGCAGCAGAGGATCTGGATGAACTACCCATGGAGGGTCGGGATTTTACGACGGTGGAAGCGTTCGTTGAAGACAAGACCGTGGTACGCGTACCACCCACGGTTGAACTACGTGAAATCCTCGCGGCACTCAAAGATGTCATGGGACGCGCTGAATTGTTCAGTCGCCATTCGATATCGGCCGAGCCTCTTTCGGTGCGTGAACGAATGTCCCGTATCCTGAACGCATTGCGTGAAAACCCCTATATTGAATTCCATCGCCTGTTTGACCCAGAGGAAGGCCGCATGGGTGTGGTTGTCAGTTTCCTGGCCCTGATGGAATTAACCCGTGAACAACTGGTAGACATGATACAAAATGAACCGTTCGGGCAAATCTATGTAAAAGCGCCTGAATGAATTATCCCTATCACAAACCGGCACGCAGCCAGGTGAGCAAGAGTCCGGCAACCAAAGACAATGACTGAACAAGAAGATATGACAATAGATTCAATAATAAAGGGTGAGCCGCTCCAACAAATTCTGGAGGCCGTCCTTCTGGCGGCAGGGCAACCACTTTCGACAGCCAAATTGGCAGCGCTTTTCAACGACGAAGAGCGCCCACCCACCGGTGAGATCAGTCGTGCGCTGGAGCAGATTGGAAATGAATGCGCCAAACGTGGTGTGGAGTTAATCAAGGTCGCCAGTGGCTTTCGCTTTCAGGTCAAGCAGGATTTCAACGAATGGGTCTCCCGTCTATGGAAAGAACGGCCACCACGCTACTCACGAGCCCTGCTTGAAACCATAGCCCTGATTGCTTACCGGCAACCCATCACACGTGGAGAGATTGAATCTGTGCGCGGTGTTTCAGTAAGCACCAGCATTATCCGTACCTTGCAGGAGCGGGAATGGATACGTGTCGTCGGTCACCGGGATGTTCCTGGCAAACCGGCCCTGTTTGGTACCACCAGTACATTTCTGGACTCGTTTGGTCTGCAAAACCTGGACGAACTGCCAACCCTGGCCGAAATCCGCGACATGGAAAACCTCGAACCCGAATTGCAACTCGAAGTTCCTTCTGAGTCTGTGGCACCGGTTGCGATGGACGGGGACGAGCCCGTTGACCCGGACGAAAACCCGCCAATTGAGGAAGATCATGATCAGGATGAAGAAGATGAATCCAGGGACGCTGAACAAGATACGATGCAACAATGAATCAGCATAAGAATCGGCAACGCGGCAAAAAATCAGCCATCGACGTACCGGAACAAAAACAGGCATCTAAACCGGAGCACAAACCCGAACGTCTGCAAAAAATCATGGCAGGTGCAGGTCTGGGCTCCAGAAGGATGCTGGAAAAACAGATTAAAAAAGGCGATGTTCTGATCAATAACAAAGCAGCTGAAATCGGTCAGTCAGTCAGTGCAGGTGACCACATCAGTTTTGATGATAAAGAATGGAAAGTGATCGACGCCGCAAGTGCGCAACGCTGCCTGGTATACAACAAACCGACCGGTGAAGTGACAACCCGCTCCGACCCACAGGGCCGCCCCACGGTATTTGACAACTTGCCTGCGATTCAAGGGGCCCGATGGATCGCCGTTGGCAGACTCGACATCAATACCAGTGGCCTCCTGCTGATGACCACGGATGGCGAACTGGCCCATGCGATGATGCACCCGTCTAACCAGGTTGACCGGGAGTACGCCTGCCGGATTTTCGGTGATATTGACGCTGAAAAACTGATCAACCTGAGAAAGGGCGTGATGCTGGACGACGGCATGGCCAAATTCAGCGATATCCAGGCGGCGGGGGGAGACGAGGTTAACCACTGGTTTCACGTCACCCTGCTTGAAGGCCGCAACCGTGAGGTCAGACGTCTGTGGGCTTCGCAGGATGTCGTGGTCAGCCGCTTAAAGCGTGTCCGTTATGGTGCTGTTTTCCTGCCGAAACGTTTGCGTATGGGTGACTGGTCCGAACTTTCAGCCACCGACCAAAAGACCTTGAGAGAAGATGTCGGGCTTGGGTCGGTACCTGTTCAGCTTGCCCTCAAACCTGAAAAAGGCCACCGGGATTCAGACAGGCGGGATAACCGTAAAAAATTCGGAACACGCAAGAAGTCAACGCGTTACAAGAACGTTGACCGGAAATAGAAACTGATCACCCGGCGATTATGAATCTCGATCAATTACAGGGTTTATGTCTTGATTACCTGAAAGGTGTCATGGCTGCCGATCCCGCACATGACCTCACCCATGTCGAACGTGTGGTTCAGAACACACTGATGCTGACAAAGGCCGAAAACGGCGATTTGGCCATCAGCGTACCTGCAGCGTGGTTGCATGACTGTGTTTCTGTTGCCAAGGATTCACCTTTACGTAAACAGGCTTCAAAACTGGCCGCCGACGAGGCAGTTCGCTTCCTCGAATCCATCAACTATCCAGCCGGTCTATTACCGCAGATTTATCACGCCATTCAAGCGCACAGTTTCTCGGCCAACATACCGACCGAGAGCCTGGAAGCCCGCATCGTACAGGATGCCGACCGGCTCGAAGCGGTGGGGGCGATCGGTATTGCGCGCTGCTTTTTGACTGGCGGCAGCATGGGTACACCACTTTACGAGCCATCTGATCCGTTTGCGGCAAACCGCGACCTTGATGATCGAAGTTATACGCTGGACCATTTTTATTGCAAGCTGCTTGGGTTGGCGGACACGATGAAAACAGTGGCAGGTAAAGCCGAAGCAATCAAGCGAACCGACTATATGAAGGCATTTTTACAGCAACTGGGTTCGGAAGCCGGCCATATCCCGAGGCCTGCGTGACTTGTTACCCGCCTCGCGTTAATCCTTAAATTCTACGGTTGACTGCCGGGTACGATCAACCACGAGACGGGTAACGTCAGGGCGTGAGTAATGACCGGCTGGGTCAAAATTCTGCCGCTCCCGTCGTATGACATCCATATCCAGGTCAGCGCTGAACAATCCCTCGGTCTCGTTCTGTGGCTCCAGCAGCCATTGCCCATCGGGTGATGCGATACATGAACCACCATCCGCCAGCCAGCCCTTCGCGGCCTGTTTCACCAATGCTGCGTGTGGAAAGGTATCCGCTATCCAGTCGGCATGCATCAGGCTTGATACCGAAAGCACGTAGGAGCGGGATTCACGTGCGATGAAACGGGTTATGTCCTGCGTGTTTCTGACATTTCCGGGCCAAACCGCTACGTGTACATTTTCACCCTGCGCATACAGTGCGGCCCTGGGCAACGGCATCCAGTTTTCCCAACAATTGAGACCACCTACCCGAAAACCGTGCAAATCATGGACTCTCAGGCCATGACCATCGCCAGCAGACCATACCAGCCGTTCTTCATAAGTCGGGCAAAGCTTGCGGTGAATCGAGCCTATCTGACCGCTTGCTGAGATGTAGACCAGGCTTGCATACAGGCTCTGACCGCCACGGTCGGCAGCCCGTTCGATACAACCGAGATAAATGGCAATTGAATGGTCTTTTGCTGTTTTACATAGCGCCTGCAGGTCACCCGCGTCGATATCAACGGCCTGCGCCGAATAAAATGCGAACAGGTCTTTTTGCAGGCTTGATTCAAACTTTGCACCATTGGTCAGTTCTGGCCAAAACGGGTAACCGGGTACCAGCCCTTCACCGAACGCAACCAGTTGGCTACGCTGCCCCGCTGCCTGTTGGACAAAATCCTGTACCTTTTCCAGGGTCGCCGCCCGATTGAGCCAATGTGGTGAAATCTGTGCCAGGGAAACCCGTAAGCCATTTGAACCGGCCATATTTAACCCTTGTCGTGACCGTGGCTTGCATTGTAAATCGATCCGCCACTATCACGGTAAAAAGCCAGCACCGCGGCCGCATCTGACCTTAAAACACCGCGCTCTACCTCGATATCCCTGCGTTGTAGTGACTTGACCCAGTGACCCGGTTTGTCGCCTTCGTCAAAACCGGCAGCCTCCGCATCCTGTTTTCGCGCACCGCAGATCAGGCTGCTAATACCCGACCACGGCAATGCACCAAAACACATGGCGCAGGGTTCGCAACTGGTGACCAGTTGCAGTGGCCCCGAATGTGACAGGTTCCATTGCCCAACGGACAACTGCGCCAGCGACAATGCAACCATTTCGGCATGTGCGATGGACAGACCCGCTGTCGTTACAAGATTTATTCCAACTGATACCAGCTCACCGGTTTTTTCATGCACTACCACGGCACCAAAAGGGCCGCCGGTTTTCTGCATAACACTTTCCCTGGAAAGCGCAATGGCGAGTTGCATGCGCCCACTGATTGTAGACAGGGGCTGCTGCCAGTCAGCCAGGAATGGTTTGACCCAGGCGGGAAGCTCAAAACTACAGTGGCTGTGAATTGTCATGGTCTAAGGCTCCTGGCTGGTATTTCTTTGCCGGTTAATTTCATACAAACACACACCTGTGGCCACTGAAACATTGAGACTCTCCACCTGCCCTGCCATTGGAATTCTGACCAGGTAATCACAGATATCAGCGGTCAAACGGCGCAGACCGCTACCCTCACTACCCACGACCAGTGCCAATGGGCCTGTCAGGTCGGTAGCGTACAGGCTGTCGGTGGCTTCATCACTGGTGCCTGCCAGCCAGACACCGCGCTTTTTCAGTGTTCGCAGCACCCGGGCCAGGTTGGTGGCCTGGATAACTTTCAAGGTCTCGGCAGCACCACTGGCCGCCCTGCGTACCACCGGTGTGATACCTGCAGAACGGTCTTTGCAAATGACCACCAGCTGTACACCGGCAGCATCGGCTGTACGTAAACAGGCACCGAGGTTATGTGGATCCTGGATACCATCGAGCACCAGGATCAATGGTGTGTCTTCGATTGAATCCAGGATGTTTTCCAATTGGCTTTCCGGGGCCACATTGCTGCCGCTAAAACCCGCAATGACTCCCTGGTGCCGTTGCTGGTCGGACAATTTGTCCAATTCTGAAAGCGGGCACTTGATGACCCTGGTACCGGACTCCTGGGCGAGTGCTTCAACCTCAATCAGCCGCTTGTTGTTACTTTCGGCAAGCACACGCAACCATCCAACATCCCCGGCAGCCGTCTTCAGGGCCGAGGTTACGGCGTGGATGCCGATAAGCAAATGTTCATCCGAGGGCTTCATTTACTCAACCAGTTCAAAGTCAATCTTTCGCTCATCCAGATTAACGGCCAGGACCCGCACTTTTACCCTGTCGGCAAGCTGGAACACCTGGCCCCTGCGCTCACCTTTCATACGATGGGCGACAGGATCGAAATGGTAGTAGTCATTCGGCAACCCGGTTACATGAACCAGGCCACTGATGCGCCCGTAATCCAGTTCCACAAACAATCCAAAAGACGTGACACCACTTACCAGTCCCTCGAACTCCTCGCCGATACGGGTTTCAAGATAGGCACACTTGAGACGGTCGATCACATCACGTTCCGCTTCTTCGGCTCGACGTGAATTAAACGAGCTGCGTGCGCACAGTTCGGACATCTGACCCTCGCTGTATGGGTAGTCCGATGACCCTGCGCGTTGCAACAAATGGTGAATTGCACGATGCACCATAAGGTCGGGGTAACGTCTGATCGGTGATGTGAAATGGGTATAAGCTTCAAGCGCCAGTCCGAAATGACCCTCATTACCGGTCTGGTAGGCTGCAAGGCTTTGTGAACGTAACAGGACAGCCATAATCAGGTGTTCTTCAGGACGGCCCTGTGCCTGCAAGACAATCTTTTCAAAATCTTTTGGTTGCGGGTCGTCCCGCCATGGAACCTGGATACCCTGTCCCTGTAAAAACTGTTTTAAGGCTTCAAGCTTGCCCTCCGGTGGTGAAGCATGGACCCTGTAGGGCGCCGGTAACTTGTTTTTAAGCAAAAACTTTGCGGCTTCAACATTGGCCAGGATCATGCACTCTTCAATCAGCTTATGTGCGTTGTTTCGCTCCTGGGCAATCAAACCGACTACCGCGCCACGCTGATCAAACTGGAAACCGTACTCGATACTCTCGAATCCAATCGCTCCCCGTTTGAGACGCGCTGCGGACAAGGCCCGGTAAAGCGCATGCAAATCATCGAGACTGGTTTTCACATCATCCATGTCATCATGATGTTTCAACGTGCCGCTTTCATAATAATCGGCGACCTGTTGGTAGGTTAAACGCGCTGAAGAATTCATAACCGCTGCCACAAACCGGGAACGCTGAACGATGCCATTTTCAGAAACGGTCATTTCGCAGGCGAGGCAAAGCCGGTCGACCGCGGGTTTAAGTGAGCATAGTCCGTTTGAAAGAGCCTCCGGTAACATGGGAATGACCCGGCTAGGAAAGTAGACTGATGTGGAACGCCGCACCGCCTCGGTATCCAGTACGCTGCCGGTTTTGACATAGGATGAAACCTCGGCGATGGCAACGATCAAGCGCCAGCCCTTGGCTTGTTTTCGAGCGAACACAGCGTCATCGAAATCACGTGCATCAGCGCCATCAATGGTCACCAGTGGCAGGTCACGCAAATCCTTGCGACCGGCTTTCATATCCTCTGGAACCGACTCGCCAAACGCCCCGGCAGCCGCCTCAACCCCGTCTGGCCATTCAAAGGGCAAACCATGGCTGCGGATGGCAATCTCGGTGGCCATGCCCGGCGCACCGGATTGGCCTAATATCTCGGAGATTTTTCCAACCGGTGACTGGCGCCCGGTTGGCTCAATTACAATCGTCGCCACGACAACCTGCCCGGGGCGGGCCCCGAGCGTATCATTTAAGGGAATCATGACATCCTGATTAATGCGTGGATCATCAGGAACCACCAGGGCGATGCCATTTTCTTCAACATAGCGACCGACAATACTTTCATTGGCCCGCTCAAGCACTTCCGTAATCATGCCTTCGCGGCGTCCCTGTCGATCGGTACCGGTGACCGCAGCGAGTACCCTGTCACCATTCAATACCTTACGCATCTCCTTTGAGGAGATATACAGGTCGGAGCCGCCATCATCCGGAATCACAAATCCGAAGCCGTCACGATGGGCGCTGATACGGCCTTTCAACAGATCCATCCGGGCTGGCAAACCATATGCCTTGCGACGGGTTTGAACCAACTGACCGTCGCGGACCATGGCACGCAGCCGGCGTCTCAGTATCTCGCGGCTATCATCGGATACAACGTTTAGATCGCTGACGATTTCCTTACGTTGCATAGGCCGCCCGCGTTTTTCCAGCATTGCAGTAATCTCACTGCGCTCGGGTGCCGTGGCATCTATTTCCCTACTTTCAGACCGGTTTTTTCCACCGGGATTAAATCTTGTCAAGTTATGGCTCTCATTGGTTTGTCGAAGGACGCATTGTAACGTGAATACACCAGCTACGCGCTCTGCGGGATGAAATTCTATTGACAGTTCAGGGCGAAATCGGTAGAGTGCGCTCCGGCTTGGAAGTTCCCCCTTTACTTCTGGGCCACCGGGCTGTGGATCCCCTTTCCACAGCCCACTGCCCAGGTGGCGGAATTGGTAGACGCGCCAGCTTCAGGTGTTGGTTATCGAAAGGTAGTGGAGGTTCAAGTCCTCTTCTGGGCACCAATTTCAAAATGATAACAAAGTTTAAAAATAAGAAATTACGGCCCCGCTTGCGGGGCTTTTTTTTAGCCCTTGGTCCTAAATAAAGTGCTCCCGCTGGATTAATCAGTTCAGAGATTATCCAGTGCTGCTTCAAGCTGACCAAGACGCGAATCTATCGCGCGCTGGACAGACTCATGAATGTGAATTGAAAAGTCGCTTGGCATTTGCGTAAGTGCCTTGTCGGTAGCTTCACCAGCAGCTTCAAGAACTGATGTGATGGCCTGCCGGATGATCGTCGGACCGATTCCTGCCTCTTTACCGGTCTCGACAAAGTGCCTCCCGGTAATTTCGAGAATCTTATACTTGCGGCTTTTCCCAAAGGACATAGCGAGTCTGTAGCTCTTGCGGGGAATCTGGTTCACGTCGAATGCTTGTTGTGCAGAAAGAACATCATAGAATGGGGTGAGCCTGAATCCGCCTCCTGGACTCAGAAATATGCTGAAATTCTTCGCATGACCGTCAGTTGCGCCGATCAACCAAAATAGTATCTGCGCCGTAAAGAAGGCGGCCTGGTCTTGGGTTGACTCATCGCTGGCTTGCAGAAGCGAGGTTATATCAATGATGCTGGGGCCGTTTTGATGCCCCTCAAAAGTCGCCTGATATTTGCGGGTGGAAGGTACACCGAGTGCCTGACAGAAATCTTCTTGCGGCAATCTGAGCAATCGGCCATCGTCTTGCCAGAGTCGATCAAATCGCTCGACAACCAGTACCCGACGTTCTCCGAACGTTTGAATTTCTGTCTGATTGACGGGCAACCCGAAGGCTTCAAGTAGCTTCAGGCAATAGTGCTCATTGTCAACACTTGCCGCCATATCTATCAGACCGAATGCGGTTGGGATTTTGCCAATCTGAGGCTTGAGGATGTGGGTGGTCGGCGTAGTGCCCAGAGGCCTCATCCATTGCCCTTCATGGAAAAGAAGTGCTGTTTTATCTTGCGCGCCTGCCACTGATATACGGAACTCGTGTTCCGGATCAATACCGAGGGGCGCGCGCGCCAAATTTGCCAAAATGCGCTCGATCTCTTCTTCAGTGACGGGCTCGCCTCTGACTTCCATCCGCGCATCTGCCTGCACGTCATCAGGAAGGAACTGCATCGCTCCGACACAATCGCGACCTATCTGCTCAAGTAGACTATAGGCATCGGTGCCGCCAGCACCGGTGCGCTCTGCCACTATACGTCTGATGTTCGGATTGTCCGGCAAGAGATTGTCAAAGACTGCCACGACAGGCTCACCACGATAGGCAGTCTTGCGTAAGGCTAACGAGAGCGAGACCGCAAAGCTATGCTCCCATTCCAACCACTCTTTGACATACTGGAACTTGATTGCCCCGCTCGTCTCTTTCTCCAAACGGCCCACAAGCCGGTTGTTGATCAGGACGTTTAGTGGTATGTGTGTTTTCCTGCGTGCCATATCAGAATATGTCACCTATGGTTTTTTCGGAACTCTTGCGGCGCTCTGTAAGCTTCATTTCCAGATCGAGTGTCGCCAGCAATCTAAAGATCGTTTCGAGCTTGGTCCCCTCTTTCCCGTTCTCGATATGCGAGATAGTTTTTTGCCCGGTTCCGGTCAGGTCTGCGAGCGCCTGCTGTGACATACCACGCCGCACACGCTCATTATGAACGAGTGAACCGAGTTGTTTTGCTGATCTAACCATATGATTCATGACTGCCTCCCGAATTAGATTATACCCCACAAGGTATATTTTTACAATATACCCCATAGGGAATAATTACGTTTTATACCCCAAAAGGAATAATGTGGATTTATACCTCATCGGGTATATGTCGCATATTATGTGATTTCACGGATAAATAAGAGTGAAACAGAAAGGCCGCGCGAAACATTGCCAACATACGCCAAACTACCGAAGGGATAAAAGTTATTTTAAACTTGTAATTCAACATATTGCAGCGCTTTGCGAGCGCCGGTTCCAAGTGGGACCAAGTCCTCATCTGGGCACCATTTTTATAAAAAAACCCGCCTGTTGGCGGGTTTTATGAGGAATATTTTTGTCGGTTAAACAGGCGTTGAGCGTACTCTGCTCTTGTCTTTCCATTTCGAGTAATTTATAAGAACTACCCCATCGGATGCCGGATGATGATGTTCTCCTTCCGGTCAGGTCCGGTGGATATCATGTGCACCGGTGCACCGCACAATGCTTCCATTGCAGCTATATAATTTTTGGCGTTTGCGGGCAGGTCTTCAAAACGGGTGGTCCCCCTGGTGGTTTCCTTCCAACCCGGGAACGACTCGTATTCAACTTCCAGGTCGTCCCATGCTTCAGAATTCTGTGGGGGCACATCGAGTAACTCACCGTTCATACGGTATGCGATTCCCACCTTGATGGTCTCAACGCCGTCAAGAACATCCAGCTTGGTTACACAAAACCCGCTGATACCATTGGTGTGCGAGGCTCTGCGTAATGCTACCGCATCCAGCCAGCCACAGCGGCGTGGCCGTCCGGTGGTCGCACCGAACTCCGCACCGCGTTCGGCAATACCGGCGCCGACATCATCGAACAACTCTGTTGGAAACGGCCCGGAACCGACGCGTGTGGTGTAAGCCTTGGTGATACCCAATACGTAATCGATCGCACTGGGGCCAACCCCTGCACCTGTGCATACGGCACCGATGGTGGTATTCGACGAGGTGACGAAGGGATAGGTTCCATGATCAATATCCAACAGGCTTCCCTGCGCTCCTTCATAGAGTATGCGTTTACCCTCGGTCCTTAAACGGTGCAACTCCCCGCTGACATCCATGACAAGCTCGGAAAAACAGGCACCGAGTTGTAATGCGTCATCCAGCACCCGGTCAAAGATCATGGGTTGCATACCGAAATATTTGTCCAGCACAAAATTGTGGTAATCCATGGTTACTTCGAGTTTCTCGGCTAACAGACCGGGTTTGTACAGATCTGAAATCCGGATACCCCGGCGTGAAACCTTGTCTTCGTAGGCCGGGCCAATACCACGGCCCGTGGTACCAATGGCGTTATCACCCCTGGCCTTTTCACGCGCGTGATCGAGCAATTCATGATAGGGCATGATGACCGGACAGGCTGGGGATATCCCCAGGCGGGAGCGGACATCAACCCCCCACGATTCCAGCGACTCGGTTTCTTTCTTGAGTGCCTCAAGTGAAACCACGACGCCATTGCCAATCAGGCATTGTGCGCCTTTGTTCAAAATCCCGGAAGGAATCAGGTGCAATACGGTCTTGTGGCCGTCAACCACCAGTGTATGACCTGCGTTATGCCCTCCCTGGAAGCGCACCACAGCGTCCACGTCCCTGCTCAAAAGGTCAACTATTTTGCCTTTACCTTCGTCACCCCATTGGGTGCCCAACACAACTATGCTTTTTGTCATTTCAGCGATAATCTTCGTTAAATGGAATCATGTGAGAATAAACAATAATAGAGCGCCCGACAGCATGCTTATGATACCGGCAACCCGGATACCCTGCGGACCCATTTTGGCTGCATCGGTCATCACCTTCAACCACGCCGACGGGGCAATGCCGGGTAGCAGGCCTTCGATAATCAGCACCAGTGCCAATGCGGTCAGAAGGTCGCTACCCATGGTAAATCCGCGACATTGATAAGGTTTGCACCTGGTTTGCTGCTATTGGCGTCCGTCCTGACCGAAATAATCGAAAAACTCAGAACCCGGATCGATCACAATCGTATCCCTGCTTGAGCCAAATGACGTGCGATACGCTTGCAGGCTTCGGTAAAACTGGTAGAACTCCTCATCCTGCCCAAAGGCCTGTGCATACGTGCTGGTTGCGATCGCATCGCCCTCACCCCGTACCTTCTGCCCTTCGCGTTCGGCTTCGGCGAGCAGTACCACGACCTGTCTGTCGGCGTCAGAACGAATTCTTTCTGCTGCTTCCCTACCTTCGAAACGGTAGAGGTTTGCAGCTTTTTGCCGGTCTGCCGCCATCCGTCGGAATACGGATTCGCGTACATCATCAGGTAACTCAATACTCTTGATGCGGACATCAACAACCTCGATCCCAAACTCTTCAGCTGCCCGATTAGCAGCCTCGGCAATCGCCTTCATGGTGGTAACACGCTGTTCCGAGACAACTTCCACCAGTGTGCGACTGGCGATCTGGTTACGAATTCGGTCACTGACGATGCCATGCAAGCGGTTCAGGGCAATGGCTTCATTACCCTGGGTAGATGTGTAAAAACGCGCAACATCAAAAATCCGCCACTTCACGAATGTGTCCACATTGACGTACTTCTGTTCCGAAGTCAGCATCAGTTCGGGATCTGTATCCAGGGTCAAAATTCGCTTGTCGAATTTGCGGATGTTATTTATAGCCGGCCATTTGAAATTCAAACCCGGTTCATAATCCACGTTAACGATACGACCCAGTTGAAACCGGATTGCATATTCTGTTTCATGAACCGTAAACACACTGGCAAGACCCAGGCCACCCAATATAAGCAGTATGATCAACAATATAGGTCTGTTCATCGTCTTGCCTCCCTGGCTTTGCTACGCGGATTGCCGCTCTCATCCGGACTATCTACACCGACGGCACTTGTCCCTTTGAGGGGCGGTATGATGTTGGCCGGATTGACACCATTGTCGGGTTGATTGAGCGGCAGGTACAGGATATTGCCACTTGAGTCGACATCGAGAAATACTTTTCTGTTCCTGGCAAATACCTGTTCCATGGTTTCCAGGTAAAGCCGTTTGCGGGTTATCTCCGGCGCCAACCGGTATTGGGTCAGAACCTGTGAAAAGCGACTGGCCTCACCTTCTGAGAGTGCGACGGTAGACGCCTTGTAACCTGCGGCCTCCTGTTCAATACGGGCCGCCGTACCACGGGCTTCCGGGATAACACTGTTGGCATGTACACGGGCTTCCTCGGTGAATCGCTCGCGATCCTCACGTGCCCGGATAACATCGGAGTAAGCTTCTCTCACCTGGATGGGAACATTCACATCGACCAGGTTAAACTCCGTCACCTGCAAACCTGCCTTGTAAAAGTCCAGTGTTTCCTGTAATACGCGTTGTGTTTCAATACGTACCTTGGTTCTCGCGTTACCTTCGAGGATCGCATCCAGCGAATTGGTACCGACCGACTCCCTCAAGGCGCTCTCTGCAGCCTGGCGCAGGGTTAGTTCAGGATCACGAACCAGGAAAAGAAAATGTTGGGCATTGTTGATTCGGTATTGAACCTTGTAGACAAACTCCACCAGGTTCTCATCTTCGGTCAACATGTGACCCCGGTCTTCCACGACCCTTACATTGTTGATATTGACCTTGGTGAGCGTTTCAAACGGCCGGGGCAACGTCAGGTTGAAACCTGGTTGCAGGGTTCGGGAATACTTGCCAAAGCGCAGAACCACGCCGTTCTCGGCCTCATCGATTACATGAACAGAATCCCAGCCGACCCAGAAGACAATCAGTAACAATACGAGGGAGAATGCACCACCGAGACCACTGTTTCCGCTACCTTCACCACTTGCAGAGTCGGAGCCTTTGCCGCCACCCCCAAACAGTGATTGCAGACGCCTACTCACATTTCCAAATATTTCTTCCAGATCGGGCGGCTGTTCGCCACCTGATTTCCAGGGATCTTTATCTCCCTTGCCAGGTTCTTTCCAGGGCATTAAATTCTCCAGTACAAGACGCAGTATTGCGTCTTAATTCGATTACAAACAGGTTTTTCCGGGCGGGTTACAAATCCGTTGAGAAGTTTTCAATTAAGGTATTTTAGGGCTCGTCTCGCCGCGCTACAAGTGCTGATGGTCCCAATATGCTATCGCGTACCAGCAGACCCTCTGCACCCGGCATCCGGCCGAGTCGTTCTGCATCCTGTTGTGACAGGTTAATATGCAGTAACCACTGGCCGTCATCCTCCACTTTTTCTTCTTCCACCGCACCCAGATCAAACAATTGTGAGCGCAATTTCGCATACCTGCCACCGAGGCTGATCCAGGTGTTGATCCGTTCCCCTTTAATACGCAGGGCAATGATCTCCTTCAATTCAGAGAGCCCCGTGCCATCCTTTGCTGAAACATCAATTCTGTCGACCTGTCCATCCGCATTGAGGTGAGTCGATGCTGCCCGCTCAACCAGGTCGAATTTATTGAATAAACGTACGATCGGGATGTGACTGGCGCCGACACTTTCGAGGACATCTTCTACATCATGTTCACGTTGCTGGTGGAATGGGTCTGATGCATCAATGACATGTAACAGCAAGTCAGCATCGCGTGTTTCCTGCAAGGTGGAATGAAAGGCGGCGACAAGTTCGTGTGGCAGATCGCTGACAAAACCAACGGTATCTACCAGCAGTACATTACCGGTCGGAATATTGGGTAACTGGCTGACGGTCGGATCGAGCGTCGCGAACTGCATATCCTGTGTGCCTACTGTTGAGTCTGTCATCACATTGAAAAGGGTTGATTTACCCGCATTGGTATAGCCCACGAGTGCAACGGTGAATACGTGCGCCCGTTCCCGTTTGCGACGGCTCTGTGCCCGCTGCTTACGAACCTTGTCGAGTCGTCCCTTGAGGTATTTTATACGCTGCCCGATAAGACGACGGTCGGTTTCAAGCTGGGTTTCACCGGGCCCCCTCAGACCGATACCGCCTTTCTGGCGCTCAAGGTGGGTCCAGCCCCTGACCAGGCGGGTTGAAATATGACGCAGTTGTGCCAACTCAACCTGCAACTTACCTTCGTGTGATCTGGCACGTTGCGCAAAAATATCGAGTATCAGCGTGGTGCGGTCGAGAACACGGCACTGACAGCGCTTTTCAATATTGCGTTCCTGGATGGCGGAAAGGGGTTTGCTGACTACGATCAGATCAGCAGAATTTGCAGCGACCTGTTCGGTCACTTCGTCAATTTTCCCGCTGCCGACAAAAAACCGCGCGTCCGGCCGGCTACGCGGTGCTGTTAATACGGTTACAATTTCTACGCCTGCAGATCGACACAGTTCCTGAAACTCATCGAGTTGTTCCAACCCCGTATCCGCAAACAACGGATGTAATAAAACCGCGCGGTTGCCCCGCTTTGCCCGTTCAAACAAATCTGTGGGCCTTTCTAGACCTCATCTTCCTCATCAAACACGCTGACGTTCCTGGCGGGAACGACGGTTGAAATGGCGTGCTTGTAGATCATCTGGCTAACTGAGTTCTTCAGCAAAACCACAAACTGGTCGAATGATTCAACCTGGCCCTGTAACTTGATCCCATTGACGAGATAGATTGCAACTGGTACACGTTCACGACGCAATGCGTTCAAGAATGGTTCTTGTAATGACTGTCCCTTGGGCATAGCTGTTCCTCCTGGAATTATTATTAATGTCCGGTTGGCTACGGAACAGATTACATGGGTGCGAAATGTCTAAGCTTCAAGGAACCCCCCTAGCAATTCAAAAACTTCCCGCCTCGCCGAATCTGTCTGCAAATCATACCATACAGATGCACTTTCTTGCCTTAACCAGGTTAACTGTCTTTTGGCCAGTTGCCTGGTCGCAAAAATCGACTTTTCACGCATCTGCTCGAATGTATCTTTTCCCTGCAACCACTCCCATGCCTGGCGATATCCCACGGCACGCATGGATGGCTTGGCTGCATCAAGATCAGACCGTACAAACAGTCTCTTTATTTCATCGACAAACCCTGCATCTATCATCAAATCGAAGCGGCGCTCGATACGTTCGTGCAAAACACTACGGGGCTCCGGTGAAATGATAATCTTGAGGAGCCTGTAGTCCAGCTTGTAAGCCGATGTCTGCGCATGGAGTTCACTCATGCTCTTGCCACTAATCAGGATAACTTCAAGTGCCCGCTGTATACGCTGCGGGTCATTCGGGTGGATGCGTGCTGCAGTCTGCGGATCCTTTTGCTGAAGGATCTTATGCATGGCGGACCAGCCAATCTCTGCGGCCTGTTGCTCCAACTGCTTTCGAACCTCCGGATCGGCGGCAGGTAATGCTGAAAGGCCGTGCTCGAGCGCACGGAAATAAAGCATGGTTCCACCCACCAGTAACGGTACTTTACCCCCTGCCGTGATCAGGTGCATTTCCCTTAAAGCATCTTCACGGAATTCCGCCGCTGAATAACTCTCCGCGGGATCCCTGATATCTATCAGGCGATGCGGTGCAAGTTCAAGGGTTTCCTTATCAGGTTTGGCGGTACCGATATCCATGCCCCGGTAAACCAGTGCCGAATCAACACTGATAATTTCCAGTGGAAAGCGTTTGCACAACTCAACTGCCAAACCGGTTTTACCCGAAGCTGTTGGACCCATCAGGAATACAGCGGGGGGTAGCTCAGAAGATTTCACGACGGCTCCGGGATACCCTAGCGTCCGCGCAGAAACAGGCGGTCAAGACTTTGCATATCCAGTTGCACCCAGGTTGGCCTGCCATGATTGCACTGCGCTGCCCTTTCAGTTCTTTCCATGTCACGCAAGAGGGCATTCATTTCCACAACATTGAGTTGACGATTGGCACGCACCGAACCATGGCAAGCCATGGAAGAAAGCACCTCATCCATTTCTGATTCAATTTTCAGGCTTTTACCATCTGAAACCATTTCTGAAAGCACATCCTGCAGAAGACGGGTCATGTCAGCCTGTTGTAAAAGGGTCGGTACTTTCCGGACAACTACGGTTTGTGGGCCTGAACGGTTGCAAGTGATTCCGAGTGACTCAAGACTGTCAGAGTGCTCATCTATCATATCCGCCTCACGTTCACTGACATGCACCGTCACCGGCACTAACAAATTCTGGCTGCGTATTCCATCCTCGGCCAAACCGGCCTTGAAACGTTCATAAGTGATGCGTTCGTGGGCAGCGTGCATATCCACCAGCACCAGGCCGTGTTGATTCTGCGCGAGGATATAAACACCATGTAGTTGCGCCAGCGCGAAACCCAGGGGCGGAAACTCTTCGCTTGCCTGCCCCGATATAAAATCCGCTCCGGCTGCCGTACCACCCATGACCTGTTGCGGGGAAGAAACCAGTTGTGCATAGCTCTGCATTTGCTCAGCCACGTTGATCGGCATCGCCGGTTGGCGTGAGGCCCATTCACCAGTCCGGGTATCCGTTCCACCGCCGGCTTGGGCGCCATAGGCAGGGTCACGCACCTCGGTGCCGGGTCGCAACGCGCCCCCGCCAACACCCGCAGCGGCCAGGCTTCTGTTGAGGGTGGAATAAATGAAATCGTGAACCGCACGGGAATCCCTAAAACGTACTTCGTGTTTCTGCGGATGGACATTCACATCCACACCGGTAAAGGGCAACTCGAGAAATAGCACAAATGCCGGATGGCGGCCGTGAAACAACACGTCCCGAAAACTCTGCCGGATGGCATGCGCAACCAGGCGATCCTTTATGACCCGGCCATTGACAAAAAAGAACTGCCGGTCAGCCTGCGGGCGATTATAACGGGGCTCAGCCACCCAGCCACGCAAGCCGAACGAGCCGCGTTGCTCGTCTACAACTAATGCGTGTTCTACAAATTCCGGGCCGATCACCGCTTCCAGTCTGCCTAACATTTCCTCATCCGTGCTTACCGGCGGAAACTGACGAACTATGCGGTTGTTATGCTGTAATTGAAAAGCGACATCGGGGCGCGCGAGTGCGAACCGCTTCAGCAACTCGTCTACATGTTTGAATTCAGTCTGGTCAGTGCGCATGAACTTCCTGCGCGCCGGTACATTGTAAAACAGGTCACGTAATTCAACCTGCGTGCCCTCGGCACCGGCTGCAGGAACTGCAGCTTCAATTTGACCATTCGCCGTTTTAACCTGCCAGGCAAACTCTGCACCCGAGGTTCGGGAGGTAATAGTCAACCTGCTAACCGACGACATGCTGGGCAGGGCTTCACCCCTGAAACCCATGGTGGCAACTTCCTCCAGGTCCGGTAAGGAGCTGATTTTACTGGTTGCATGACGTGCCAACGCCAGGGGTAGTTCTTCCTCCGGTATTCCGCAGCCATCATCGCTAACGCTGACAAGCCTTTTACCACCCTGTTCGAGCGCAACCCGGATGGACCGGGCGCCCGCATCCAGGCTGTTTTCAATTAACTCCTTGACCACCGACGAAGGCCGTTCAACCACCTCTCCGGCAGCGATTTGATTAACCAGAAGGTCTGGCAATTGATGAATAGGCATGCGCACTCTTTTAGCCGTTTTCCGCGGTGGCATCAAGTGTTTATTGGATTGGCTAGTGTAGCCTGTTGCTAGCTGGTGGGAATAACCAGTTCACGTCCGACATGAATCACGTCCCCGCGTATATTATTTGCACTGCGAAGACGTGTCAGGCTAACGCTGTAACGGTTAGCGATGCCACCGAGCGTATCACCGCGGGTGACGATGTATTTCAAACCATCCCGGTTGGCTGCAATCCAGGTACCGGGAGGCGGACTGGTGTAAAAGTAATCCTTAACACCCCGTGTGATGTTCCTTGCCATGCGTTGCTGAAATTCTTTTTCGGTCAGGCGTTTTTCTTCACTGGAGTTGCTGATGAAAGCCGTCTCAACCAGCACGGATGGTACGTCAGGTGACTTAAGCACCATGAAATTGGCACGTCCCACATGAGGCTTGTGTACCTTGCCGCTACGCTTCATCGCTCTCAATATATCCGAGGCAACCTTATTACTGGCTTCACGGGTTGCGCTCTGTGACAGGTCCAGCAAAACCGAGGCCAGCATGTCATCCTTATCGTTGAGTGTTACACCACCCACAAGGTCGGAAGCATTTTCACTGTCGGCCAGAAGACGTGCAAACTCACTACTCGCACCACGTGCCGAGAGCACAAACACCGAACTTCCCTGGACACTTCGCTTGGTAAAAGCATCGGCATGAATAGAAATAAACAGGTCGGCGCGTGCCTTGCGGGCCTTTTCATAACGCCCGCGTAAAGGGATGTAGTAATCACCGTCACGGGTGAGTACAGCCTTCATGCCGGGTTCGGCGTCGATGGCCTTTTTAAGTTCTCTTGCAATCTGCAGGACAACAACCTTTTCCTGTGTCTTCTTCCTGCCGATAGCCCCCGGGTCTTCGCCACCATGACCCGCATCGACGGCAATGACCACCTCCCGGTTGGGTTTGCTGATATCCGATACATGTTTAACCATGGACGATGACTGCCGGCTTGATTTGGAATACAGATCAATCACGAGTCGATGGCTGTATTGCGCGGTCGGGTCGAGCAGGAAACTTTTTAACTCGGCACCCTCGCTGAGATCAAAAACGACTCGCAGCGTGTCTTTATCGGGCTGTCCGTAGCGGACACTCCTAATGATACCGGCATGCTCTTCATCCAGTTCGACGGGTATATCAATGGAGGAACCCTGTAAATCAATCACCACCCGGTGCGGGTTTTGCAGGGTAAAAAGCTTGTAGGCTGTTTGGCGGTCAAGATCAAGTACGGCGCGGGTTTTGACAGGATCTGCCCATACACGGAAGCCACTCACTTCGGCAGCTAAAGCCGGCAGTGAGCTTAGTAAAAGCATCGTTGCTATGATTAAGCGTTGGCGCACTGGCTCCCAAACCTCACGGTGACACCTGCATGTCGTAAATATAATGATGAATTGCTTTTCGCGAAAAAGCAATAGTTTCTTATAAAAAACCGCAAGATATAGAAACTAGCTAAGGAAGGTAATTAGGTGTCAAGTTGACTCATTGCGAATGCTTGCGCCTGAGGGGTGCAGGCTTTCCAATTAAGGTCACGCCCCTCTCCTGCATAGGCGAAGCTGAATATGAAGTCCGGTTCCGGCAACCATAAACCGCCCTTGTCCGGCCATTCAATCAGCAGGATGGTCCGGTCATCCAACAGGTCTTCGACACCCAGAAATTCAAGCTCTCCCGGATTACTGATCCTATAAAGGTCCATATGCAATACCTGCAGTGATTCAAGTTGATAGTGTTCCAGTAGACCGTAGGTCGGGCTTTTGACACGCCCCTTATAGCCCAGGGCATGAATCAAGCCTCTGGCAAATGTTGTCTTACCTGCGCCAAGATCACCTTCAAGCCAGATGACCAGGGGTAAGGGTATATGACACGAAAATTTATTCGCAAAATTTTCAAGGTCAACCTCCAGAGGAAATATCACTTGACCGGTATCGCCACCGGATGCTGGCCCATTCATAGACCTGCCGATCTCCAGACACCTGGCAGGGCATCAGTAATGTCACCGGCAATCAGGCCCATCTCACCCAATTTTGCCGCTGCCCGGTCACCCGCCATGGCATGTGCCAGTACCCCAACGCACGCGGAATCAAAGCAGGACAAGCCCTGACCCAGCAAGGCGGCGACTATTCCCGTCAGCACATCGCCACTTCCTGCTGTTGCCATTCCAGGGTTACCCACGGGACATATCGCGTATTGACCTGACGCATCGGCAACAACGGTACCGCAGCCCTTCAAAACTACACAGGCACCAAAACGCCTGGCAATAGCCGTTGCTGAATGGACGCGATCCTGCTGGATTTCTGACACGCTACAATCCAACAGACGTGCCGCTTCAGCGGGATGCGGTGTGAGTATCCAATGATCACGGCTGACAGGGGCCCGCCGTGATTGCAAGGCCAGCAAATTCAGACCATCTGCATCAACGACCAGTAGCGCTTTTGAATCAAAACAGCTTTTAAGCAGTGACGCAGACCAATCAGTTGTACCCAAACCGGGACCGACAGCCACAACATATTCACTTTCAAGCAAAGCAAGCAACTCAGCATCCGAGTCAACGGCTTTGACCATCAACTCGGGCCTGACAAGGTTGATCATCCCCGCGTGCGCCGGATCGGTCGCCAGCGTCACCTTGCCAGCGCCGCTGCGTAATGCCGCTTCACCACACAAACGGATCGCACCGCCCATGCCCTTGATACCACCCACTGCGAGTACGTGTCCAAAACTTCCCTTGTGTGAGTTTCGCGGTCGTCTTAGTGGAATTTCAAGCAGCAAGCCCTCCGTCAACAGGTTACCGGCGCTGTCGTCAAGCCCGGACGCGGCTTCGGCAGGTATCGAAAGACCGTCGAAATGAATAACACCGCAGTTATCCGGTCCATCGGCCGTGTACATACCGCGTTTACGCCCCACGAAAGTCACGGTGCTCTGCGCTCGCACGACACAGCCCATGATACAACCCGTATCGGCATTCAGCCCCGATGGAATGTCGATCGCAAGCCTGGGGCAATCCAGTCGATTCAGGTAGGCGATGGCACCACGGTATTCGCCACCAACCTCACGATCAATACCAGTTCCCAACAGGGCATCCAGCGCAAGATCATATGAATCATCTTCCGGCAGCGGCCAGTTTAAAACTTCACCACCACCCACCTGCCAGTCCGTGTATGCCCGCGCGGCATCTCCTTTGAGTTGCCGTGGGTCAACCAATGAACAAACCGTGACATCAACACCGGCCTTAACTGCCAGCCTCGCCACCACGTAACCGTCACCGCCGTTATTACCGGGGCCACACATGATCAACCAACGCCCGGCGTCCGGGAAACGCTCGACTGCAACATCAACAACCGCCCGGCCAGCCCTGCACATCAGCTTATAACCTTTAATACCCAATTCATGAATCGCAGTATTATCGAGCCCACGGACCTGCTTGGCGGTATACAATTTGCAATTGGCATCAGACATGGCCCCATTATAACGGCGAATTGTTCAATGAACCTCCCTACACCCCCTAAAAATGACGAAGAAGAGCAAGCGCTTTCATCTGACATGATTACGCTGGCAAAACATATACGTCAATGGGGTCGGGACCTGGGCTTCCAGGCTTTGGGTTTCAGCGATATTGACCTGGGAGATCACGAGGTCCATCTCAACAACTGGCTGTCGAAAGGCTTTCATGGTGACATGTCATACATGCAGCGCCACGGTACGCGCCGTAGCCGGCCACAGGAATTGGAGCCCGGTACCCTGCGGGTGATTTCGGCGCGTATGGACTATCTGCCTGAATCTGCTGCGGATATCGAAACCTTGCTTAAAGAGCCGTCCAAGGGTGTCGTGTCACGCTACGCCCTGGGTCGTGACTACCACAAATTGATGCGCAAACGCCTTCAGAAATTAGCCAGTCGAATCGAAGCGCACAGCGGGCCATTCGGGTACCGGGTGTTTGTGGATTCGGCACCTGTGCTGGAAAAGGCCCTGGCTGAAAAAGCCGGCCTGGGCTGGATAGGCAAGCATTCCAACCTGATCAACAAGCAGGCAGGTAGCTGGTTTTTCCTTGGTGAGATCTACACCGATCTGCCATTGCCCGTTGATGAACCTGCTGCCGAACATTGTGGTGAGTGTACAAAATGTATCGATATCTGCCCCACCCAGGCCATTATTGCGCCTTACACGGTTGATGCGAGACGCTGTATTTCCTACCTGACCATTGAGCTCAGGGGCAGCATTCCCGAAGAATTCCGCCCCATGATGGGTAATCGTATTTATGGTTGCGACGACTGCCAGCTGGTTTGTCCGTGGAATCGTTTTGCCCGGCCCACCGGGGAGCCCGATTTCGCACCGCGCCACGGGCTTGATGCGCCAGAATTGATCGCCCTGTTTGCATGGGATGAAGAACAGTTTCTGCGGCGCACCGAGGGCAGTGCAATACGCCGCATAGGATTCGAATGCTGGTTACGCAATATCGCCATCGCCCTTGGAAATGCATCGACATCCGATCATGTCATCAAGGCACTAGTAAGCCGTTCACAATTCGATTCTGAAATGGTGCGCGAACATGTTGAGTGGGCACTCAAACGCCATAAGTATCTTATGTAAGTCATTGTATTATCTGTTTTCTCTGTTTTTCGTCCAATCACCGTATTTATAGTTTATCGGGGTGGGGGTTACGGCCTCTATGGGGTGTGTGATATTCTTGTCCGAATCGATTTATCGTCTCTGATATTAAGGAATTCATTCAATGAAAATGCTTGAAAAACTCAATGCAATGCGCGCCCACGGTGGTGCTGTTCAAACCCACGGTCTGGATGATGAAGCTGTGCTGAGATTTGCACAACAGGATGAAAGGCTCGGTGTGGCAGTGGATGCTGCTTATACCGATTTCCTGGCATTGCTTGAGGAAATGCCGGACCTGATGGCACTGCCGGAAAATGAACTGGTCGCCCGTGTGCAGGATGGATTTGTCAACTTCTACCCGGTCGATGCCATTAACCCCTACGTAGCGCTGGCAGGCTCCGGTCCATGGATCGTATCTTCACGTGGTGCCATACTGTTTGAATGTGGTGGTTACGGTATGCTCGGAATGGGACATGCACCCGAGAGTGCTCTCAAGGCCATGAACAAACCGCACATCATGGCCAATGTCATGACACCGTCATTCAGCCAGAAACGCCTCGTGGATGCGCTGCGTAAAGAGATTGGCCAGTCCCGCGACGCCTGCCCTTTTGATCGCTTCTTTTGCCTGAACAGTGGTTCAGAGGCCGTCACACTGGCTGCGCGTATTGCAGATATTAATACCAGGATCATGACGGATCCGGGTGGCAAACACGACAGCAAGCCCGTCAGGATTCTCAGCCTGAAAGGTTCTTTTCACGGACGCACCGACCGGCCTGCACGCTTTTCTGATTCAACACGTACGGCCTGTTGCAAATACCTTGCCAGCTTCCGTGATTACGACAACCTGCTAACGGTTGAGCCCAACAACATCAGCCAACTGGAACAGGTATTTGACTTCGCTGACAAACAACAGTTATTTATCGAGGCCTTTTTCATGGAACCTGTCATGGGTGAAGGTAACCCTGGCCAGGCCATTACACCCGAGTTTTACACCCGCGCCAGGGAATTGACCAGTGCACATGGCACCTTGCTTCTTATAGATTCGATCCAGGCCGGTCTGCGTGCGCACGGTGTTTTGTCCATCTGTGATTATCCCGGTTTCGAAAATCTCGAAGCGCCGGATATGGAAACCTACTCCAAGGCGATGAATGGCGGTCAATATCCGCTCTCGGTACTGGCCTTGAACAAGGCTACCTCAGAACTTTATCGCGCCGGTGTTTATGGCAATACCATGACGACCAACCCAAGAGCACTTGATATCGCCCTGGCAGTCTTAAACAGCATCACACCCCAATTGCGCCAGAACATCCGCGACCGGGGCCGTGAACTCTTTGACAAGCTAACAGCATTGCAAAATGAACTGGACGGCTGTATCACCAAGGTGCAGGGTACGGGTCTTCTGACCAGCGCAGAACTGAACCTGGATCATTTTAAGAATTACGGCGCCAACTCTACCGAGGAATATATGCGGAAACATGGTATCAACGTGATCCATGGTGGAATCAATGCATTGCGCTTTACACCACCGTTCGATATCACCAGCGAGGGAGTAGACCTGATAGTCCAGGTTACCCGAGATGCCATCATTAATGGTCCTGTCAAGGTGGCAAAAGCTACCAGCGAAGCGGCATAACATGAACTGTGCGACGCAAAACAGCAGGATGAAGTAAAAATATGGCACATATGAAACCCCTGCCACCGGAAACCACCCCTGAACTTCAGGATGATTTCGATATTTTCGACAGAATCCTGGGCTTTGTTCCCAATAGTCTACTGACCATGCAGCGAAGGCCAAAAATGGTAAAGGGCTTCGGTGAACTGACCAAGGGCGTGATGGATCCGGAGGGTGCGGTTGACCTGGGCCTGATGCGTCTTATAGCTCACTTCTCAAGCCGTGCTGCCGGTTGCCAGTACTGTGAAGCCCATTCACTGGTCGCTGCAAAGATCCATGATGTCTCCCAGGAAAAGCTGGATGCGATTTGGGATTATCAATCCAGTCCGCTTTACACCGAGGCCGAGCGTGTGGCACTTGATTTCGCAATGGCCGCAGGTTCAGTTCCAAACGCGGTCAATGCAGAACTATTTGCACGGATGCGAGAGCATTGGTCAGAAGAGCAAATTGTCCAGATTCTGGGGGCAGTATGCCTGTATGGTTTTCTTAACCGCTGGAATGATTCAATGGCCACCGACCTCGAAGCCACACCACGTGAAATGGGTGAAAACGTGTTATCCAGGGGTGGCTGGACCGGTGGCAAACACATTTAAAAAGCCGCGGACAGGCAGGAGAGGTAAGCCTGGCCGCGGATAAGCCACCGTGGTTTTAACCCAGGATACCTGCCAAAACATGTGGCAAAACAAACAATCCGGACAGCAACAACAACCCCCCAATCACGTTTACCAGCACCGAAAACACCATCCGCAGCACCGAATCTTCATTCTCATAGACGTCATCATTGATGGCCGGTTCCTGTGCACCGGTACCATGACCCGGCAACACCCGGCTTGCCTGTGATTGAATTTGGTCAAAACCTGCCTGCTGAAAAATGACCTGTTGCATACCTGTTCTCCTGTTCATGGGAATACAGGAAAACACAAGCGGTTCTCAATTCATGAGAAGGGGTGGATCACATGCCAGTAGACCACCTGATCATTCACTTGCAGGGGAGCCGAGGTCGCGCGGTACCTTACTTCAGGACGCGCTTATGTTCAGGATGAACGGTATGCCGCGGGCGCACGACTGCAGGGATGCAGGAGGTAGAGCAATG
>RCNE010000103.1_pt1 | contig 37967 bp, 33 predicted proteins | sample 2041361 | NCBI WGS metagenome assembly RCNE01 (sample SAMN09708229, study PRJNA481090) | Marine sediment metagenome, whole genome shotgun sequencing project. | reverse complement strand
CTACTTTTATACTAGTAATAGTTAAGAATTTAAAAACCTGGAAATGGAATATTTAGCTTTAAAATCGTTGTTTATTATTCCTGTTCTATTCATTGTAGATTATATGGTCATGTTAATGGTAGGAAGTATTAGTCATATATTAGGATTTACCTCTAATTTTAGTAGTATTGGTATGGTTGTCATACTAATTTCTTTAGTAGTTTTTATGATGGCTTTAACCCCAGAGATTAAAGCACTCGTAAAAAAAAGTAAGCGTTAGGTTCTTTCTAAAAATAAGTAAAATCAAACTAATTCACAAAATTCCGTTACAACTCATTTTCTTTATATGATAATTTCATTTTGTACTCGTTTTGAATCAAAAATAGGTTTGCCTTGTAAGGCTTGTACAAGCGTAAAAGTGGCAAGAATTCCGTAAAGCACGGAAATAATAATGGTTGCTTTTGTGTTTTTAAAAAAATAAAAAGAAACTAATGGCACTATTTGTAAGGCGTGCATTCCTATAAAGTGCGAAACTCTCAAATCTCCTATGGTTTTGCTCCAACCTACAATAAACCAATTCGAATTATCATTGAGCGCACCCACGCTGTGATTCATTCGCGAACCCATTAAAGCTCCTTCAAAAGAAAAAATTACAAAAATCAGAATACCCAAACGAATTGCCCAAACATAATAGTTAGGCAAATTGGGAAAGGATTGAGTGAAAAATAACAAACCCACATAGGCCGTATAAATCGTAACAAGAGCTGCCGCTAATCCCATAAGTTTATATAATGTTGAATAAACCGGTGTGCTGACATTGAAATGAGATAGTTGCCCTTTTGCTGCTTGAAAAGTAATGTAAAGGACTTCAAAACCTAATAATATGATTAACGCCCAATTGAATGGCTTGATGTTGAAATCAGCTAAGTAGTAACAATACCAGCCCATTGCCCACGAAAATAAAAATACGGAAAAAGCAAATTTGAAAGGCTTATACCAAGCATTTACGCCTTGAACTTGCGTTGTAGTTAATTTGGTTAAAATCAAAAAGAGGAAAGCTACCCGAAAATAAAAAAGAAAATATTTATTTACTTACAGAAAAAGGAATCGATTTAGCTCCATTAATTTTGGAAATCGTTCTTTGGAGTGACAAATATGTGAGGACTTATAATACTCTTAACATCTTAGCTATATTTTATAAGCGTTATTGTGCATAAGCTTTTACGTTATTTCTTTTTGTCAGGAAACCAAGTGTCTCTTAAAATTTTCCATTTACCATTTTCTTTTTTCCAAACCAATAAATATTTACCACGTCCAACAACTTGTCCGTTTGCATGAGACCAACTACCTTTTCCTTCCTCCACAAGTAACTGATCATTTCCCCATAAGTTTATCGTTTCAAAGTTTGAACCTGTAATACTATCTCGAATCATACTTCCAAAAACCTTAATAATATTTTCCCTACCGATCGTAGATGGTATTATTTCAGCATCAATCATATACATTTCTCCCAATGAAATTGAGTCTCCATTTTGTAAGTGCTTTTCATATTCACGTAATCGCAATTCAATTTCTTTTTCAAGTTTGGTTAAATCAGCTTGATTCGATTCCAAATTCTTTTCACTTGCTTTTTGGTTACAGCTTGAAATGAAAATCGACGCTATTAAAAACGTTAATAATTGGATCTTTATAAATTTTACTTTTTTCATTGTTTTCTATTAAGAGTGTTTTTCAACTTGTGCACAAGGTCTCATGTATCGCGCGTCTGTATCCCGCAGGGTGCATATGCATTATACATCTTGTTGTACTTTCCTTATTTTTACGAAAGAATTTAATCATAAGTTAATGATCGGTTATAATGACGCACAACTGGTTATATCTATTTCGCTAATATAATATATCAGAAATTATTCTGTGATAGCGACGGGTTATTATTTTTGTTTTGGGGAGGTATCATTTGTTTGATAAGGGTGTCTAGGAGGATTTCTATAAACTCAGATTTCCATCCATCTATCGATCATCAAACCTCGCTCAATTCCTCGATCAATTCACGGCAACCACCATTTTTGAGATAAGCTGTATGTTCTTTTACCGAATTAAAATGAGTTTCACTAATGTCTTCACAAAGTATTTTTTTATCCGTGAATATGCTGAAAGCATGCATAAGCTCTTTGGCCTTTGGATCTTTAATAGCTGATCCTGCTTCATGTTCACGGCACCATTTCAAAGCATTCATCCAAATGGCTGCACTTAATGCTCCGCAACCACTGCCGCTAAGACCAAGACCTCCGGCAAATCCGGCTACTATGACCCTTTCTTTTTCAGAGGCACCCATTTTTCGAGCCACTTCCGTCGCGCAACTCATGGACTTCTCAAAATCATGAGGTTTGTCTTGCAAGGCTTTCTTAGCTGCAACAACTGCTTCCGGTGCCCAGTCTTCCGCCAGTTGAAAACAATGCAAAAACTGACCGCTTACCATGTATTTGGCAAAGCTTAGCTTATTCTCAAAATCGCATTGGGTAATTTCCCGGCATTGGGTGGTGCTTTCATGAGTTTCAAATGAATGCATAAGGATTCTGGTCGCTTCTATGGATACCGCTATAGCCTGTGAACTATGAGCACATTCTTTAAAAGCTTCTGCTCCTGCCGCCATTGAAGCACCCCAAAGCATGCCACATTGATAGCCTTGCTTCATGATACCACCTGCAAGCGGATCCGCAGCACGTTCCTCGGTTTCCATCGAAGTTCCGAATTCACGATTGATAAGATAGAAGAAGGTACGTGAACAGGTACCTAATTTTCTGAATATTTTTTTAGCATCCTGGGCCAAAATCTCTGATTTCTTTTCCTTTAATTTCATAATAAATGATGTATAGTTTCACAATTTGAAATTATACATCATATAGGAAACAGACAATGATTTTAATCAATCTCAGCATTGATTTTGATTAAAATCATTCTATTTTTTTATGAAAAAGTTACTTTACCGGTAGCAACATCATACATGGCTCCTACGATCATGATTTCCTCATTGATTTCCATCTCAGCCAGCACCTCACTGCCTGATCTGATACCTTCTAAAGAGAAGTCTACATTTTTCGCGGCCACCTCGTTGACAAAGTCCAGGTTTTGTGAAGTCCGTTCAGATGCTTCGCTAGGGCTGGTAACAGCTTTTACAGCGGGCTTTATTTTATTCAACATCCCTGTCAATTTGCCCAATTCCGCTCCGTCACAGGCCCCTTTGATAGCCCCACAAGAAGTGTGACCCAAGACCACTAATACTCTTGAACCAGCCAATTTACAAGCAAACTCCATACTTCCAAGAATATCATCATTGATAAAATTTCCTGCAATTCTGATACTGAATAAATCACCAATCCCTTGATCAAATACCATTTCGGCAGGAATACGTGAATCTATACAACTCAAAATAGTCGCAAATGGAAATTGTCCTATCCTGGTATCCCTAACTTGCTCTAATAAATTTCTATTCGCTCTTAAATTATTTTGGAACCTGGTATTTCCTTCTTTTAAATATTGTATTGCCTTTTCAGGTGTCATTGACGCTTGTGTTTCCTTTGTGTGTGCTTTCATCTGTTATTTTCTAAGATTAACTTGCTTTACGTGTGTCGTTAAAAAACTTAAAATAGCTTTCCGGATTTACCAAGATACCCTTTTTCGAGATTAATTTGATCGTTATATTTCTTTCCTGGGCTTTGATAATAAAATCATCCAAAATCTCAACCACATCATTGTCAAGGTATTTGGTATTGCTCACGTCAAGCTCTAAAGTTGAGTCATTAGGTAGCCTATCAAGTTCCTTTAAAATAGCACCTTTGTTAAAGAAGGTCACCTCTTCTGCCAGGGTCATTTTCACCATTCCTTCATGCATTTCTTCCCCTTCTTTGTGCAAAAAGTGAGAGTTTTGGTAACTCTTAAAGAGGATCACAATGATTCCTACCAATAAGCCCAGACCAATACCAACGAGTAAATCCGTAAAGATGATACCTACCACAGTCACTATAAAGGGCACGAACTGTTTCCAACCGAGCTTATACATGGTTTTAAACAAACCGGGTTTGGCCAATTTAAAACCAACCACCAATAGAATAGCGGCCAGAACCGACAATGGGATCATGTTCAGTAAATTTGGAATCAGTATCACAGATATCAGTAAAAAGAAGCCATGGATGATCGCTGACATTTTAGTTCTTCCTCCCGATTGAATATTCGCAGAACTTCTTACGATTACCTGTGTGATTGGCAGTCCGCCGATCAAACCTGAAATAACATTTCCAGTTCCTTGGGCCAGAAGCTCTCTGTTAGTTGGTGTTACATTTTTATGTGGATCTAGCTTATCCGTAGCCTCCACACACAACAAAGTCTCCAAACTGGCTACCAAAGCAATCGTAAAACCGACCACCCATACCTCAGGATTCGAAATGGCAGCGAAATTAGGAAAACTGAACTGCGACAGAAATGACGAAAAGTCATCAGGCACGGGTACGCTTACCAAATGTGTTGTTGAAATAGCGAGCGAGCTACTTGAACCGGTTGCTATATAAAAGATGATACCCGCAATAACCGCTACCAGAGGCCCTTGGATTACCTGAAATATCTTGGCTTTTTTGGCCAGTACATTCTCCCAAAGCACTAAAATAGCCAGACCGATTAAACCGATCAAGGCTGAACCGGGTTGTATGAAATTCAAGGAATTAAAGATTTCAGAAAAAGTATTTTGCCCATCCATCTGAAAAAATGCAAAATCCCCCTCAGGATCAGCATCATATCCAATAAAATGAGGGATCTGCTTTAAAATAATAATGATCCCGATCCCCGTCAGCATCCCTTTAATTACTGAAGAAGGAAAGTAATAACCAATTATCCCAGCTCTTAAAAGACCAAAGATCAATTGAATTACACCTCCTAAAACAACAGCCACCAAAAAGTTTTCAAAACCACCGAGGGTACCTATCGAGGTCAGTACAATCGCTGCAAGACCTGCAGCTGGACCACTCACTCCAATTTTGGAACCACTTAATGCGCCAACCACTATACCTCCGATGATACCTGCAATCACTCCCGAAAAGAGTGGCGCCCCACTAGCAAGGGCAATACCCAGACATAAGGGTAGCGCTACGAAAAACACGACAATACTTGCCGGAAAATCATTTTTTAAATTGCCTATAAATCCTGTTTTTTCCATGTTTATTCGTTGTTTTTTTCTGTTCTAAAGATAACAAATATAACCAAATAATTATGAATAATAGCTTTACTATTACAGATATAAGTGAAAGTATTACTGAATATTGTAATGGTATTAATTATAATTGTTTAACTTTGACTTCCAAAATATGTTAAATCGTCTTTAAATGGCTGTAAACATTAGTATTTCATTAAATTCAGGACTCTATCTGAAAGACCCACAGCAATCGGATTTGGGTAAACGTATCATCAAGCATAGTATTTTATTAATCGATGAAATCGGTTTTGAGCAGTTCAATTTTAAGAAACTTGCAGAGGAAATGAAGTCTACTGAAGCTTCCATTTACCGCTATTTCGAAAACAAACATTTGCTTTTAACTTATCTCGTGTCATGGTATTGGGAATGGCTCAATTATATGATAGAGATCAAGACCTTTAATATTGAAGATCCAAAGAAGAAACTGGAGATCATCATACATACCTTTGTCTCGATCAGCGAGGAAAACCCTGCCATTGAATATGTCAATGAATCTTCACTTCATAATGTAGTTATTTCAGAAAGCACGAAGGTTTACCATACCAAAGGGGTTGATGAAGAGAATAACAAAGGTTTTTTTATTAATTATAAAGAAATGGTATCTTCTGTAGCTCAGGTGATTCTTGAGATCAAGCCAGATTTTCCCTACCCTCATGCCCTGGCCAGTAATTTATTTGAAATGACCAATAGTCATTTTTATTTTGCTGATCATCTTCCACGATTAACTGATATCGATGATAAGGCAGATCAAAAGGAAGAAGTGGAGAAAATGTTGCTGTTTTTTGTGTCTAAACTACTCGATTAAACGCTTTGAAAAAATACAAAGAAAGTTGTGGTTTTATTTGAGCTAACGTTTAGACTCCTGATGCAAACGATAGCGCTCTTGTTTACTTTTCCTGCCATCCTATAACATTTTTATTTATTTAAAATTATACTGCTGCTTGTTCAGATCTTCTTATCAAATCATACGACTAAAATTCTTATCTTTTCACCTTAGTAACTAAGCAATGACCACCTATTTTAGAAAAATTCGAAAAAATAACAGATGACCATCCGTCGAAAGGTACAGAAGGTCAGTTTCTAAAATATATGATTATATAGACACCCATTTTTAAAGAAAACCTCAATCCTATTTACCTATGAAACCCCACCCACTTTCACTTTCTATTTTTCTTTGGTCCTTTCTTGTCATTGGACTCAATTCATATCAGACTTATGCGCAAGCTCATGATAATGGATATACAGAACTGGTATCCTTGTTTAAAGAATGGAGAACTTTTGAAAAACCTCCTGTACGAGAAGGCGCACCGGATTATACCAAAGAAACGTTTGATAAAAGAGGACCTGGTTTCAAGCTCCTACAACAAAAACTACAGGCCATGGACACAACGGGTTGGCCCGTTCCATATCAAGTAGACTGGCATATTGTAAATGCTGAAATGAACGGCTATGATTTTAACCATCGAGTGCTTAAGCCTTGGGTACGTGATCCTGCTTATTACAAAACACTATGGACAGACCGAAGCGATGTACCGGCCCACGAAGGCCCTACCCATCATATGACCACCGAATTATGGACCTATGAGTTTCCGCTGAGCAAAGACGAAAGAAAAAGACTGCTGTCTGACCTTAAAGTGATTCCACCCTTAAATGAACAGGCAAAAATCAATTTGACAGGCAATGCAAAAGATCTATGGATCGCTGGAATACGCGACATAACGCGTCAAAGTGAAGATCTGCAAAACATAGAAAGCCTTCCCGGAATAGCCACCGATAATGAAATGCTCGCTGTTATAAAAGAGGCTATAAAATCTACAGATGATTTTGCAGAGTGGCTTCACATAAAGTCTGCTTCCAAAACAGGTCCGTCTGGGATCGGAAAAGAACAATATACCTGGTACCTTCAAAACGTGCACCTGGTTCCAATGACCTGGGAAGATGAAGTCATGCTTTTAAAAAGCGAACTCACCAGGGCCTGGACCTCCTTAAAATTAGAGGAACATCGTAATAGAAACTTACCAGAATTGTCTGATGCCGGCAGCCCTGAAGAATATGATCAACGTGCAGAAGCCTCAGTAAGGAGTCTGATCGATTTTCTGGATAAAAACGAGATCGTAACCGTCAAAGATTATTTTGAACCTGCCCTGCGTGAACATCTTGGTGGCTTCGTACCCAAAGACAAGCGTAACTTTTTTTGGATCACCGCCCACTATGACCAACGACCTCTTTATTCACATTTTTACCATTGGTTCGAGTTGGCGCGAATGGATACTGAACCCAACAAAAGTGAGATCAGAAAAGGACCTCTCTTGTATAATATTTTTGATTCAAGAAGCGAGGGTATGGCCACTGCAGTAGAAGAAATATTTATGGATGCCGGGCTCTATGACGAGCAACCCCGTTCCAGAGAAATCGTGTATATCATGATCGCCCAGCGCGCTGCAAGAGGCTTAGGATCTTTATATGCGCATGCCAATGAAATGACCATGGAAGAAGCCGGAGGTATACATGCAACCTATACGCCAAGAGGATGGATGAAAACCGAAAAAGAACTACTGCTGTTTGAACAGCACCTCTACCTTCGACAACCCGGGTATGGTACAAGTTACATTACAGGAAAATATCTGGTTGAAAATGCTTTAGCCGAATTTGCAAGAATTAAAGAGTCAAATCAAGAACCTTTTCAGCTAAAAGAATTTTTCGATACCTTGAACAGTATTGGAAACATTCCGATTTCGCTGGGTCGATGGGAAATGACCGGGGAAAAATCTTCACTGGGGCAACCATAAAAAAAATAAGAGCATTTGTGCGTTAGCCTTTATAATCAACAAAAATCCAGATTGAAACCACCTAGTAGATGACCCAAACAAAAAAGGAAAAACTGACACGCCGAATGGGTTTGCTAGCCCTTACAGCAACAGGAGTATGTTCTATGCTGGGAGCTTCAATAAACGTAGTTCCTTTTATGATCCAGCGCAACGTACCAGGCATAGGGCCTTATGTGTTAGCTGCTTTTGCCTTTGCGGCAATTCCAGCCATTTTGGCTGCCCTGGCTTATAGCATTTTGGCTTCTGCTATGCCACGCGCCGGAGGAAGTTATATCTACGCGAGTCGTGGACTAAATCCATACCTTGGTTTTGTCGCCAGTTTTTCTCAGTGGTTCGGTCTCAGCATAGTAATAGGCGTTATAGCCTATATTACCATCCCTTTTATCCGTGATGTGACCCTGAATTTAGGATGGGAAGCACTATCTGCCGCACTTGAGATTGGCTGGATACGTGTTGGTCTTGCTTTAGGGCTCATTTGGACCTTTGTCTGGATCAATATCCGCGGAGTAAAATCTTATGAGCGCATTTTGTTACCCATGATGTTTTTAATGTTTGCTTTGGGTGGCATAGTTATCCTAGCGGGTTTCAGTTATGATACTAATGATTTCCTGATTGCCCTAAAAGAAAAAGAAGGGCGTGATTTTAAAATCATTCCTGATATTGAATTTGATTGGCGCATATTTTTCTCGGCTGCTGCCTTACTTTTTTCCAGTTTTATAGGTTTTGATTCTATTGCTCAAGCAGGTGGGGAAGCCAAAAATCCTACAAAGTCAATTCCTACGGCTATCTTGCTGGCCATACTTGGTGTAGGCGTCTTTTATTTTTTATTCGCGGCGGCTGTTTACCATACCGTACCTTGGAGTTTTGTCGCTTCCGAAGCCATGGAACATGACATCACCGCCCCTGGGCTGTTAAGCTATGTACTTCCTTCAGGCTTGGGTATTGCTATTTTAGTCGGGGCAGCCATCGCTTTGATCAACGACTTGCCAGCCATGCTATTATCGGTATCCAGATTAATGTTTGCCTGGGCTAAAGATGGTATTTTCCCATCATCAATCGCTAAAATTCACACCAAAAATCACACGCCTTATATGGCGCTTATGGTGGCTGGAATGATCGCCAGTATAGGTGTTTTAGGCTCTCATTTTGCAGGAGACTTCTTTTTGGGTATCGACATTATGGTGACTTCAATGATGGTGAATTTTTTGTTGATGTGCATCACCCTGCTAAGGATTCACAAAGTTAATCCCGAATTGGCACAAAACATAGCAGTGCTCAAAAACAGAAAACTACAAGTAACAATCGGCTGGCTGGGGGTCATCACCTTGATCGGATTTCTATCGATTCATATCTATAAGGACCTGACTTCTGAAACCGAAGCATGGTATTTTCATTCCACTCCCATTTGGCTTATAGTCATGGGGTTGGCTAGTCTTATATTTGTTTATAAATGGAGAAAATTGACGAAAAGCAAAGTTGATCTTTCCATACAATTTTTAAAACTTCCTGAAGAATAACCTATGAAACTAAAAAATACATTGGCTCCCGGACTAGACATTTCACCCATCGTCACAGGGCTTTGGCAAATAGCCGATATGGAGCGAGAAGGAAAAACGCTTGATCCTCTTAAAGCCTCTCAACACATGCTACCCTATCTGGACAATGGTTTCTCAACATTTGATATGGCTGATCATTATGGCTCGAGTGAAATCATTGCAGGTACTTTTAAGAAAACACTTAAGGGTAATAGCAGTGTGCAACTTTTTACAAAATGGGTACCTAAACCCGGTAAAATAAATCGTGAAGATGTTCGAACAGCGATACAAAAAGCACGAGACAGAATGCAAGTTGACGCTATAGACCTCTTACAATTTCATGCCTGGTACTACCCTGATCCCAGTTGGCTGGATGGGCTATTCTATTTGAAAGAATTAAAAGAAGAAGGATTGATCAGGCATCTGGGCGTTACTAATTTTGATGCAGCTCATTTGCGTATTGCCTTAGCGAGCGGTATTCCCATAGTCAGCAATCAGGTATGTCATTCCTTGATCGATACGCGTGCGAGTCTGAATATGGCTGATGTATGCGAGCAGTACAATGTTAAATTACTTGCCTTTGGTACCTTAGCTGGTGGTTTTTTGACTGACAGATGGTTGGCTAAACCCGAGCCAGCCTTTGACGAACTTAGCACCTGGTCACAAATGAAGTATAAGCGTTTTATTGATACTGCCGGAGGATGGGCTCCTTACCAAAATCTATTACAAACTATAAAAGAAATTGCCAACAAACACCAGGTTTCAATTGCGAATATTGCAAGTCGCTATATCCTGGAAAATCCGGCAGTTGCTGGGGTGATCATAGGAGCCAGACTGGGTGAGAGCGAGCATATCTCCGATAATAAACGTACCCTTGAGATCTCGCTAGATGCAACAGATATGGAAGCGATCAAACAAGCTCAGAACCTCCTGCAAACTATTCCGGGTGGTTGTGGAGATGAATATCGCAAACCGCCTTTTTTAACTGCTTCCGGCGATCTTAGTGATCATTTGGAAGCTATTCCCAAAGCCTTTACACCGATTACATCCGGTAAAAACAGAGAACAGGTCTTTAGTGGAACGGCATGGGAAGGCTTTGCCGGTTATTGCCGTGCGGTGAAGGAGGGAAACAGAATTCATGTTTCAGGCACTACAGCGACCCATGGAAACCAAATAATCGGAGGAAAGGATCCGGCTTCCCAAACTCATTTTGTAATCGATAAAATAGAAGGCGCCATCACCTCGTTGGGAGGCACTTTGGCTGATGTTGTGCGAACCAGAATTTTTGTAAATGATATTGCTCAATGGGAACCCGTAGCCAGGGCTCATGGTGAGCGTTTCAATGGCATTAACCCTGCTAATACCCTCGTAGAGGCCAAACTGGTAGGAGATGGTTATTTGGTTGAAATTGAAGCGGAAGCTGTCTTGCGCTAATTCAAAATTCTTTACTAGTCGATTCACTCATCTAACCCACTTTTTTTTACGGCAGCTTCAAAAGGCTGCCAATTTGTTTCTATAAAAGTGTCGACCTCCTTTGAATAGGCAGTTATTGAGCGGCTTGCTTCCTGAAGCATTTGTTTATGTTGTGCTGAAGGAAGACTGGTTTGTGCCCTGGCTGTGCGCATCACAGCCCGTAATTTTGAATGAGGTGATGTTTCAAAAGACTGCCATGCACCAACTTGTCTGTCGGGTCTTGGAATCTGACCTTTGGCCCTGAGCTCTTTCAATTGTATTTTCATGTTTTGCACTGAAATTACCAAAGGGTCATCCTCTTTAATTCCTTTTTCTTTCTGCAGTTTGTCAATTTTTTCAACCCATGCCTTTTTATCATCTATCGTATGAAGTTGCTTTGCCAATAGGGCAACCTCAGCATCCACTTCTTTCCGAAATGTATACAATGCCTGATCTACTTCAGGATGTACCTCGAACCGAGGATCAGGAATGACCTTGACCTTGGTTGTATCCTTTACATCAGCATAGGTCAATACGATGCTATAATCTCCCGGAAGCACAGCAATACCTCTGGGATCACTCCCTGGTCTTCTTTTGAATAGAGATGCAGCTTGCTCGTCTAATTTCCAAATCATATAATTCAATCCTTTTTCTAACTTTTTGGTTTCAACAGTCTTGATCAACCTTTTCTGACTGTCATAGATGGCTGCTTTGACCACATCTGCAGTGTCCGGAATACTAGAAATATAAAACGGGATTTCCGTTTTCTGAAAAACCCGGTTTTCCCCCTCGAAGGTGGTATGGAACCCCGTCCATATATTTCCTGGCGGATTAATAAACAAGCCTTTTACCTGCACGGCATCATTCATGGGCAGTGCCGTAACACTGGGCTTTAAACGCTTGGCAGCGATTTCGCGAAGACTTAATAAATCATCAAGCACCCAAATGGCGCGCCCAAAGGTCCCTACTATTAAAGCAGATTCCGGTCGTTGTATCGTCATATCCATAGTAGATACAGATGGAAAACCATTTTTGAACTGAACCCAGGAAAGCCCTTCATCCGTGCTCATCCACAAACCATTTTCAGTTCCTAGAAAAACAAGTTTTGGCTCTTGTGGGTCTTGGATAAAACTAAGGGCATAGCCCTTTACCTTGTTTTCATCTACCAGACGTTTCCATGTCTTGCCAAAATCTTCGGTCTTAAAAAGATAGGGAGCATAATCACCCTTTCTATAATTATTGACCACCAACCAAGCTGTGCCGGTATCATAGGGCGAAGCCATGATCTGTGAAATCCAACCTTCTTCAGGTATTCCCTTAACTTGCTTCGTTAAATTTTGCCATGTCTTGCCACCATTGGTAGTCAATTGCACCTGTCCATCATCGGTGCCCACCCAAATCGTATTTTTTTCAATAGGGCTAGGCGCTATGGTCAAGATACTGTTGTACATTTCGGCACCGGATACATCCAAAGTCAGGCCTCCATAATCCGCTTTTTGATGCTCAGGATTGTTTGTGGTCAAGTCTGGTGAAATAATTTCCCAGCTAGCTCCTTTATCATAAGTGACATGTACAAATTGAGATCCGTAATAGGCTTTATTCATATCGAAAGGGTCTTTAGCGAAACCAGCATTCCAATTAAAGCGTAAGCGTGTTTTTTGATCAGGAGCTGGCGGTTGTATACTTACATAATAGCCTGTGAGTTTGTCGTATTGATATAAGTTGCCATTTTGGGAAGAACCATAGCCAAATCTGGAATTATTCAGATCGGGTGAAATATCAAACCCGTCACCACCCACTAAATACTGCCAATACAAGGTTCTGATACCGCCTCTTTTCCAGGTGTATCCGGGCCCCGACCAGTTTCCGTTGTCCTGCATCCCTCCGTAAACATTAAAGGGTTTGTCATGGTCAACTCCAATATGATAAAACTGGGCCACAGGAATGGTTTCCGGAAAATACCAGCTCTTACCATGGTCATAGGTAATACCAAGCCCACCATCTCCCCCAATAATAAAATGTTTCGGGTCATCAGGATTTACCCAAAATGCATGAAAATCCGCATGAATTCCCTTGGTTTCATCGGCTGGGATCATGGGTGTAGTGTCAAAAGATTTTCCCCCATCATAACTTACAGACAAAGGTTGATAAATATTATACAAACGATCAGGGTCCTTGGTATCGACAGCCAGATCCTGAAAATAAAATGGGCGGTTGTTGGTAAACTTAGGGTTGTTATTGATCATATACCAACTGGATCCCCCGTCATCACTTCGATACAGTGCATTTTCCTTTGCTTCTATTTTTGCGTAAATACGGTTTGTATCGGAAGGCGCAATAGCAAAACCTATTCTTCCCAAATCACCTACGGGCAATCCTTCTGCCTCTCCTAATTTTTTCCAGTGCTCACCTCCATCAACAGATTCATAAAGGCCTGAACCCTCTCCTCCCGAGGTAAAATAATAGGGGCTTCGATCATGTTCATATAAGGCGGCAAACAGTTTGTTGCTATTCACAGGATCCATAACCAGGTCGCCTATACCTGATTTATCGTTAGAAAACAGAATTTTTTTCCAATGCAGGCCACCATCAGTGGTTTTATAGAGCCCTCTATGCTCATTAGGGCTGAAAGGATCTCCCATAGCTCCCACATAGACTGTGTTCGGTTCATTCGGATCGATAATAATCCTGTGGATGGTTTTCGTGGCTTCCAGCCCCATATGCTTCCAGGTTTTACCCGCATCCATACTTTTGAAAATACCCATACCCAAATTCATGGAATTCCTGGGGTTACCCTCTCCGGTGCCCACCCATATCACATTTGGATCATTTTGTTGAATCGCCAGCGCACCAATATTCTGAGTAGTTTGTTCATCAAATACAGGCATCCACGCCGACCCTCCATTTTCAGACTTCCAAACACCCCCTGATGCAGCGCCAACATATATAATTTTCGGATTACTACTCACCGCGTCAATGGCGGTTATTCGCCCACTCATATTCGCAGGTCCCACATTGCGGATCTTGAGATTTTTTAAGTTTGAAAAGTCAACAGACTGAGAATGTAGCAAAAATGAAGTACTAAAAAGGAGCAGAGAAAATATGGAATGAAACTTCATGAATTGTTTGATTTTTATGACAATTTCAAATATACAATTTCAAATAATAATCACCGACATTGATTTTTTAAAGAATAAACCCCGCTACTTAGGGGCCGCCTATTTTTAATTTGTGCATACTTCACTGCTATAAAATCCTTACATTTGATCAAGAAATTTAAGTAGAGATCTATCAAATAAACGATACAGGTATTGGTCTAGGGTGAATTTATGTATTCATTTGTTAGGCATATGATCACCATGTGAATTCTTTAGTTCTTTTAACGCTTTAATATGGCATGACCAATTTCAGGTATGAAACTTATTGACTCAAATTTAAAATACAGTACGCAACAAAAAATTCTGGTGGCCGTTGATTGTATCATTTTTGGCTTTGACTCCAAAAGCCTCAAATTACTCCTCTTTAAAAGAAAAGTGGAACCACTTAAGGGACATTGGTCATTGATCGGAGCCTTTTTAGAAAATAACTTGTCAATCATTGAAGGAGCCAAACGCATACTATTAGAATCAACAGGCGTAAAAGACATCTATCTTGAACAATTAAAAACTTATGGTGCTGTAAATAGAGACCCTGTAGAAAGGGTGATTTCAGTGGGCTTCTATTCACTGATTCGCATAGATGAGTTAGACATACAGTCGGTTGAAGATTATGACGCCAAATGGTTCGACATTAATGAAGTTCCTGAACTGATTCTTGATCATGGCAACATGGTCACAGACGCTATTGAGGCGCTTCGGCTAAAGGCCCGACATAAACCAATAGGTTTTAATTTATTACCTGATCACTTTACCCTTCCTCAATTACAGGCCTTGTATGAAAGTATTTACCAATCGAAAAGAGATTCAAGAAATTTCAGAAAGAAAGTACTCTCTTTACATATTCTGGAAAAGACCGATTTAAAGGACAAAACAGGCTCAAAAAAAGGCGCATTTTTATACACCTTCCGAAAAAATGTGCAATTGGAAGAAAATGCACAAGATTTTCTATTTGATCTTTATTGATATTTATTAAATGTATACTGTACGTTTAATAAATATGGTTACCTTTATTTTCTTATATAGAGTCATTAAATTTATTTGAAAATGATCAATCAACAAGTTGCCTCAGCATTCGAAAACAGTTACCAGCAAAATCCAATAATGGTTTTTTCACCCGGCAGATTAAATATTATAGGCGAACACACTGACTATAATGAGGGCTTTGTCTTTCCTGCTGCAATTGATAAAGGCATCTATGCCGCTTTTGGTCCCGGTAATACACAATATTGCAAGGTAGAAGCACTTGATATGAATGAATCCTATGAATTTACCTTAGATCATATTATACCTTTGGAAAACGGTGGGTGGAGAAATTATATTTTAGGAGTTGTTCAGGGCATACTCGATGCTGGAAAAAAATTAGCGCCTTTCAACCTGGTCTTTGGTGGTGACATTCCGGAAGGTGCAGGTTTATCATCTTCTGCTGCCCTGGAAAACGCAGTGGTATTTGGTTTGAATGAAATGTTCGAACTGGGTCTTAGCAAAGAAGCAATGATATTGATTTCTCAAAAAGCTGAACACAACTTTGTAGGCGTCAAATGCGGTATCATGGATCAGTTTGCTAGTATGTTCGGTCTGAAAAACCAGGCCCTGCTCCTTGATTGCCGGACCATCAGCGCCAGGGCATATCCTGTTGATCTTCAAGACTATCAAATTCTATTGATCAATACCAATGTCAAACACAGCTTGTCAGACAGCGCCTATAACAAACGTCGAGCAGTATGCGAAAAAGTAGCTTCGCTTTTAGATCTCACAGCCTTACGTGATGCCAAACCCACTGACCTCTCTGCAATTTCTGAACAGCTTAGCCTTGAGGAGTATCAGATGGCACTTTATGTGGTCGAAGAAAATAAAAGGGTACAAAAGGCAGCAATTGCCATGGAGACAAATGATATTGCCGAGCTGGGTGAATTACTCTATGGCTCACACCACGGTTTGCAACATCAATACAAAGTGAGTTGTGAAGAGCTCGACTTTCTGGTCGATCTTGCCAAAATGAATCCTAATATTACGGGTTCCCGTATGATGGGCGGGGGATTTGGAGGTTGTACCATAAACATCATTAAGAAAGATGCTGTACAAGCTTTCACAGAACAAGCCACGGCAGCCTATAGAAATATGTTTGGTAGAGACTGTTCGGTACACGAAGTAACATTATCCGAAGGAACACATCTTTTGGCCACTACCTAAATCCCTAAAATTCAACAAAATTGTTTATGTTTAAACTCCATTAGACCTTAGTATTATGAACGCAAATTTTGAATTACTGGATTATTTGATATTTATAGGCTATGCTCTGCTGATCCTTGGCGTTGGTTTGTGGGTATCCAGAGATAAAAAAGGACATGAAAAAAATGCCGAAGACTATTTTCTGGCAGGAAAATCATTACCCTGGTGGGCCATTGGTGCATCTTTGATCGCAGCCAATATATCTGCTGAGCAATTCATCGGTATGTCCGGTTCAGGATTTGCACTGGGCTTGGCTATTGCCTCTTATGAATGGATGGCAGCCATCACCCTGATCATCGTTGGAAAATATTTCTTGCCTATTTTTATTGAAAAAGGGTTGTATACCATTCCCGAATTCGTTGAACAACGTTATTCTACCAATTTAAAAACCATTTTAGCCATCTTCTGGATAGCCTTATATGTCTTTGTGAACCTGGCATCTGTGCTGTATTTAGGTTCTCTGGCCCTGGAAACCATCATGGGTATACCTATGGTCTACGGTGTGATGGGACTTGCCCTGTTTGCTGCTGCTTATTCGCTCTATGGCGGATTAGCGGCTGTAGCCTGGACCGATGTAATCCAGGTTATTTTTCTAGTTCTTGGTGGATTGTTCACCACCTATCTCGCCTTGGATACCGTATCTGATGGAGCGGGACAACTGGAAGGGTTTAGAATTATCTATGAAGCCGCTCCTGATCGTTTTGCCATGATCCTTGACAAATCGAATCCTGAATACAAAAACCTGCCGGGCATTGGTGTATTGGTGGGAGGTCTTTGGGTAGCCAACATTTACTACTGGGGATTCAACCAGTATATTATCCAAAGAACTCTGGCTGCTAAATCACTTAAAGAATCCCAAAAAGGGATTTTACTGGCTGCATTTCTTAAACTCATCATTCCTTTAATCGTGGTAATTCCTGGAATTGCTGCTTATGTGATGGTCAATGATCCTGAAATATTAGCAAGACTGGGAGAAGCCGGCATGAAGAATTTACCTTCACCCGACCAGGCTGACAAAGCCTATCCATGGTTACTACAATTTCTGCCAACTGGTTTAAAAGGAGTTGCCTTCGCTGCTTTGACAGCTGCCATAGTATCGTCGCTAGCCTCTATGTTGAATTCGACCTCAACGATTTTTACCATGGATATCTACAAGCAATATATCAACAAGAACGCAAGTAATAAAGCCACTGTAAATACGGGAAGAATTTCTGCCGCAGTTGCACTGATCATCGCTTGCATCATGGCGCCTTTACTAGGAGGTATTGACCAGGCTTTTCAGTTTATTCAAGAATATACAGGTATAGTAAGTCCCGGTATTTTAGCCGTATTTTTATTGGGCCTTTTCTGGAAAAAGACAACCAACAAGGCTGCCATTATAGGCGCATTGGTCTCCATTCCTATTGCGATGTATTTTAAAGTGGCCCCCAAAGGCTGGTCTACTAGCCCGATTTTTGTTGATGTACCTTGGATGGATCAAATGGGATATACCGCAATCTTAACCGGTTTGGTGATCATAATAGTAAGCTTTATACAGAACAAAGGTAAAAACGATGATAAAGCAATTCCGATCACCAAAGCTTTATTTAAAACAAGCCCCGGGTTTAATATAGGTGCCTTTACCGTGATGATCATCTTAGTGGTTTTATATTCCCTTTTCTGGAATTAATCTAATAAAAGAGCCATAAACCCTATATCATCGCTGATCAGTGTTTTTTCCTGTAAAATTGAGCCACCAGTCTCTTTTACTCTGTCCAATTCAATTGCGATATCAGCTGTTGAAAAGTAGATCAAAACACCATTATCAGAAGGGTTGAAATGCGCTGCATTCTGAATCAATGAACCTCCGACCCCTCTGGCATGAGGGTCTTTTGGCATTGGGAACCATCCCATCAGGGTCTCCCCAAATTGGGCAATATGGATCTTAATGTCAAATACTTGTTCATAAAATTTTTGCGCTCTGGTCATATCTGTTACCGGTATTTCAAACCAGCCTACCATATTCGCTTCCATAAGTCTGCAATTTAAAAATGATCAATCTATTTACTTGCTTCTGCAAAAGACTTAAAAAGATCAAGTGACTTCTGAGATTGCTTTTTAAAGGCTCCCGGCATAAATATGCCTATCAACTTCATAAAACCACTAAACTTAAAATGGGAATCTGAATGCCATCGTGTGGTAGTGGCGTCAATTTCTTCAAAATAATTCTTCATCTCGTTCCAAACACCCTTGGCTTCATAGGTAGCTGAAAATTCTTTAGGAAGATCGTGCACCGTAATGGTCTCGATCATCTCAACCTCTCTTTTGCCCATTTTGTATAGCATTTTAGACTTTGCTCCTACCTTTCCTTTTTCTCCTGACTGGTGTTCCATACTCAGTAGTTCGGGCTGCCATTTGAATAAATTTTCTTCGCTGTCAAACAGCTCAATCACCTTTTTTAAGGGCAGGTTGATAACCACCTCATTTGAATATTTCATGATAGTTGATTTTGGGTTCCCTTCAAGTTACAAAAAAAATCAAGACACTACATCGTCATAGATTCACCTATAGGCAACAAGATCAAATTTTTACCGGCAGTTGTAAAGGATGATTGAGCCTCATCATGGTCAATAACGATATAGCCAAAAGTATCGTAGTGATAACCCAACACCTTGTTGCATTCGATAAAATCAGCAGCGATGACTGCGCTCTCAATGCCCATGGTAAAGTTATCTCCTATGGGAAGTACTGCCAGATCTATCTTACATTGCATTGGAATAAGCTTCATATCCATTGTTAGCGCAGTGTCTCCCGCGATATACAAATTACCTTCTGTGGTTTCAAGAATAAAACCGCCAGGTTGTCCCCCATAACTTCCATCAGGAAAAGAACTGGTATGGATCGCATTGGTATAGGTGACCCTGCCAAAATCAAACTGCCAGCTACCTCCGTGGTTCATTGGGTGTCCGTCAAAGCCCAGATTTCCATAATGGGTTACAATCTCAAAATTCGACACGATCTTGGCTCCGGTATTCTTTACGATGGTCTCAACATCAACTATATGGTCCTGATGCGCATGGGTAATCAGAATATAATCTGCTTTAAGGGCATTGATATCGATGTCCTTGGCCAGTTCATTAGGGCTGATAAAGGGGTCAACAATGATATGGGTATCTCCTACTTCAATAGAAAGGGCTGCATGGCCCAAATATGTAACTTTCATAATGGTCTATTTTGAGATTAAATTTACTGAAAATTACTCTGCAACACAATACCTATCAAAAATAAAGCACGCGACACTTCAGTGTCGCGTGGTCAATCACATCTAAATATCTTAAAAATTATAATTGATATACAGTGTGAAATTTCTTCCTGGCTCATAAATTCTGCCCATGTTTGTATTCGAATTTCTATAGGAAAAATTCAGGTGTTCATAATAGGCCGTATCAAATATATTGAGTACTGCTCCTCCAATTGACAAGTTCTTTATAGGCTTGAAACCAGCGCTAAGATCAAAGGTTGCAAATCCTGGGGTAACAGTTTCTCCAAATGATTCTGCAATCCTTGGCTGTTCGGCTACAAATCTTGATTTAAAGTTTAACCAGTATTTCTCTTTGTCATAATTCAGGCTGACATGGCCCGTCAATGGCACTATCTGAGGTAAAGGCTCATCGAGCTCGTGATTCTGCCCGTAGGTATAGGCCAGATCAGATAAAAAACTGAATGCTTCAGTAAACTGCACATTAAAAAACAATTCAAATCCGGTTTGCATGGCCTTGTCTACATTAATAAATCGCTTGGCAAATACCGGCTCCACCTGAGGCATATACTTTCTGGGCAGATCCTCATCTACTACAGCAGTAATATAGTCGGTTAAAAAAGAATAAAATACCGTACCTCCCAGATCAATCTTTCCAAATTGCTGATTAACAGAAGCTTCCAATTGGTTGTTGGCTTCGGGATTTAAATAAGGATTCCCAACATATTCATAAGGATCTGAATTCACATTAAAGTGGTTGATATAACGCTCAATAATTGACGCTGTTCTGACCCCATGTCCAAAAGAAAACTGAAGCTTCGTTTGATCGATGGTAAAGAGATAAGAAACTGTTCCACTTAAATTAATTTCGTTTTGATCTTTGATCTCTCCGCCATACAGCTCTAAAAAATCCTGTGCAGGGTCATTGATCGCTGAATGGATAAAATCTGTTCTCAGTCCTGCCGTAAAGACAGAATGTTCTGATGTTCTCAATTTTCCTTCTGCAAATAGCCCAATGTCATTCAACTCGGAATCCTGCCAGATCTTATCTACTTTAATCACAGGCTCGGGCAACATATTTCCATTCATAATTTTTATGGTCCTGATCCTGTCACCTTCACGCCCAATGATATTTGCATCAGCACCTAAAAACAAACTTGATCTTTCACTTGGCGTAAGTTCAATTTCAGCTTTGCCTCCCCAAGTAGTAACAAATACATTCGATTCGGCTCCGGTCATCATAAAACTTGGGCGCTCTTCATTTGTCATCAAGTGATCAACATATGAATAAAAGCCTTTAAACATAATACTACTTATCGCAGTCGATACATCCTTTATTTTATAGTCAAGTCCAATCAAATAGCTGTTGTCATAAGGAGAATCCATGGGTAAACCTGCATGCTTGATATCTCGTCCGAATGATTGCCTCCAGGTGAGGCGCAGCCTTTGTTCCTCGCTTGGGTTTACACCAAGTTTTATAGAATAATCAGTTGAGGTAAATGAAGCAGGTACCTCATCTCCGTTCCCATCGGTATAATCCCCATAGTCTCTGTATGAACCATTTAACTCCAGATCAAATTTCTCTTTTTTATACATGACAGAACCTCGTCCTGTAAAATTATTACCGTTGGTTTCATACCCGGTTTCCAAATTACCGCTTACCCCCAGTTTTTTTCCATCTCCATTCTTAGATACCAAATTGACTATGCCACCAAAATTTTGTCCAAACCTCATCGTAAAAGGTCCCTTAACTATTTCGATTCGCTCAATCTCCTCGGGAATCACATGGGTCGTGATCGGATCCATTCTGTTAGGACAGGCATTCATAATTTTCATTCCTCCATCATATTGAACATTTAATTGCTCATATTTAAAGGCCCTGAAGACTGGTTCGGAAGCATAGGCACCTCTTTTTTGTATGCCGAAACCCGGAATATCCTTAAAAAGGTCACTGACATTTCTGGGTTGACTTGTCGCTTTGATATCATCATATACAATTCTTGATTGGGCAAGGTCCCCAAATGGATCTGCTTTGACAATGATGTTGTCAAGCGCAAAGGCCTGCTCTTTTAAAGAGATTTTTATCTGATCTTTTAAAGGCAATAGTACTGATGTATACCCTAATATTGAGACCCTGACTGTATCTCCTTCTGCCGCTTTAATTAAAAAATTCCCGTTTTGATCACTCTCTACATAGTGCTTGGTGTTTTTCAGTTGAATTACTGCATTTTCAAGCCCCTTGCCCAGCTGATCTTCAACGCTACCATGTATTTCTTTTTCTTGTGTATATGCAGCCATAGCCCATAAAAGCATAGCAAACATGATCATAATATTTCTTCGCATTATAATTTTGATTATTTAAACAAATAGTAAAGGCACGACTAAGTAGTCGCGCGAATTTGCTCGATAAGAGCACTTAAAATAGTTGCTTAAACAATGGGAGGACGCAATAAAGAATCGGCGTAATCTCCTTCTTTCAATGAATTGAAAGACTCTGGATTACTGGCTACAGAAGCTTCAAAGATGTGCAGTTCTTTACTATAAATCACCTTGAGGCTAATATATTTTTCAGTGTCAAACTTTGGCGGTAGCGGTTTTTCCTGATTTGAATCAAGGTCGAGCTGTTTCTCTACCTGATCACCCAAATAACACATACCGTTACAGGTTAGTATAGGTTTATCTCTGTTTTCACAAAGTTCATTCACGATATAATCATAATTAATCAGATACTCCAAGACCGGCAATGCAGGTTGCACCAGTACCAAAAGGTACAAATTTAAGAGCAAATGTGTAATAATGAGTTTCTTCATGATGATCTAAGCCGCAAAAGTAGACTAGTTTACCTGTTGTTCTTATGACTATTATCAGCTTACAAAAGTAACCCGATTCCGAATAAAATCGCAAACAAAAAAGTGCTTAAGGCTAGTTTTTTTAACTCCGGATCCAAGGCTTTAGGGTCACTGTTTTTGTAAACAGTCATCAAGTGCTTGAAGATGGGTATATAGGCTAATATAAACAAGAATTGATAGGCTGATACAAAGTTGATTACCGTGTATAACAAGGCAAACAAAAAGGAAGCCCCTAACAAATAGAAGTGATAATAACGGGCAAATTCGTTCCCTATTTTAACCACAATAGTATTCTTTCCAGATTTGGCATCAGATTCCCGATCACGCATGTTATTGAGATTTAAAACCCCAACACTCAGTAGTCCGATCGAAAATGCTGGTAAAAAAACAGTCAAATCAAGGGCTTTACTATACAAGAAATAGGTCCCGTAAACGCTTAATAGTCCAAAAAATAGAAATACAAAAAGATCTCCATAACCACTGTAGCCATAGGCATGATCTCCTACTGTATATTTAATAGCAGCCACGATGCAACTAACTCCCAAAACAATAAATAAAATACTGTAAAATAGATAGTCTGTACCAAAGGCCACAAATATTAAGCCCAATGCCAAGGCGATACTGATAAGTCCCGTTACCGCTATTCCCTTCTTCATGGCCTTAGGACTGATTTCTCCACTTTGCAGAGCGCGTTTCGGTCCTACACGATCTTCATTGTCGATCCCTTTGACGCCGTCACCATAATCATTGGCAAAATTCGAAATAATCTGAAAGCCAATAGTTGTACAAAGTGCCAGGAAACAAATAACAGGGTCAAACACACCTTTAGCGGCTGCAATAAATGAACCTACGATGATCCCTGACAATGATAAGGGTAAGGTACGAAGACGTGCGGCCTTAATCCAGCTACTTGCTTTTGACAAAATAAATGATTTGATTAATTTGTAGTTCCTCTGATCCATTTTTCACCGCTGAGCTGCAGTGCTTCCTTGATATTTACTGGCATTCCATATGATTTAGCGATGATAAAACAATCCTTAAAACCTACACGTTTCAAGTCATCTCTAAGCAATATGGTCTCTTTATAAGTGGTAAATTTTCCTATGGAGAATTTGTTAAATCCGTTTTCCTCAAATTCTTCTAATTGGGTAATATCCTCAGAAATAAGATTGGAACTGAAATTGGCATATGCTCCAATTTGAATACTGTAAACAATACTCATATCAATCAATGAACTTTTCATAGAATCAATAACGACTACTTGTCTGGCCTTTCGCTGAACCTTATGAAGAGAATCTGTATCGATCAAACTTAAATTATTCTTGATCAGGTATTCCTGTTTATACTGTTTTGATTTTGGTAAAAATGACCACAAAAAAAGGATCAACATGACCAAGGCAGCAACTCCTAAAACAACCCTATGCTTCTTAAGTTTAGAGTTATTCTCTTCCTCATCTTTCAAAGCAGTAGACAAAGTCTTGATCGTGCCGTTGGCCTTATCAATTTCCTCGTATATATTAACTAAATTTTTATCTCTCACAAATGGCATATGTTCTATTTGTACTATTATAGGTCTTGGGCATGGGCTATCAACTCTGCGATATCCATTACACGAACACTTTTTTCTTTTTCTTTATTCTTAATTCCGTCTGTCATCATGGTATTGCAAAACGGACATCCGGTTGCAATCAAATCAGGTGCAGTTTCAAGGGCCTCTTCGGTTCTTTCTACAAAGATCTCTTTATCTCCCTTTTCTGCATCCTTGAACATCTGAGCACCTCCTGCCCCACAACACAATCCATTCGATTTGCATCTTTTCATTTCAACCAACTCCCCTTCCAGCTTTCTGATCAAATCCCTGGGAGCTTCGTATACTCCATTGGCCCTTCCCAAATAACAAGGATCGTGAAAAGTAATCCGCTTGCCGATGTACTTCCCGCCTTCTATTTGCATCCTACCTTCATCGAGCAAGGTCTTCAGAAATTCTGTATGGTGCATAACCTCATAAGCCCCTCCTAATTCAGGATATTCATTCTTCAGGGTATTAAAACAATGAGGACATGTTGTGACAATCTTTTTCACTTCATAAGCATTCAACACCTCAATATTTGTAACTGCCTGCATTTGAAACAGAAATTCATTACCGCTTCTCTTGGCAGGGTCTCCTGTACAACTTTCTTCTGTCCCTAACACTGCAAAATCCACCTTGGCTTCTATCAGTATCTTGGCAAAAGCTTTGGTGATTTTTTTGGCCCTATCATCAAAACTACCTGCACAACCAACCCAAAATAATACTTCCGGAGCCTTTCCTTCAGCCATTTTTTCAGCCATTGTTGGTATTACCATACTAATTTAATTTAAAATTTTTAAAATCATCCCCTTCACTTGATATTTTATCATGATAAAGGCATTAATCATCTTTCCAGTTAAAGCGATCCATTTGGCTGTATTGCCATGGAGCACCATTATTTTCAATATTACTCATCATTAGATTCAATTCCTGAGGGGCTGCTGAATTTTCCATCACCAGATAACGTCTTAAATCAATGATAATTGACAAAGGGTCTATGCTTATAGGGCACTCTGTAACACACGCATTACAACTGGTACAGGCCCAGATCTCAGCTTCTGAGATGGTATCGAGTAGTGATTTGCCATCTCCTTGTGTTCTGAAAGACTCCTCACCATTGGCATCAATAACTTTTCCAACTTCTTCCAATCGGTCACGCGTCTTCATCATGATGGCACGAGGCGATAATTCCTTACCGGTTTGGCTGGCAGGACATACCGAAGTACATCGCCCACATTCTGTACAGGTATAGGCATTCATCAATTGTACCCAATTCAAATCAGTTACATCACTGGCACCAAATTTCTCAACAACCTCACCTTCTCCTTCAGGTGTTGCATAAGGATCTGCTTCCGGATCCATCATCAACTTCACTTCTTTGGTCACAGAAGCAAGGTTATCAATACGGCCCTGAGGTTCCAGATTGGCAAAAAAGGTATTTGGAAAAGCAAGTAGAATATGTAAATGTTTGGAATAGTATAAATAATTTAAGAAAACCAGAATGCCGGCAATATGCAACCACCAGGCGCCTCGCTCTATATAAAATAAACTCAATTCATTTTCTGGCAACCATCCTGCAATAAACTGGCTGATGGGAAAACTTCCGGCTTGCACATAATGGATAGCTCCCATCTGTTGTAAGGCATAATCCGCACCATTCATCAGTAAAAACAGGCTCATTAGTACAATTTCAAAATACAAGATATTCAAGGCATCATTTTTCGGCCAGCTGGTCATTTCTTTCGACCAGAATCTTGGAATCTTTAAGATCATTCTTCGAATCCAGAAGATGATCACTGAAACCAGCACCAAAAACGCCAGAATCTCAAATGAACCAATTAAAAAATCATACAACCCTCCAGCGAATGCAAAAACCCTATGCGTGCCGAATAATCCATCGATGATGATCTCTAATACTTCAATATTAATAATCAAAAATCCAACATAAACAAGAATATGAAGTACTCCGGCAATGGGTCTGCTAACCATTTTAGATTGACCCAAAGCAATTTTAGTCATATCTCTCCAACGCTCAGAGGAACGATCACTTCTGTCAACATCTTTTCCAAGCTTAATGTTTCGGCTCAGTTTTTTAATGTTTTTGACAAAAAATCCTACCCCTATCAGGAGAATGATTGCAAACAAAATTTGAGGTAAATAAGACATACTCAATGATCTATACTTGACTTGAGTAGTGGCTCTTCATAGGCCACCACAGAAAATAAAAGTAAAGATAATCAAAAAGGAAGGGTGACAAAATTATTACAAGTTATTAACTACTCTTCTACTGGTGTTTCGTACGTTTTTTCCTTCTTGCCAAAAACCGATAAATGAACGAATCTTTTTGGATGTTCCTTGACCTCACGAAGCAATTCTTCCAGCTCTTTAGATGCATTGGTCAGATTGGCATACAGGGCTTCGTCTTTCATGAGCTTACCCATGGTTCCATGGCCGGTATTGACGCTGTCTAGGATCATATTGAAATTTTCTAAAGTATGCTGTAACTCTGCAACTGTAGCCCCTATATTGACAGCCTGAATCGAATCTGAGATCTGAGCAAAATTTGCCATAGTCTTATTGGCTCCAGTCATGATACTGTCAATTTTTCCACCTTCCTGGGTCATCGTCTCCAAATTAGCCGCAGTACTTTTAAACTTGCCGAACACAGCGTTCATATTAGCTAAAGATTCACTGATGTTCTTTTGATTTTCATCATTCATCAGGTGGTTGATATTCTGCATCACAGAATCTGTATTGACCACAAAACTCTCTACTTTTGATTGCAAGGGAGCAATCTGCTCATTGATCATGCCCATAATTCCAGAATCTACCTCTCCGATGAGTGTATCGCCACTCACAGCAATCGAACTTTCATCCAAGGCAATATTTATTTTTAGCGATTTCCCACTAATAAAATCCGGGCTATAGATCTGGGCAACACTATTGACTGAAAATTGAATATCATTACTGAGGTTAAGATGAGCTACCAGTATCCCCTTTTTAAAGGGATGAAAAGTAATCTCAGATACAGTACCCACCTTTAAACCATTAATGGTGATTGTACTTTTCGGAGCAAGCCCCTGAACATTGGTATACTCTGCATAAAAAGTTCTGGTTTTATCATACAAACTTCTATTTTTAAGGAAGTTATACCCCCAAACAAAAAGGAAAATGATGCCTATTGCGATAATGCCTGTTTTAATTTCTCTTGTAATGGTCAAAATGGTGAAATTCGTTAAACAATATTACTAATTATTTCTATGCTTCTTCTTACTTGATCTGTTTCTTTTGCGTCTATATACCATAGGATTGCAAACACAAACGCATTATCAAGTCACTTTATTTCAAAGAGACTGGTTAATTACCTCCGACAACTGAATTCTTTCCTCACCTTTAAACGCCACTACAAATGAAGATTTGAAACCGGCCTTTCTCGCTTCTGTCTGCATTGTAACAATTTTATCAAAATCAGAAGATTTACCGTAATAATACTTATACATACCACCTACCCTTCCACGCTCGACACCTTTTAAACCTTTGAAGTTGTATGATTTGGTCTCTAATTTCTTTTTTCCTGAAGAGATCTGGACTTTAAAATCAATTCCGGGATACACTTTTGAAGATTTGCTTACCACTGCGATTGGCTCTTCTTCTATGACCAGATTTTCATCCAGATTTTTCTTATAGGATTTTATGGCATTAAAGATAGCTCCCGAAACCTTGTCTTGTCCGCTTTTCGAATTCAAAAATGCTCCCTCACTATTATTAGTTATAAAACCAGTTTCAATCAAAACACTAGGCATATAGGTTTGATGAAGTACCACAAAACCAGCCTGTTTCACTCCTCTGTCTTTTCTTTTAAGTTGGTCCCTGAAATTTGTCTGTACATTGCTTGCTAAAAATAAACTTTGATCCAAAAATTCCTCCTGCATCAAGGTCATTCCAATCACGGCCTCTGGCGAATTAGGATCAAAACCTTCATACTTTTCCTGATAGTTATCTTCCAGGAAGATCACCGAGTTCTCGTGCTTGGCCACCTCAAAATTCTGTTTATTGGCATGTAATCCCAAAACATAAGTTTCTGTACCGGAAGCATCGTTTGTAAAAGCATTGCAATGAACCGAAACAAACAAATCGGCATCAGCATCGTTTGCAATACGTCCCCTTTCCTTCAAATCGACAAATACATCCTTGTCACGGGTATAGATTACCTTGACATCTTCAAGATCATTCAGTTTTTTCCCTAACTTGAGAACAATATTGAGCGCTATGTCTTTTTCACTGAAATTCTTTGCCGGTCTTCCCGGATCCTTCCCTCCGTGACCAGCATCCAATACCACTACAAATTTATCTTGCGCGTAAGTTTCAGTCTGAAATAAGACTAAGGCCAAGGTGCAAATGAAAACGACTATTAATGATGTGTAATTCCCCTTTTTTCCTAAATCAATCATGCTTTTTATCCTTCTAGTTTTTCCTTCATATGTATATACCACTGAAAAAATATATGTAAGTTTGTAACTTTAAAAAAATTCACATTTTTTTACAAAAATACTATTTATAGCATTGTATACAAATTTAAGATACTTACTTTTCTTATCCTTATTTATTTGTTTTGTAAATCAAGCGGCTCTGGGTCAGACAGAACAAAATAAGGATGGTGAAGAAAACAATATAAATAGAACTGATAGTATCAGGGTCTTTGACGCAAATAACCCTGCGTTGGCAGTCATCGACACGACAAAAACAGATAGTCTTCAGGTCACTCCTGAGTACCTCGAAGACAATATTATTCACAAATCCAAAGATTATATTTCCAATGATTTCATCAAACAGCAAGCTACTTTATATGATGAAGCAGAAGTATATTATCAGGATATTGAGCTGAAAGCAGGAAAAATCATTATCGATTACAAAAACAGCCTTGCTATAGCAACGGGTATTTTTGACACAGCCGGAGTCTATATCCAGCGTCCTGAATTCAAACAAGGACAACAGGCTTCCACTCAGGATTCTCTGATTTACAATTTTGCGAATAAAAAGGCATTGATCTATAACTCCAAAACGGAGCAACAGGGTATGATCATTACGGGTGATATATCAAAAAAAGAAAACGATAGTACTTTTTATATCAATAGAGCCAGATTTACAACCTCACAAAAGGAAAATCCTGATTATTATGTTCAAACCAAAAATATAAAGATCGTTCCCGACAGTAAAATTGTAGGAGGTATGAGTAACTTAGTGATCTCAGATGTTCCAACCCCTTTGATTTTACCTTTCTTTTATTCGCCGCTCACCAGCGGAACCGCTTCTGGTTTTATCATCCCTGTCTGGGGTCAGAACAATAACCAGGGCTACTTTTTACAAAACGGAGGGTATTACTTTGCCATAAACGACTATTTGGACTTGGCATTATTGGGAGACCTATATACCAATGGCAGCTGGGGTGTGCGGGCAGAATCGAATTATAACCTAAGGTATAAGTTTACGGGGAGCTTTAGTTTGCGCTACGAGAATCTGATCAACAGTCAAAAAGGATTTCCTGATTATAGTAAGGCTACTAATTTCTTTATTCGCTGGTCACATAGCCAGTCTGCAACCTCAAATCCAAATTCACGGTTTTCGGCCTCTGTCAATTTTGGTAGTAGTAGCTTTTTTCAGGAATCGATCAATGAATCAAGTTCGCCCTTTTACTTAACTAATACCTTTGCCTCTTCGGTATCTTATTATAAAAAATTCGTCGGAACACCTTTTAATATGAATGCTTCGATGACCCATACCCAAAATACCAATACAGAACGTATTGATATGAGCCTCCCATCACTTGTGCTGAATATGGATAGGATATACCCATTTGCTCCTAAAGTAGGTTCTAAAAAGAATCCTATCCAAAACCTGGGCCTAACGTATAGCATGAATGCACAAAACCGGATTTCCACTACTGACGAAGAATTCGGAACAGCTAAAATGTTTGATGAAGCGCAATCAGGAGTTAAACATGATGTCTCTCTGAGTACCAATGCCAAGGCGCTAAAATTTATAAGTCTTGCTCCTTCCATTGTTTATAAAGATGTATGGTATTTTAAGACTATCGATAAATATTGGGATGACACCACCAATGAGGTTGTAACCGATACGGTGAATGGCTTTGATTCCTATAGAGAGTATTCTGGGGGCATCTCGGCCAGTACGACAGTATATGGAATGGTCAACTTCAAAAAAGGGCGTTTACAAGCGCTGAGACACGTTATGCGACCTTCGGTTTCTTATAGCTACAGACCAGATTTTAGTAATTATTATGATGAATATCAAGCCAGTATAGACCCTGATGACATCAGAGAATACACCCGATTCCAAAACGGTATTTACGGATCGCCTTCAAAACAACTGTCAAGCTCCATTGGCTTGTCATTGAACAACACCCTTGAAGCTAAAGTAGCTGCCAAAGAAGGAGAAGAAGATCAAGAACCTAGAAAGATCAAGATCCTGAATAACCTCAATTTATCAACGAGCTATAATATAGCGGCAGATTCGTTAAACTGGAGCCCTATGAGAATGACTGCAGGAACACAAATGCTCAAAAATAAGCTGGCAGTAAATTTAAATGCATCTTTTGATCCCTATGCCCTTAATGCCAATGGAACCAGGATCAATGTCTATAACATCAATAACGGTGGAAGCCTGTTTAGATTCACCAATGCCAATCTCTCGGCAAACTATTCCATTTCAAGTAAAGATCTTGCTAAGGATAAAGATACCAAAGGAGGTTCAAATTCAAATGGGAACAATGTAGACAGCTCCTCAAATATGTTTGGAGAAAGCCTGATGAATCGAAACCAGCAGGTCAACACAGATGAGGAAAAAGTAAAAAAGGCGACGCTTTACAGAACATCGATGCCCTGGGATTTAAAGGTTCGCTATTCATTGACCTACAACAACTCTCAAAGACAAAATGATATTACGGCAAATTCGATGCAGGTATCTGGTAATATAGAATTCTCCCCTAAATGGAGAGTTGGGGTATCATCAGGTTATGACTTTGAAAATAGCGGAATCACCTATACCCAGCTTCGTTTTGAAAGAGACCTTGACAGCTGGCGTTTTAGTTTTAACTGGGTTCCTTTTGGTGACAGGGCAACTTATTACTTTTTCATAGGGATCAAATCAGGTCCACTTAGCGATCTGAAATATGACCAGCGAAAAGTACCAGATAAAAGGTTATTTTAGAGATTGAATGCTTCAATAAAAATTTTAAAATTTGAAGATTTGGTTGAATAGTTTTTATTGTAACAGAGAAATCAAAATATACTATACGTATGAAAAAAATAATAGAAACCGTAAATGCCCCTGCTCCTATCGGGCCTTATTCTCAAGCTGTATTATATGATGATACACTTTATACGTCGGGGCAAATTGCCATCGATCCTGCCACAGGAAACTTAGTAGCAGGTGATATCACTCGAGAAACAGAACAGGTTATGAAAAATATTGGTGCTGTACTGACAAAAGCAGGAATGGACTATGAGCATGTACTGAAAACGACCATCTTTATAAAAGACATGAATGATTTTCAACAGATCAATTCGGTTTATGGTTCTTTTTTCAACGAAGCCACTGCACCGGCCCGTGAGACTGTCGAAGTAGCCAGATTGCCAAAAGATGTCAATGTAGAGATTTCGGTGCTTGCCAGAAAGTAAGTGAGATTCATAAATTACAGAAAAATAAACAGGGGAAAAATCTCTTTTATTTTTTTAGTTTGCTGGCATGAGTCGCGGCCAATGTCATTATTGGATGCCTGACAATTTTTCCTAATGTAAGATTGTACTCGTCTAATACCTCAACAATTTCATCATGAAGAAAATGAGCAATGGACCCTACAAAATAAATAGGTACATTTTTACTTTCCTCGAACTGTAAAATTTGGTTTTCCACGAAGAAGCGCAATCCGTCTTTAATGATTTTTTGGGCATAGTCGCTTTCTTTATTCTCAATCAGAAACCTGCCAACACTCGCTAAATACGTGTTGGGATTATCCTTTCTATATAAATTTTCTTTGATTACATCGGGCCTAAGGTCATGTTGAGCTTCAAACTTTTTAGCCAGATCTGCTGGCATCTTGTGATAGGCATGATCTTTTATGATCTGTTTACCATAATAATTTCCACTGGCCATATCCATCAGCATATATCCAAGAGATACAATCTTTTGATGGGTCACTTTCCCGTCAAAGTAGCTACAATTGGAACCTGTACCTAAAATACAAACCACACCGGGAGTATCAGTCTGAAGTGACTTTACCGCAGCAATGGTGTCTTCATAAATTTCAATATAAGCATTGGTAAATATATCCTCAAAAATAGTTTTTAAAAATTGTATCGCTTTTTGGGTTCCGCAACCAGCGCCGTAAAAATAGATCTCTTTAACATCATCCTTGATATTCCTAAGCTCTTCTTTTGTGATGATTCGGTCATACAACGTCTTCTTCGTGAACACGGCTGGATTCAACCCTTCCGTATCAATTTTAAAATAGGTTTCTCCTTTGTCGTTAATCGCGATCCAATTTGTTTTGGTCGAACCACTGTCTGCTACTAATATCATGTGTGAAAATTTGAAATGTAAAAATAAAAAATGCTAGTCAATTAAAACTGATATTTATTATATATTATTAAAAAGTTAACAAATTAATACAATATCGTTTTCCTTGATTTTACGTTAAAAAGGACTGGATTGCAAGCTGGTAACTCTTAAGACCAAACCCGGCAATAATCCCTTTTACATTTGGCGCAATATAGGAAGTATGCCTAAAAGATTCTCTTTGATACACATTCGAAATATGTACTTCCACAACCGGGGTTGAAACACCTTTTACCGCATCACCTATTCCTACAGAAGTGTGGGTATAGGCGGCTGCATTCAAAATGATTCCATCGAAAGAAAAGCCGGTTTCATGAATCTTATCAATTAACTCACCCTCAATATTTGACTGGAAATATGACAGTTCTACATCGGGATATTTTGCTTGCAAACTATTGAAGTAATCTTCAAAAGTTTCGCTCCCGTATACCGAAGGCTCCCTTTTTCCCAAAAGGTTTAAATTAGGACCATTGATAATGATAATTTTCATGAAAATCTTATTTTAGAACTTTGTTTCATAAGGGAAATATCCATAGTGCGAAACAAAGAATTATTGGTTCTTGTTCCCAAAAATAGCATAATTTTGCACATTGCATAAGCAAATCGAATGATTATTGATCGACCAACTCACTTTATCTTATGACCTGGAAGGATGCCATAAAAGATTATCAGTACTTCTTGAAAATCGAAAGAGGACTTTCTGAGAATTCCATCAAGGCCTACAGCCAGGATATTCACAAGCTGACTACCTTTCTTGAAGATCAGCAACTACCAGTATCTCCAATCGAGATTGGCAGTGAAATCATAGAGCGGTTCATCTATCAAAGTGCGAAAAAGGTCGCTCCTAGATCTCAGGCAAGAATGATCTCGGGTTTACGCAATTTCTTTGATTATCTCATTTTTGAGGAGTATCGAAAGGAAAACCCGACTGATTTGCTTGAAGGCCCAAAAATAGGAAGAAAATTACCCGATACCTTGTCGGAACAAGAGATCAACGAGATCATTGCCCAAATTGACCTGAGTAAACCTGAAGGTGAAAGGAACAGGGCCATGATAGAGACCTTGTACAGTTGTGGTCTCAGGGTTACCGAAATGATCCAGCTACAAATTTCTGATCTTTTTTTTGATGAAGGCTTTATCCGGGTCATCGGTAAAGGAAATAAACAGCGATTTGTCCCCATCAATGATTTTATGATCAAACTTATAGAAACCTATAAGGATCTCATTCGAACATCAATTAAGGTGCAAAAAGGTTTTGAGGATACCCTTTTTCTCAACAGACGAGGCAGACAGCTCAGCCGTAACATGGTATTTATGATCCTTAAAGATCTCACCGAAAAAGCCGGGATTCACAAAACAGTGAGCCCCCACACCCTGCGTCATTCATTTGCTACTCATCTATTAGAAAACGGTGCAGACCTTCGTGCCATACAGCAAATGCTGGGTCATGAAAGCATTACAACCACGGAGATATATATGCATTTGGACAAGAGTCATCTGAAACAAGTGGTGGAGAAATTTCATCCGAGGAAGTGATCAATGAGGCAATGAGACAATGAGATAATGAGACAATGGGACAATGAGACAATGAGACAATGGGACAATGGGACAATGAGACAATGAGACAATGAAATAATGAAATAATGAAAAAGTGAGTTAAATTACGTTAACATCACAATATTGGTTTAGAAATTACAAGTTCTCCATAGAAACATCAAAAATCTAAAATTTCAAAAGTTTCAAATTCAAATTAAGACAGAACCTATTCACTCATATTGATAACATGAATTCTCCAACAATCAAAAAAAAATTATCATTAGATGAAAAGTGGAATCAAATGAACTAATTTTTATCTACACAAACCATTAATTCATTGTTTCATTATATCATTGCTATTCCCCGTACATCTTCTTCCTCAACTCCTTGATCGTATCATTTTCAAGGTATTCATCAAAACTCATATACCTATCAATGACGCCTCTAGGTGTGATTTCAATAATTCTGTTGGCAACGGTTTGGGCAAACTCGTGGTCATGTGTTGAGAAGATCACTGTGCCTTTGAAATTTTTCAAGGCATTGTTAAAGGCTTGAATAGATTCCAGATCAAGGTGATTAGTGGGTTCATCTATCAATAACACATTGGCTCTTTTCATCATCATGCGAGATAGCATGCACCTTACTTTTTCTCCTCCTGAAAGCACATTGCTTTTTTTAAGGGCCTCATCACCGCTAAAGATCATTTTTCCCAAAAAGCCTCTGATATGAACTTCTTCCCTTTCTTCTTCTGTTTTGGCATATTGTCTTAACCAATCCACCAAACTCAGATCATTTTTAAAGAAATCCGCATTCTCAAGTGGCAAATATCCTTGTGTAGTGGTAACGCCCCACTTGTAATCTCCAGAATCTGGTTCAGAATTTCCTGTGATTACCTCATAAAAAGCGGTTGCTGCCCTTGATGCTTTAGACAATAGCACCACTTTATCCCCTTTGGTAAGGTTCAAGTCAATTTTATCAAAAATGAATTCTCCATCAACTTGCTTTGAAAGATTTTCGACATGAAGAATCTGATCACCGGCTTCTCTTTCCTGATCAAAAATAATCGCTGGATATCTTCTACTGGATGGTTTAATGTCGGCTATATTCAACTTTTCGATCATTTTCTTTCTACTCGTCGCCTGTTTGGATTTAGCCATGTTGGCAGAAAAACGTCTGATAAATTCTTCCAGTTCCTTTTTCTTTTCTTCAGCTTTCTTATTCTGCTGAGCTCTTTGTCTGGCTGCCAACTGGCTAGACTCATACCAAAAAGTATAGTTACCTGAATATTGATTCATCTTTCCAAAATCAATATCAGAAATATGTGTACAAACTGCGTCTAAAAAGTGACGGTCATGCGATACCACGATCACCGTATTGTCAAAATTAGCCAAAAAATTCTCCAGCCAGCCAATAGTTTCAAAATCAAGATCATTCGTAGGCTCATCCATGATCAGTACATCGGGAGAACCAAATAAAGCCTGGGCAATCAGGATCCTCACTTTTGATTTACCATCCAAATCAGCCATACTAGTGTAATGCATACCTTCTGGTATTCCTAAAGAAGATAAAAGATTCGCCGCTTCACTTTCAGCTGTCCATCCGCCCATTTCTTCAAATTGAGCTCCTAATTCACCGGCCAATATCCCATCTTCTTCAGAAAAATCTGGCTTGGCATACACTTCATCCAACCTTTTTTTAAGTTCGTACAAAGGTTTGTTCCCCATCATCACTGTTTCCAAAACAGGGTACTCATCAAAAGCAAAGTGATCCTGAGTGAGCACAGACATCCTCTTCCCCTTTTCAAGGCTTACCTGTCCTGAAGTAGGATCAATATCACCTGACAGTATTTTTAAAAAAGTAGATTTTCCTGCGCCATTAGCTCCGATGATTCCATAGCAATTACCTTGCGTAAACACCGTACTTACCTCATCAAATAAAACTCTTTTTCCGAATTGAACGGACAAACTGGATACTGTCAACATTTTTTTAATTTTTTTGCAAAACTAAGTAAAATAGTCAGATATATCTACCAATAGCAAGAGATAATTTTAGTGTTTCAATCTAAATTTTAACGCTTTTTTTAACCTTTTACTCCAAAATTTTTAACACCACATTAACAAGGCTCACAAAGCTATATTAGTACATTTGTCATTATGCCTAAACTTAATTATTTGAAAAAAAATTACTTTTCGCAGCCCTTGACACTTCTTACGCTGTTAGGTTTATTGTTTACTTTTTCCGCTTGTAACAACAAGGAGGATTATGCTTCTACTTATTTTGGTGGTAAAATAAAGAATCCAAAAGACAACTATGTTTATTTAACAAAAGGCAAGAAAGTACTCGACTCTGCCAGGCTAGACGACCATAATAAATTTTCCTTCAAAATTGACTCTTTAAAATTAGGTATTTACATCTTTAAGCACGGTGCTGAATTTCAGTATCTGTATCTTGAGCCAAAAGACAGCTTGCTGCTCTATTTAAATTCCTGGGATTTTGACGAATCATTAATTTTTAGTGGTAAAGGAAGTGGTAAGAATAATTACCTGATCAATTTATATCTTCAACAGGAACGAACTGAGAAAGAATTCAAGAAGAATTATAAACTTGATGAAGCAGCCTTTACAGCTGTGATCAATGAAGGTATTAAGAAACAACTAGATCTTTACAATGAGTTTTTATCAACTGAAGAAGAAGCACCTTCTCCGTTTTTTGATAAACTTGCCAAAACAGGTATATATGTGCCTTTCTACTTTTACAAGGAAAGGTATGCTTACAATCATAAAAAAGTGATGGGTCTAAAAAAAGCTCCTGAATTAAGTGATGACTTTTATAAATACCGAAAGCTGATTGAGCTTAATGATGAGTCTTTGCTTGACTATGGATGGAATCTTGCCTTTATCAATACCTTTTTATACAACCTGGCCTATGATGAGAAGATGAAGGATCCGGAGAACAGAATTTTCGAGCTTGAGCTAATGAAGATTGTCGATGACAGGATTCATGTAGAAGATTTTAGAAATTCTCTTCTTGCAAAAGGAGCATGGGGTTCTCTTTCAAATAAGCAGCTCTCAAAAGAAAATTCTGAAAAGGTTTATGCCTATTTTTTCGAACATTGTCATAATGAAGAATACAAGAAAGAGTTTAAAAAATCTATAGCACAAAAGGAAAAAATTGCAGATGGCGCTGATATGCCAAAACTTACCGCCTACAATCTTGACAATTCAGAAGTTGAGATCAATTCACTGATCAAAAATTCGAATGCGGTTATCTACTTTTGGCCAACAGAGCTGGGAAGAATAGAAATGCTCAATGAGAAATTGCACTACCTTAAAAAACATCACCCTGAAGTTGTATTTATAGGAATTGAAAGAAATAAGACGGATAAAGAATGGAAAGAATTTGTAACCTCAAAAAAACTACCCAAGGAGCACCAGTTTAAGCTCGCTAAAAATTCTGATTCTTATAGCTGGTATGAAGGAGATATGGAAAGAACGATCATTGTAAATGATCAGGGCAAGGTTGAAAATGGTTATGTATTTTTCCTTGACAGCAACCTAAATTACTACTTGAGAGCCATTAATAAACATTGATTTATAGCATACTTCACTAAATTAGTACTATTTTTGCAAACTCTTAAACATAAAACACAGTATTTATTTGCAAACCAGAGCTTTACAAATAAATTGAGTTTTGCAAAAAAAATATATGTCGATATTT
>RCNE010000100.1_pt1 | contig 38331 bp, 35 predicted proteins | sample 2041361 | NCBI WGS metagenome assembly RCNE01 (sample SAMN09708229, study PRJNA481090) | Marine sediment metagenome, whole genome shotgun sequencing project. | reverse complement strand
GGCACGGCCACCACACCTGCCGCCTCTGGGAGCGCGAGGCAGAATTTAATGCTCGTATCCGGCAGTCCGTTATGTTCAGCGATCCGCGTGATGTCCGCGGTCAGAAAATACGTTCCCTGTGTGTGATGCACGTCGAACCCCACCCGCTCCAGGCCTGACTGAAGACGGTTTCGTTTCGCGAGCAGTTCACTGCGGATTCCATCGAAGTAGTCGTCACCCAGGCGAAGCCCAATCTCCACCGCTGGCTGGAGTGGCGCTGCATTGACGAATGTGAGGAACTGCTTTGCCACCATCACGGCATTACGAAGAGGCTCCGGTGCAGTAACCCAGCCGACTTTCCATCCGGTGAAGGAAAACGTCTTTCCTGCTGAACCAATGCTGATGGTTCGCTCGCGCATGCCGGGGAGGGAGGCAATCGGAATGTGCTCGCCGTCGAAGACCATGTGTTCGTACACCTCGTCGCTGACGACGACCAGATCGTGTTCGATTGCGACTGCAGCGACGGCCTCGAGCTCGTCCCGAGTGAAAACTTTGCCCGTTGGGTTGTGCGGGCTGTTCAACAAGATGGCTCGGGTTTTTGGACCGGCAACGTTGCGCAGGGCGGCAACGTCGAAGCCGTAGTCGGGCGCATTCAGGAGCACGGTCCGCTTGAGGGCACCCGCCATTGCGATTGACGCCGAGTAGCTGTCGTAGCTCGGCTCGAACGTGATGACTTCATCACCGTGGTCACAGAGTGCGAGCATCGCGCCTGCGATTGCCTCGGTGGCGCCAGCGGTTATCAGCACCTCGGTATCTGCGTCGTACTCGAGACCGTAGAAGCGCGCTTGGTGTTCGGCGACGGCGGCGCGCAATCCGGGTTGGCCTTGAAGCGGCGGGTATTGGTTGGGACCATGCAGCACCGCGTGTGCGGCTGCTTCGGCGACTTCGCGAGGTCCATCGGTGTCGGGAAATCCCTGTCCGAGGTTGATTGCCCCGGTCTGTAGAGCGAGTGCACTCATCTCGGCGAACACGGTCGTGCCGAATCCGAAGAGGCGAGGATTTCGTAGGGCTTCGACCATGGGCGCAAAGTCTGCCACGCTTGTGCGCTGTGACCCGTCCGATTGAGCGTCTCCTTCTCGGTGTCGACACCGGCGGAACCTACACAGACGCCGTCATCCTCGATGCCGACACACTTTCCGTCCGCGCGTCTGCCAAAGCGCTGACCACGCGACACGATCTGGCCGTCGGAGTGTCGAACGCCCTCACGGCGATCTCCGAGTCGTTCGATCCCAGTCGCGTGGCGTTGGTTTCGATATCGACGACACTGGCGACCAACGCGGTCGTCGAAGGCCATGGAAGCCCAGTCCTTGTCATCCTCGTGGGTTTCGATGACGCCATGGTGGCTCGAACCGGAATCGCTGAGGCCTTCAGAGATGCGATCGTTATCCGAGTTGCCGGCGGTCACGATCACTATGGCTCGGAGCGAGTGCCCCTCGACTCCAACGCACTCGAGCAAGCGCTCGATCAGCATGCTGCAGGAGTGCGCGCGGTTGCGGTGGCGTCAACGTTTGCCGTGCGGAACCCGAGCCACGAACACGCCATTCGAGATCTGGTCATTGCTCGAACCCAACTTCCGGTCACGATTTCATCGTCCTTGAGCGAGTCGCTCGACGCCCCTCGACGGGCGCTGACCACGGCCTTAAACGCCCGACTGTTGTCACGTATCACCGACCTCGTTGACGCTGTGCAGCGGTCCATCGATTCGATTGGCATCGAAGCCCCGGTAATGGTTGCCAAAGGTGATGGCTCGCTCGCGGCAGCAGACTCCGTCGCACAACGGCCGATCGAGACCGTGCTGTCAGGTCCGGCTGCATCGATTGTTGGTGCAGCTGCGTTGACGGGGCTCGACGACTTCATCTTGTCCGACATTGGGGGGACGACCACCGACGTTGGACGGCTGCGCTCAGGTCGACCCCGATTGGTCTCCGACGGAGCCCGGGTCGGTGGGTGGAGGACGATGGTCAGTGCAATCGACGTACGGACGACGGGAATTGGCGGCGACAGCGAGGTACATACCGATCGATCGGATATCTCTGTCGGCCCGCAGCGACGAATCCCGCTGGCGTTGCTTGCAGTCGATCATCCTGAAGTTGTGCACCAGCTGCGTCGCGACCTGCAAGATCCTCCTCCCCGAGATGTGGCGGCGACATACGTCGTGCGGGTAGACGCCTTGTTGGACAAGAGGGAGTTGTCTGCAATCGAGCAGCGACTGTTCGACCGGGTTGAGGTTGCTCCCACCCCGCTGGCACGCGTCGCCGGCGGCGCGCTCGAACGGAAGGCGTTACAGACCCTCGTTGCAAAGGGAATGCTGCAACTTGCCGGCTTCACCCCCTCCGATGCTGCGCACGTTCTGTCGTTGCAGGACAACTGGTCAACCGCTGGTGCTGAGGCTGGCGCTGAGCTCATGGCTTGGTACACCGGCGACGATCCGCTGGTCTTTGCGCGAAACGTGTGGTCAGAGACGGTTCGCCGAAGTGCGGCCTGTGTGCTCGAAGTCGCCTTTGATGATCATGTCGTCGATGGATTGTCGAACCCCGTGGTTGATGCGGTGGTGCGTGGCGTCGGTTCGGTTGGTGGGGTTGAGGTACGACTGCGGCCTGTCGACCCGCTTGTCGGCGTCGGCGGTCCAGCCGGGGTGTTCTACCCCGAGGTTGCGAGCCGATGTGGTGCCGAGCTTGTGTTGCCCGAAGAATTCTCGGTCGCCAACGCCGTTGGCGCTGCGGCCGGGCATGTCGTGGTGCGTAGCCATGCTGAGGTGCACGGTGATGGGCCAGGGATGTTCCGTGTTGTGAGCGGAGCAGGAAGCGAGACCCACCGGGACCCGACTGTTGCACTCGAGAGGGCCGAGCAGATCGCCTTAGCTGTGGCCACTGCACGCCTCGAGGAACGGGCATCTGGCCTGGTCGAACGAGGACCGGTTCTCCGCCATGTCGAGGTCGAGCGACATGATGCCCCTGATGCGGCCGGTGACGAAGGTTTGTACTCCGCACGTGTCGACGTCGAGGTTCGATCCCGACCGGTTGGTGATCGTGCGATACGGTCGACCTCGTGAACACAGGTGATCACGTCCGCGACTTCACTGCCGTCGACGAGGAGGGTGAGCCGGTAGCGCTCTATGACCTCCTCGAACATGGTCCAGTGGTGCTCTTCTTCTATCCGAAGGCAAAGACACCACTTTGAACGAAGGAAAGCTGTCATTTCCGTGACCTGGCAAGCGAGTTCGAAGAACTTGGTGCCCAACGAGTGGGAATCAGCGCAGATCCGGTGGATCTGCAGAAGGAATTTAAACTCGAGAACGCACTCGATTACCCGTTGCTGAGTGACCAGGACCGATCGGTCCACAAACAATTCGGCACACATCGGTGGGGTCCGCTTCCCGGGAAACGTGCGACGTTCGTGATCGGCACCGACCGAATCTTGATAGCGAAGGTCTCGTCAGAGACCAGCGCGAGTGCACATGCCGATGGAGCGCTCGAAGCGCTGCGAGCAGGTTAGGGCGGTGCTCGGGTGGCCCCGAGCGGGCCGCCCGAAGGGCAATGAGCGGGAAGAAGGGTCGGGGGCGTGCGGATAGAGTCGCTTCCTTATCCGCTAAGCCCCGACGGGAAGCTGGAGTTCGAGGGTTCCGCCGCCCCACCCATTTGCAAGATCTCGTCCCTCGATCGTCACTTGCGTGACGTCATCGGGTATCGCGATACCGCTCTGTGATCTGGTGAACGGCTGCTCCGACGCGTGATCGTGGGAGAGTACGCGAATCCCGTACTCGTTCCCGTCAGGTCCGACCACACGCCACGCATCTGCATAACGCTCGGGTGAGTCATACGGTGACGAGACGGTCACGTCGAATCGCCACGTTCCATCGTCCGTCTTGCTGGCCTGAGCGGCGAGGATGTCGGGAAATTCTGACGTTGAGGAGGACGGCGCAGCATGTGCCTCGGGGGCAGCGTCTGTCGAGTTGGTCACTTCCGCAACGGTCGACGCGCTCACGACAGCATCTTCGGTCCCCGACGCCGTGCACGCCACGCAAACAAACACGAGCGCGAGAAACGAGAGAACGTGTGCTTGTGAGGTCATGCGGTGGCGGTGGTCTTCGTCGCTGCAGATCGTTCGAGCCAGGGGAGGCGAGGTGTATATGCCTCGAAGACAATCGCAGCCATGATCAGTGAGACGGCCACAACTATGGCCGAACCAACCGCGTCGCTCGGCCAGATAGCGCCCGTCACGATCAATCGAATGGACACGAGCAGCGTCATCACGATGGCCAGCTCGAGCCCGATCTGCCAGACGATTTTTGGTGCACCGATCCACCAGAGCCCAAGAACCACCAGACCCCAGAATACGCCCGTTTGCACGAGCTCGACGCTGGGAAACGAACCCTCGATCGTCTCACCAAGAGGAGTTGGCCGCTCGACGATCCCTCGAACGAAGATCGCAAGCGCAGTCGCCACCGCGCTGGTCACGATGATGGCGACGGCGACACGCCGCTCGAGAAAGAACGCTCCGATGGCAAGGAGCACGGTGCCGACCACCACGAGCGTTGTCGACCCAAAGACGGCGGTGCGGTCCCAACCGGACGTGTCTGTACCGTCGAGAAGCCAGTCCATGACGGGTTCTTCGACCTTGAGAAGTGTGTCGTGGCGGCCTCGCGCGATTGCGCTTGCTGCAACGAGCAGTGCGGTTGCTGCCAACCACGCTCTGGCCCAGGTGTTGCGCATGGGTCGACTCTACTGCAGCGGTATGCGGGCACTAGGGTCATGAATTCATGCTTCGCCGATTCACTTCGGTGGCCGCCGCCACGCTGGTGTTGTCCGCGTGCGCGGGGACTGGTCCCGCCACCCGTGTCGACGAGCCGCTGTCGAGCAGCCCAGAGCCGACTGCTGCGATCACCCGACCGTCGGCTGACAACGTGGTCGACTCGATCGTCAGAATCGTTGGTTTTGGCTGTGGTGCGCCGGCGTTCGGCTCTGGGTTTGCCGTGCAGCCCGATCTTGTTGTCACGAGTGGCCATCTTGTCACCGGACGCGATCCCGATTCGCTCGGAATCTTGATGACCGATGGGACCGAGGTGGGAGCGACGCTCGTCGGGTTCGACCTTGACCACGATCTTGCGGCCCTGCTCTTAGACGAGCCTGTACTCGAACCGGTGAACGTGATCACCGAGGTTCCCGTGGTGTCTGGGGTAGCGATCGGTATTCGTTCCGAACGCGGTGAACCAATCATCAACGAAGTGGATTTCGACGTGGACGCGCCGGTGACGGTCAACTGGGACGGCGTGTTCCGAGATACGGAGTCGCAATTCAACGGCATGCGCATTTTTGCCGAGATCCGACGAGGAGACTCGGGGAGCGGGCTCTTCATCAACGACAACGACGTCATAGGACTCATCCATTCAAAGACTCGCACGGGGGTACCCCGGGGGTACGCGGTTGGTGGTTCCGACATTGCAGACTTCATCACCGGAATCGATCGAGACGTTGAAGTGGTCGCGGACCGTTGTGCGTGAGATGATGACCTGACTATGTCAGCTGTCACCCCTCATCTCCACGGCGTCTTCGACATGCTCAGCTCCGCCGGCTCACCCTTCGAGACCACCGAGATCGAGGCGAGAGGCCAGAAATACACTGGCTACAAGAACGCTCCGCCGCAGGTCCGCCAGCTGTGGCTGGCAATCAAGGCCGACGACAGCGCCGATTACCTGGTCTACGAAGACGAGCGGATGAGCTACGGCGAAGCTCGGGCCAGGGTACTGCAGGTCGCGAACGCGCTGATCGACGATTTCGGTGTGCAACCTGGAGATTCGGTCGGCCTTGCCATGCGTAACTATCCCGAATGGGTTTTGGGCTGGTGGGCAATCCAAATGGCTGGCGCCGCCGCCGTCGAGATGAACTCGTTTTGGAATGCCGAAGAGATGACGTATGGGGTTACCGATAGCGGGTCATCGGTGATGATCGTTGATCAGGCACGCCACGATGCGCTCGTTCCCCAACGCGACGCGATTGCTGCTGCCGGTGTCGACATGAAAATGATCGTGGTCCGCGGTGACGGCGACATGACTGATGACTCGGTGCGTTGGGATGACCTCACCGGTCCAGAGACCATTCCGGAGGTGCTTTTTGGTGCCGATGACCGTGCCGCGATGGTGTACACCTCGGGCACAACTGCGTTTCCCAAAGGGGTCGTCCATTCGCAGCGCAACGTCGTCACCAATCACATGAACATGGTGGTCCTGACGCTCGGCATGCGACTCGCTGAAGTCTCGGCCATGGGTGGAGATCCTTTGGCTGCGGCCGGAGCAGCCGAGAGAGCTCCACAGACCGTCATGCTCGTCGCTGTGCCGCTCTTCCATGTGACGGGTTCGCACTGCGTGATGCTGCCGATCACGGCAACGGGCGGAAAACTCGTTCTGATGTACAAGTGGAACGCCGAGCAGGCCCTCGAGCTCATCGAACGGGAAAAGGTCTCGAGTTTTACCGGTGTACCCACGATGACCATGGACATGTTGGCCTCGCCGGATTGGGAAACCCGAGACACGTCAACGCTCCAGGCGATGGGAAGCGGAGGTGCTCCCAACCCGCCACACATGGTGGCCAAGGTTGATGACATGGTCGAGAACGCCTCTGCGACACAGGGATACGGCCTGAGCGAAGTAAGTGGCATCGCAACTGCAAATGGTGGAATCTTCTACAAGGAGAAGCCGGGGTCATGTGGAATCGCTCCTCGAGTGGGCGAAGTCAAAGTCATCGACGACATGGGGAACGAACTCCCGACCGGCGAGCGCGGCGAACTGTGTTTGCGTGGACCACACGTCTTTGTCGAGTACCACAACCAACCGAAAGCCACGGCCGCAGCAATCGATCCGGATGGGTGGTTTCACACGGGGGACATCGCAATCATCGATGAGGATGGATTCATCTCGATCGTCGACCGGGCCAAGGATGTCGTCATTCGCGGTGGCGAGAACGTCGGTTCCGCCGAGGTCGAGGCTGCGATCGCCAAACACCCCGCCGTCCGTGAATGTGCAGTCTTCGGGATTCCGCACGGGCGCCTCGGAGAAGAGGTCGCTGTCGCGGTATATCCATTGGACGGCCAGAACATCGATCCCGTGGAACTGCAACAATTCGCTGCAGCTTCATTGGCATCGTTCAAGGTCCCGGCCCATGTCTTTGTCTATGACGAACCGTTACCAAAAAACCCGAGCGGCAAGGTACTCAAACGCGAACTTCGCGCCCAAGCCGACTCCTGATCGCGCGAGCACAGGACGCGAGCACAGGAATTGGTCGGGTCGAGTCGTTGTTAATATAGAGCATGTTCTTTCGACGCGATCCCGAGATGATTTCCGCTGACGATGCGCTGCCAGGTCGCAGCGAATCGATACCCGTAGCTACTGAGCACGTTGTACTCGGTACCCCAATGACGCCGCCGTTTCCGGAGGGCATGGAACAGCTTGTTGTTGCCATGGGCTGCTTCTGGGGAGCCGAGAGGTTCTTCTGGCAGATCGAAGGCGTCTATACAACAGCGGTCGGATACGCGGGAGGCCATACGCCGAATCCGACCTATGAAGAAACCTGTACCGGGCGAACCGGTCACACCGAAGCTGTGCTGGTCGTCTATGACCCCGAGGTCGTTAGCGTCGACACGTTGTTCGCGACATTCTGGGAAAACCACGACGCCACGACCGCCAACCGCCAGGGAAACGATGTTGGCACGCAGTATCGAAGCGCCATCTACACGAGCTCTGACGATCAGCTAGCGGCTGCTGTTGCGTCGCAGGAGACCTACCAGGAGAAGCTCTCGGCCAACGGCTTCGGGACGATCTCGACCGAGATTACACCAGCTGGCGTCTTCTACTATGGCGAGGATTATCACCAGCAGTACCTGCAGAAGAACCCGAGCGGCTACTGCAACCATGGTTTCTGCCAGGTGAGTTACGCCTAACGCCGCATTTCACATGCCGTCAGCTTCGCCTGTCGGACGCGTCTCGAAGTACACTCTGCGCTGGCCCGCGGACGTGACGCGAGCTGTACTCACATAGAGGGAAGCGTTACATGTTCGATGACGAAGAAGAAGACAACGGATTCTTCCTCCTGGTTCTTGGTGTTCTGGCAACAATTCTGTTGATCGTGACCGTGGTGGCCCGCGGTGGCGACGACCTGCCGGCTGCAACAGTGACCGGGGACGCCCCAGCTGAAGAGAGCGAAGACGCCGGAGAAACCGAAGACACGGACGACACCGAAGCTCCGGCGACGACCGAGGCTCCGGCGACGACCGAGGCTCCGGCGACGACGGAAGCGCCGGCCACCACCGAGGCTGCGGCTCCGGCACGTGTCACCATGTGGGATGCGCTTGGTGAATCGGGCGAAGCTTCACAATTTCTGACCATCGGTGGAGCCCTCGGATTACAGGCTGATCTCGACGCAGAATTTGATGCTGATGGGAACCCGGTCGCTCGTACGCTCTTCGCCCCGTCCGACGAGGCGTTGGCCAAGCTTTCGCCCGCAGAACTCGGAGCGATCGCTGGTGACCCTGAAGGGGCGGCTGCCCTGGTGGGGTACCACTTCCTCGAAGGCATCGTGACCGCCGAAGACGTGCTCGCGTTGGACGGCCAGACCGTGCAGACCCGAACCGGGCTTCCGTTGGCTATCAGCGTCGTCGATGGTGAGGTATTTCTGAATGGCACGTCGAAGGTGACGTCGGTCGACTTCGGCTCAGACAACGGCGTCGTGCACATCATCGACACGATCCTGACCCCGCCGACCGTCAATGAGGTTATTGGGCTCGAGAACATCGAGTTCGAGGTCAGCTCGGCTGTCATCACCGCTGCTGGTCAGGAAGAGCTGCAGAAGGCAGTTGCCTTCTTTGCTGATGAGCAAGGGGGTGTGATTTCAGCCATCATCGAGGGTCACACCGACACCGATGGCTCCGAAGAGGGCAACCTGACGCTCTCACAGGCTCGTGCAGAGTCCGTGTTGGCCTTCCTTGTGGAGAACGGCATCGATGCGGCTCGCCTCCAGGCGATCGGGTTTGGCGAATCACAGCCAGTCTTGGTCGACGGCGTCGAGGACAAGGACGCAAGCCGTCGAATTGAATTTAACGCCAGGTAAGTACAAGAAATCGTGAAGAAGAGCCTGGCGTCGCATTCTGTGGCGCCAGGCTCTTCTACGTTTGTAGCCATGGCACCTCTCACGGAACCAACGTCACTCCTGTTGGCCGAAGATGATCAGAGCGTTCGGGAAGCCCTCGAACGCGCCCTGAAGTTCGAGGGGTACGCGGTGCACGCCGTGAGCGATGGGGCGCAGGCCCTCGAAGCGTTGACGTCGATGGAGCCCGAGGTCATCGTGCTCGACGTCATGATGCCGTCGGTTGATGGCCTCACAGCCTGTCGCCGAATTCGTGAGAAGGGCATTCGCACACCTGTGTTGATGCTCACGGCTCGTCACGATGTCGCCGATCGTGTTGCTGGACTTGATGCCGGCGCCGATGACTACCTCGTAAAACCATTCGACCTCGAAGAGCTCCTGGCGCGGCTGCGAGCTCTGGTACGCCGTGGAACCGTCGTCGAAAGCGACAGCGAGATTCTTGAGGTCGAAGACATGGTGCTCGACCTTGCTCGACGTGAGGTCCGTCGCAATGGCGAACTCATCGAATTGACGAAGACCGAATTTGAACTCTTGGCGTTGCTCATGCACAACACCGGCATCGTGCTGACGCGTGAAGTGATCTACGAACGAATCTGGGGATACGACTTCGAGACAAACTCCAAGTCGCTCGATGTGTACATCGGGTACCTCCGGCGAAAGACCGAGTTCGATGATCTTCCTCGGCTGATCCACACCGTGCGCGGGGTGGGCTACACCGCGCGAACCTGATGAGTCTTCGTTGGCGACTCACCGCTGTCATCGGTGGAGTTGTCGCATTGATGCTCTTCGGTGCGAGTTTTCTGGCATACGTGAGCGCGGACCGCGAGCTCAACCGGCAGGTAAATGAGTTCTTGTTGACGCGCTCTCGCGAGACCGAGCGTGGTCTCGAGGTGGTGGCCAACCTCCCGATTGCTCCCGACAGTGCCGGGTTTCAGGCCGGAACTGTCTCGGCGCTGATGCGTGCCGACGCCAGCATCCAGATCGTGTTGCCCGAAGGTCGACGAACAGTGCTGATCTCGGGCAGTCAGCTTCCCGTCACGCAGGACGACATCGAGATTGCCAGTTCAGACCTCGCGCAAGCTGTGCAACGGATTGCCTTCGATCGAGAGGTGGACGGCGAGCTGTACCGAGTGCTGGTGTCCACGAACGATTCCGGTGCGTTGATGGTGGGCCGTTCCCTGGCCGATGTTGAGTCGACCCGCGAGGGGCTGCGCGGCTGGCTTGTGGTGATCAGCGTGACCGGGTCGGTTGTCGCTGGTTTCCTCGGGTGGCTGGTCGCCGACCGTGTACTTCGTCCTGTGTCACGGCTGGCTGCGGCCACTGAGCAGGTTGCCGAGACACGTCGGTTCGATGCAGATCTTCGTGTCGAGGGCAAGGATGAGCTGGGAGCATTGGCGAGAAGCTTCAACACGATGTTGTCGACGCTCCGCGCGTCCCGCGAGCAACAAGAGCGGCTGGTCCGAGATGCAAATCATGAACTTCGGACCCCCCTCACAAGTCTGCGTACGAACGTTGACGTGTTGCGACGTCGTGGTGATGTCCTTGCTGAGGATGAACGCGAGTCGATCGTCGTGGAGATGGACGCGGAGGTCCGCGAGCTCACGACGCTCGTCACCGAGCTGGTGAGTCTTGCCACGAACTCTGCGACATTGTCTCCCGATGCGTTCGTCGAAGTGGATCTGGCCGAGCTCGTGCACCAGGCAGCGGAGAGGACGATCCGGCGCACCGGTCGAACGATTTCGATCGACGCGCCCGATGAGGCACTGCTGTCAGGTGATCCCAAAGGCCTCGAACGGGCCATTGGAAACCTCATCGGCAACGCGGTGAAGTTCAGCCCTGGCGACACTCCCATCGAAATCGTCGTCGATGCGTCATCGGTGGAAGTGAGAGATCGGGGCCCCGGAATCGGAGAAGGTGAGCAGGAGCGAATCTTTGATCGCTTCTACCGCTCGGATCGCACCCGGACGATGCCCGGGTCAGGGCTGGGATTGGCGATCGTTGCCGAAGTTGCTGCAGCCCATGGTGGCTCGACATACGCCCACAACCGAGATTCGGGAGGACTTGCTGTCGGCTTTCGGGTCACGACCGACCTTTCGCGCCAATTGTGACGATTCGTGGCACAACCGTAACCATTCTGTAATACTAGTCCTCAAGGGTTTCACTGTTAGTGCCGAAGCACTGATCGATGATCACGGGACAGGTGCAAACATGGCGTTGAATAGAGCAGAGGCTGCGCACCTTCTGCGCCGCGCAGCAATGGGCGGAACGACCGCAACAATCGACTCGTTCGTCGGAATGACTCGAGTGAATGCCGTCGACCGGCTACTCGACACGTCGTCCACCCCGGGTTTACCAGGATGGGGTCTTTTTGAGTCTGGAGGCCAGGACTGGCAAGCGCAGGAGAAGATGATCGAGTGGTGGGTCGATCGCATGATCACGGCACCGCCGACCATCGAGGAGAAACTGACCCTCTTTTTGCACGGGCATTTCGCCACAGGACGCGAAAAGGTCGAGGATTCGAAGTTGATGTGGGACCAGCACCTGCTCCTCCGAAACTTCGGGGAAGGTTCGTTTCGAACGCTCCTGGAGAAGATCTCGCTCGGCTCGGCGATGTTGATCTTTCTGGACAACGAGTCGAACGTCCGAGACGCTCCCCAAGAGAACTTCGCCCGCGAGCTCATGGAGCTCCACACGGTCGGCAACGGCCGATTCACCGAAGGTGATGTCGTGGCGATGTCACGCGCATGGACTGGTCACAACACCATTGGCCGGACGCGCGAGAATAACTGGCAATACGACCCTCGGTACCAATACAAGGGCACCGAACACGATCATGGCAGCAAGGCCCTTTTTGGCATTCGGAAAAACTGGAACGCACTCGACACGCTCGATGAGTTGTGCTTCGGCGTCAAGGCGACTGCGACGTCGGACTACTTTTCTCGCAAGGTCTTTCAATTCTTCGCCCACACGAACCCTTCCCAATCGGTGGTCGACGGTCTTGCCGCAGGATTTCGGTCGAGCGGGCTCAACATCAAGAGCCTCGTTCGTGCCGTGTTATTACATGATGAGTTCTGGGACATCGACAGCAGGTACGCCCTGATCAAGAGTCCGGTCGAATACATGGTCGACATCATGCGGCGATGTGGCCTGCGTAGTGGGGACGACAGCGTCCGGTGGCGAATGGAAGGTATGGGTATGACCCTCTTCGATCCGCCGACCGTGGCTGGATGGGGTCAGAACGGCTTCTGGTTGAGCACAGCCAGCGCCTGGACGAAGTCGAGATTCACCAACAACCTCAAGTGGAGCGCCGACGAACGAGGCATCTTGCAGAACCTCGACAACCTGAACCCCGATCAGGTCGTCACCGTCATCAGCACGTTCTTCTCCATCTTTGATGCGTCGGACCGGACCAAGCAGTTCATGCGAGAGCTCATCGTGACGACCCGAGACGAACGACCCTGGGCAATGGCCTACGAACCCTTTGCTGTGGGCATGTTCATGCCGGAGGTGCAGTGCGCATGATCGAACAGATCGATCCAGAACGCCCAATGTCTCTCATGGAACGGCGACGTTTCCTTCAAGGTGCCTTGGTGGTCGGAGGCGCCACTGCTGCGGGTACGACACTTCTTGCAGACAGTGTCGGAGCTGCACCAACAGGTGCCGACACAATTCTTGTCACCGTCACCCTGGCCGGCGGCAACGATGGCCTCAACACGTTCGGTCCCTTCGGAAACGGCACCTATCGAGATCTTCGTGGTTCCATGGCGATCAATGTGAGCGGGGCGCACAGCGCGGGAGACGGGCAATACTTTCACCCCAGCTTGAGTCGTCTTGCGACGCGATACAGGCGAGGCGATGTGGCGGTTGTGCGAGGGGTTGGAGATCCGCTCCTCGATCGCAGTCACTTCTCGAACCTGGCTCGCTGGCAGACTGGTCTGCCCGACGGCCGGATCGCTGGCACAGGCTGGCTTGGTCGATGGTTGGACGCCTCCCAATCGAATCAGTTCACGGGCGTCGCAATCGGTGGACAAGGTGTGCCATTACACCTTCGCGGAACATCGACAGATGTCACCGATCTCCCTCGTCACGGTGGCGGCCTATATGGCTCCGACCGGTCCGAGCAACGCGACCAACGTATGTATCGCGCCATCCGACAGATGGGCGCAGAGTCGAATCGAGCGCCGTGGGTCAATCGCGTGGGCCAAGTGAACGCTCTGTCGATCGACGCAGCACAAGCTGTCTCGGGTGCGTATCGAACCGACCTGCCCGAGGGGCGTTTGTTGCCCGACATGACACTCGCTGCTCGCCTCATCAATCTCAATCTTGGAACTCGTGTCCTCAACGTCTGGCAGAGCGGTTACGACACTCACGACAACCAGATCGCCGCGAACTCTGGCGTCGGCGATCACGCCGACCTGCTGGCCGAACTCGACGTCTCACTCGACCGGTTCTTCGCAACACTTTCGGCTTCGATGGCTGCCCGAGTCGTCGTGATGGTCTACAGCGAGTTCGGCCGCCGGGTGGAGCCCAACGGATCCAGCGGAACCGATCATGGAACTGCGAGCCACGTCTTCTTCCTCGGACGTCGCGTCAAGGGTGGCCTCTACGGCGACCCTCCACCGCTAAATGCGCTCGATGATCGCGGTGACCTTCGTGTGAGCACCGATTTCCGCCAGGTCTACGCGAGCGTCGTCGATGACGTTCTCAGTGGTTCGAGCGCTGATGTGCTTGGTCGGAGCTATCAGACGCTCGACATCTTTGGTCCCGGTGGGGCAGTCACAAGTGATCTGAGCTCTCGAGCGCAGCAGATTCGTGATCGCAGGGAGCGAAACGCTGACGACTATCTCCGGCACCATACACCCCGATTTTGATAGGTGAAATCTTCGCTATTGGTCGGAATATCTCGGAGGGTGAACTCTTTGGCACCTTGGGTGGTCCCGCCAGTCGATTCCGGCTATGCTCCTCGCGGCTCTAGGAAAGGACTGATGCCGTGCCCAACGCCCGGATCACATCGTCCCCTTTGAGACCTTGGCGGGTCGGCGATTCTTCGGTGAGGTCCAGCGGAACGACACATCTCATTCAACCAATCCGCCTCGACGTGCTCGTGCACTTCTTGGCATTCGAGCAACTTGCAGGAGCCGTCTCGGACCCCCAGAGTGTTGGGAGCAACCCGGTTGACTGGCTCATCCGTTCGGAGGCGTTTTCTTCTGCTGACAACGAAGCGTCTGTCCCCGAACTCATTGCTGAACTATTGACGTCGCCGACGTGCGCGCTCGAGGTTTCGTTTGCCTCGGGCGGACAACTGGTGCGAGGCGCTGCATTCGCTGCAGCTGCGCTGTACAGCGACCGCGAGATCACCCGGGTCGACGCGACCGACAAGGTCGTTGATCGTTCGTACGACGTTCTCGTTGCTGAGGACTGGTCGCAACCAGAACTCCGAGCGTTGTTGTCAACGTGGACAACCATCGACCCCGACGCAGCCGTCGTGCTAATCGATCTTGACGCCGAAGGCTCAGCCGCATTCGAACACGAACTCCAGTGTCGATACGCCGTCATGGCCAAGACGCTCGACTTCCTGTCCCATGACGAGCGGATCGAGCTCGGTGCCACAGAGTCTGGTTCGATACGCGCGATGTACCTTCGAGCTGGTGGCCCCGTATTCGCGCAGGTCTTGGACACCCATCGAGAGGCGATCGCCCTCACGCGCCGTGGCACTGCAGTGCAGGCAACGCTCGACGCGCTCCACGTTGAGAAACGTCAGGTTTCAACCTCACCCGCTCATCAGCAACGGCTTCGCCGAATCCGACGGTTGGATCGGCGCGATCAGTTCTTGGCTCGCGCCCTTCGGCGCTGAGTCGGCGGGTTCTCAGCTTCTCGTCCGGCGCGGCGCTGGAGACTGCGCACGCGACTGAACCGCCGCGTGATCACGAACAGCAACAAGATGAGCGCCACCATGACGGCTGCGGCTGCGGTCACCCAGAGGGCAACGAGCACGATGATGTTTCTGGCGAAACCCTCCACGTCGGCGGGTTCGGAGCACTCGACGCGGATCAGATCAGGATTAAATTGTGCGTTTCCGATGCCATCCCACAAGAGCCCAGGTGACAGGTCGGGAGTGCTGAAGTCGATGGACTGCCCATCTGGTTCCGTGAGAATTGTGTAACGAATGCCAGGCATCAGCGGATCGACGAGCACCGTTTCTGTGCGCCAGTCGTCGGGTGTCCGACCGACCAAGAACTCGACGAGGCCAGACTCGTCGATGTCGCCCGTGGTGGATGCAGTAGTGGAGGTAGCGGTCTCGGCGGACGTCTCGGCATCCACGATGCGCTCGATCGACCACAGCACATCGTCTCGAACCGAAAGCGAAACTCTGTCAGGTCCCGGACAGTTGTCGGCAAGGACCCGAACGCCGGTCTCGGCCGTCGACGTCGGTGTGAGGCGGAGCTCGCGTTGTTCGTCCTCAGCGCACGCGCTCATGACGAAAATGAGGATGAAGGCGACCGCTGCGAGGCGAAGGCATCGTGCGCGTGGTGGCGCAGCGTCGAGTGGCACCCCACGACGATACTGCAGTCGTCTTGGTACCGGTTGTGACAAGTCGGTACCTTCATGAGCGCATGTCATCATCGGGCTTTCTTGAGCGACTATCTCCGCGAGAGCGTGAGCTGATCGAGTCGCGTTCGGTAAAACGCGCGTACCGGCGAGGCGCCACGTTGTTCCTCGAAGGAGATTCGGCGTCCGAAGTGCTCTTCATCGAGCGAGGTCACATCAAGATCACCGTTGGCTCCCATGACGGACGTGAGGTGCTGCTCGAGATTAGGGGTCGCGGCGATGTCGTTGGAGAGATGGCGATCATCGACAACTCGTATCGTTCGGCAAGTGCCTTTTCTCTCACAACACCTACCGAGGTTCTTGTCCTTTCGGTGCGCGACTTTCGAGAGTTGATTGACACGGATGCGCACTTCACCCGGTCGTTGCTCGATGAGATGGTGAGCAAGGTCCGCACGGCGTCCTTCCATCAGCTCGAATTGGCGTTGGATGATGTTGCTGGACGGGTCGCTCGGCGCATTCTCGACCTCGACAAGAGGTTCGGGCGAATGCGAGCAGGAATCGTTCGTGTGAAGTCGCCGATCACGCAACAAGAGATTGCTGATTGGGCGGGTGTGTCTCGTCAGGCCGTGGTGAAGGAATTGAGCGAGCTCCGCGATCTCGGAATTGTTGAGACCAAGGGATCGGTCATGACCATTCTCGATCGAGACGCGTTGGTCGAGCGGGCGTCAAGACTGTCCGGGCTTGCTTAGGTACGCCCCTTAGGGGACGCATCGAGGTCGTCACCTGCGTTCTCGCTTTACCGAAGTGCTTCTACACTCGGTGAGACGTATCGAGTTGGAGGAAATGTGGCGAAGCGGAAGCGAAAGAGGAACGTCATCACTGCGCCGGCCTCCGATCCGCCTGTTCGACCGGGAATCATCGGTCTGAGCAGGACCGTGCCAGCGAACATCGTCAAGCCGCCCTACGCCGACTCGGGAGAACCTGGTCCATCGGTTTCATCGCTCATCCGTACGCCAGCCGAGCTTGATGCTATGCGCCGGGCCGGGGCTCTTGCCGCTGAGGTCCTGATCCACGCCGGCCAATTCGTCGAGCCGGGGGTCACCACCGACAAGATCGATGAGATTGTCCACAACGAGACAATTCGTCGCGGCGCCTATCCCTCACCGCTCAACTACCGCGGCTATCGCAAGTCGGTCTGCACCTCGGTCAACGAGGTAATCTGTCATGGCATCCCCGACACGCGACAGCTTCTCGAGGGCGACATCATGAATATCGATGTCACCGTGTACATCGACGGCGTCCATGGAGATAATTCGTGCACATTCCTTGTCGGGGATGTCGACGAGAACTCTCGGATGTTGGTTGCCGAGACCTATGTGTCGATGATGGAAGGTATCAAGACTGTTCGCAACGGCTCGAAGGTGCATGACATTGGTCGTGCGATCGAACGCCATGCGCGGGCGCACAATCTCGGAGTCGTCCGAGAATTTATCGGTCACGGCGTCGGAACCGAATTTCACTCGGACCTGCAAATCCCGCACTACTACGACCCCCGGGCCCGCACACAGCTCACCACCGGAATGACGTTCACCGTCGAACCGATGCTCACCCTGGGCGACCCGTCGCTCTATCTGTGGGACGACGATTGGACTGCGCTCACCATGGACGGACGGCGTTCGGCGCAGTTCGAACACACGCTTGTGGTGACCGAGTCGGGTCATGAACTTCTCACGGTTGCGAGCAATGGCGACACCGCTGCCGAGCTCTACGCGCCGAAATCCGCAGCTATCAGCTGACCTTCCTCAACTGGTGAGCACAAAGTCGACCGAGCGGGTCTTGACTTCAGCATCTTCCAATCGAACTGTCACCTCATCGCCGAGTTCTGCCTGCCCGTCGGCATAGGCAACGACGGCCGGATCGGTGAGTTGGACGCGGACACGATTCTTCGACTCGTCGACTGCGGTGACAAGACCCGAGAACGCCTGACCCACACGATCTGTCAGCAATGCTGCCTCGACGAGATCGAAGATCGCACGATCGAGCGACCCTTCTCGGTTTCGGGCGCGCCCGAGAAGGCGGGGGAGCTCGGGCAACGTCTCGAGTACCCACTCTGGCGGTCGTTGACCAGCGATGTTCGCCAACACACACTCGTTTGCATACCGATCACCCAGTCGTCGCAACGGCGCGGTCACGTGGGCGTAGTCGGCAGAAATGGCTGAGTGTTCCGTGTGTTCGGGAAGTGTGCCGTCGAAGGCCTCATATCCAGCGCCACGTAGTCCGCGGGCCGATTGAGCAATCATTGCGGCCCCGATCGGCGTGTTTGGGTCGAGGCTTCGCACGACCTCGGGGTAGGTACGTGACTTTGGCCAATCGATGCCGAGCGCCTGTGCAGTTCGCCGGAGTTCTCGAATGGTCCGATCCTGAGGTCGTGGCAGAGTCCGCAAGAGGCCGACCTTTCCGTCGATCATGATGGATGCAGCGGCGATGCCCGTCAGGAGACTGATCTGCGCATTCCATCCCTCGATGGGAAGAGACTCGTCGTACTCGAGTGCGAACCCGGTGGGTGTCGACACGACCTCTTGGGAAGCCAGGCGAAGTGATACTGCACCGCGCTCGACCTCGAGCGTTTCGCGACGTAAGCCAACCTCCCTGAGGGCGAGCATCATTGGTGCGTCACCGCCGGCGATCAGATCAGCGGCATCTCGATACGTCAGCTGCGCTCGGCTGCGGACGATTGCCCGTTCGAGGTGGGCATCGACGATCTCACCGACGTCATCGAGGTCGATCGTCCAGAGAAGCGCTTGGCGGTCGAGGTCGGGAAGGAGGCTGGCGGCGTTCTCGCTGATTGCCATCGGATGCAGCGGGGACCGTTCATCGGGGCTGTACATCGTGAAGCCACGTGCCTGGCTCTCGTGATCGACTGCGCCGCCTGGTGTTACCCATGCGGCGACATCGGCAATCGCGTAGTTGACGCGCCAGCCGGTGGTGGTCTTCGAGATGTACACGGCCTGATCGAGATCCATCGATCCGGGAGGGTCGATAGTGACGAGTTCGAGGTCGGTGCGATCGACGATCGAGGTTCCCGCAGAACCTGACGGAATCGTCGGCCCTGCGTGTGCGCTGGCTTCGGCTTCGGCCAGAACCTCATCGGAGAAGTGTGCAGGGATCTCGAGTTCGACGCGCAAGGCATCGAGCCCGGCACAGATCACGTCGTCGGAGCAGCGGAACGGAAGGCGAGCCATGCCGAAAGGGTATCGGCGGTGTCGTCAGCGCACGGTTGCGTCGCCGGGCTTGGGAAGCTCGACCCACACACGTCCGGGAAGCAACTGGATTTTGTTGCCCTCAGAATCTCGGTACAACGTCACGTTGCCAGCCTGCGGCTTCGACCAGCTACCGCGGATCAGGACCCCCTCGGTGAAGATCCAGGCCTTCCCGCTGCCGACGGTATTCGCCTCCGGCGAGTTGCGATCCGCTGGGCTTACGCCGTATGGGGTGAACTGCACGATCACGGTCTCGGGGGCTGTTCGAACGCCCGCGGTGTCGACGGTTTGGCGGCCGTCCTGGGAACGAGCCCAGCCACTGCCATTCCAGGTGTACGACGCGGTGGTGTTCTTGTACTTGACGCTCACACCCGTCGACTCCGAGGTCACATTCGGCAGGTCGGTTCCTGGTCGCCGGATGGTGAACAGCTCGGGTGGTGCGCCACCAGCTGAACCTCCCGCTCGCCGCAACGAATCGGTGGAAGAGAACAGATTGTGTGGCGCCGGCCGGCTGTTGTTGCGGTAGTACGCACCGCCCGCGCCAGTGGCGTGGCCAATGTTGACCAACGGCGAGTTGTTGATTGCAGTTGTCGTGCGACTGTTACCGCCCGAATTGGCGAACAACGGTTTGTTCAGTGGACGCAGCAGGTTGATGTCTGTCGTTCGCATCGAACGAACTGGTCCAACTGTTCCAACGTTCTCGGAGTGGAACACGGCGGCATATCGAGTGACGCCGCCTTCGACGAGCTCGACATACACCACGTCAGCGTCGTTGATACCCGCCTGCGGTCGGGCTCTCGGTACGTTGTCGATCTTCACCACGAGCGCCGGACGGCCGTTGCCGTTGGCCGTTGCCCGTCCAGTGAGGACTGAGCGATTGTCGGAATTGCGGTACCACGCAAGGGCCTCGGTTACCTCTTGGAGTTCGGCCTCGGCCTCATCGAGTGCAATGCCGAGTTCAAGGACTGCTGCATCGATGGTCGTGATCTGATTGACGAGAGCTGTACGTGATGCCTGGAGCTCCGGAACCGTGTTCGCCAGCGACTGGATCTGGGTGTCAATCTGTTCGATCTGAAGCTCGGCGGCCTCCACGATCGATCCAAGCACTTCTTGATGCTGAAAGGGACTGCTGTCGTGTTCGAGCGCTCGCAGCTCTCGTGTGAACGCGGTTTGTGCTGGTTCGCCGTTGAGGAAACGTTCGAGAGCAATCGTCAGGCGCACCTGTGCTGGTTCGCGTCGATCGAGCGCCAGCTGTTCGAGGGCGTCCGCGGATCCTTCGATTGCCGCGGTCGTCGTGTCGATGTCGACGAGGACCTGTGACTTCTCGACCGCGAGTTCGTCGAGGGTGGCGAGTGTTGACGCGACCTCTTCGGTGAGTGCGGTTTCGCGAGCCACAAGCGCGGCTTCGTCGTCGGTAACGCCACCCTGGGCGCCAGCAAGCGATGTGGTCGTCGCCAACATCGCTCCGACAACGAGCAGCACAACAATCAGGCGACTGCGACGGAAACGTTCAGCCATCGGTAATCTCCACGGGGATCTCGAGTCCGTTCTCCACGACGATTGTGTCGGGGTCGATAAGGGTTGGCCGTTCTGCTGACCAAGGACGGGTTATAACGATCGCTATCGTCAGCAACACGACTGCTGTGAGGATCAATGTGATCCATTTCTCCCGACGTTCCTCCCGCTCGGGGATGATCGGGAAGCCGGAGTCGAGAAATTCGTAGCCCAGCATGCTGCGGCGCAGCTCCTTCTTGGCGTAGGTCTCGAGCACAATCGGCAGCTGTCGGGTGCGCGGTGGGTTGGCTGCTGCAAACATCGATGGTGCAATCGAACTGTTCGAATTAAATTCCTCACGTGCCGTAACGAAGAGGCGGCCGAGCTTTCGCGGGCGCATGTCGAGCGCAAGGGTCACGTACTGCGGCGGTGTGTTGTAGCGGTATCGGAGGATCAGGGCCAGTTTGTAGTCGGCGCGCATGTCGGCGAGCGTGTCCGCGAGAAAGTGGGCGTCACGGGTCGCGTCGTCGGCCAACAGGGCTGAGCTCAGTCGTCTCGTTGGTGTCTCTTCGAGGTGACGATGCGCTTCGTTGCTTGCAATAGACGCAAGCCACGCGGTGTACGCGCCGGGAGGCGGAAGCTCGTGCAGGCGACTCAGTGCGACTCGGAACGTCACCACTGTGAGATCGGCCGCTGCGGTTGCGTCCTTGACCAAGAACCAACAGATGTCGTAGACCATCTGCGCAGCGTCGGGGTTGATCGGCGTCGGTTGGCCATAGAACATGTTTTGCCAATCCGATCCCGTGATCGGCGGAAACGTGCCGATTTTCTCGAGGGAGGTGATGGACGCGGTCATGTCGTGGGTCATCGTAGCCCGGCCACAGGCATAGATATCAACGGTGGCTGAGACCGCTGTCAGCGTTTCTGGCAGTGTGAGCAGAAGGTGGTTGTCCGGGCATCGAGAACGATCGAATGAAGCGGCGTCGAACAGGTCACACACGGCTCGCCGCCTCGCCCATATGCCACAAGCTCGTGCTGATTCTCGCCGCGTTCGCCTTCTACGTTGACGTAGTCACGCAGGGTTGTACCGCCATTGTCGATGCCGGCCTGCAGCACGACCTTGATCTGTTCTGCCAGTCGGTCGCATCGAGCTCGGCCCAGACGACGGGCTCGTGGATCGATGCCGGCGAGGAAGAGGGCTTCGTCGGCGTAGATGTTTCCCACTCCAGAGACAGGCCGTTGACTCAACAGCTGGGTTTTGATGGCTCGAGATCTCCCGGTGATCGCCTTGTGAAGGGTCCGCCCCGAGAATTCATCGCTCAACGGCTCTGGCCCCATGGTGTGAAGGGTGGGGATGTCGCTGTAGTCCCCGGCCACGACGACACGGAGGCGGCCGAAACGTCGCGTGTCTCGAAAGACGAGGGTGCGGCCGTCCTCGAGTTCCCACACAGCACGAACATGTGTGCCGTGGTCGCTGCACGCTGGAAGGTCGACAGACGTCTTTGGGGCGAGGTGAAAGGCGCCCGTCATTCCGAGATGTGCAATCAATTCGTGTCCGTCGTCCAGCTCGAACACGAGGTATTTTCCTCGGCGCCTGACTTCGACGATCGATGAACCGACGGCATCGAACGCTGGGGTGAACTTGTCGCTCCAGTGGGTGTCGGCATCAATGATGTGCGCACCACGGAGAACCGGATCGAGCTGGCGTCGAATCGTCTCGACCTCGGGAAGCTCGGGCATGGTCAACACGGTAGCCTCGGCCCTCGCAATGGCTTCCACCGACGAGATCCGCAATCGATACATCGATGAGCTCATCGGTTCGGCTCGCGTGCTCGCTTCAGTCGAGTCCGCAGCGATCGCAGAGGCGTGGGCATCGAGTGCGGTCGCTGAGTGGGCTGCCCTCGACGGATCTCCGGGTCGCCTCAGCGAACACATCGCTGATCGATCGGAGCTTGGTGGTGCACTCATTCATTGGATCGAGGGCGGAGATCCACCGCTGACCGGCGCCGACTGGGTGTCCGATATTGGCCAACACGAGTTGCTGCGGGTGATGCGGCTCGTCGCCCACTCGAAACCATCGGAGATTGGATGGATTCTTGAGTACGAGTCTGCCAGTGGTGAGCGACATGATCTCTCCGCCACGGTGCTCGATGGGCGACTCATTGGTTTGGCGGTCGGCCCCGAGGGGCTCTCTCTTGCGGCATCAGAGGACCAGGCCAGCGGATTCGAGGTGAGCGAGACCAATGCCGACCAGGCAATCGCCGTACTCCGTGAATGCCTTGGGCAAGACGTCGATGCGCTGTCCGAGGAAGCCGAAGCCACATTGCCACTCTTGGCTCGACGGCTCGGCGTCAATGCCTCCGTCGGGGCAGCGACGATCCTCGAGCGGACGATGCCCGAGCGCGACGTCGAGGACGACCAGTACGCCGCCGACGTGCTGGCATCGGCGCTCCGCACAGAGTTACGTGCAGCGCCGCCCGATGTGGTTCACCAGGCGCTCGCAGCCTTCGCTGCGCTCGCCGAGCGGAGCGAGTCTGATGCCCTCACACTGTTCGACGTCGCCGGGATCGACCTCCCGAGCGCTGACACGGCCGGTGCACCGAGCGCCGATCTCGACACGTTCGTCCGTCTTGTTGGTGCGTATCTGGCACCCGTCAATCTTGATGCCCACACCGACGTACAGTTCACCGCTCTCATCGAATTAGAACCCGCTGACTGGATCGGCGTGATACTCGGAATGAGCCGTGCTGCGGTCGGCACCGCCATCGATGGTGACGCTCTTGTGCGCTTCATCAACCGTGCGCAAGAGATCACGACCACCATTCCCAAGGCTGACGCCGCGAGGATTGCGTGGACGTTCGAACAGATGTTGTACTCATGGCAGATCACCGGCGTGCTCGACGACGATGGTGGCGTGAGTGAAGCTGCAGCGTGGCTTCTCCCGCGTGCTGCTCTCGAAGCATGGGGCGCAACAGAATCTGCGCCCTGACGCTTAGGGGCTTGGCGGATAGGGAACAACCTCAGTGTGGCGTGATGTCGACCAACGCTCGTTTGGCTGCGACTGCCGTGGTCTGCAGAACGTCTCCATCGGAGATGGCGAGTCCGAGGCGTAGTGCGCCGTTCGGGTCGTGCGCAACAACAAGAACCGCCGACCGTGTACCGACGTCGATCGTTTGCACCTTGTCAAAGCGGTGACCTTGCCCCATCGCAATGATCACGGCTTTCGACACGGCTTCTTCAGGGGAGAGGGCCACTGCTGTGCCCTGCAGTGTTCGCGAATCATGCTCGAAGGTCACGCTGACCTTCGAGAGGTCATCGTGTTGTTCGAGATCCAGCAGTGGCGGATCGAGCGGGGATACACCGTCGTCGAGGTGAAACTGATGGAGCACCCTCGCAAACGCTCGACACACGCCGGTGAGACGTTTTGCGGTCTCGGCGTCTTGGATATCGCCAAAAACGAACAAGCCATCTGATGTCTCACCAGTGGTTCGCACATAGTGGCCGCTCAGCGCACCGTGTCGAAACGCCGCGACAGGCTTCCGGCCGTTCGACAACATCGTGATCGTGTGCATCAGTCGGAAATTGTCGGTCGGTGAGAGGGTCTCGAGCAAGGGTGTACGCACGAACAGCAGCGGCTGGTCAGTGTGCGGAACATGGAGATAGGTGCACAGCGAGATGGTTCCGATCTCGTCGATTAGGTCGAAGGCGGCGTCGACGAGGGTGGCGAACAGTTGGTCGACCTGTGGTGTCGATCGTTGTGTCAGCGCCGGTGCACGGAGGTGGGCGGCGTGGGCATGCTCGGAGACACGCTCGGGAGTCGACATGACTGTGATGATATCGACCGAAATTGCTGCGTTGCGTAGCGGGCAGTCGAGAAACTCAGCTTGCCGGGGCAAGAAATCGAAGTGACGGCGCCGATGCACGGATTCGCCCCGACGCCTGACGGAGTTCGAGCTCGGACAAACCTTCGGTGCATTCGCCCGCGTATGGGCACCAACCACAGAGCGGGCCGGGAGAAGCTTCGTACGTCTGGGTTGTTACCGCAGAGCCTATTTCTGACCACGTGTCGTGGAGTGCGCTGATTGAGGCCTCGAGAAGCTCGGAGGTCACCTCGGTCTCAATGATGCACTGTCCGAGATAGAGGAGCCGTGCAGCCTTGGGGCGTTCACCGTTCGAGGCTTCGACGGCGGCAGCATAAAGCAGCACCTGGTCGAGCCGATCGTGTTGAAAACGGGGGGACGGGGCACGGCCCGACTTGTAGTCGCTGACGACGAGGCCAGCCTCTGCATCAGCGCTGGCGCGTTCTAGTCGATCGACGATGCCACGGAACGGCACTTCTCCGATGTGGGTGTCGATCTTTTGTTCTGTTGCGACGAGGGTGACCTGTGCGGGATCTTCGAGCTGCCAGAGACCTTCGATCGCCGTCCACCCAAGCCACCGAAAGCGGCGCTCTTGGTCCGCATCGAGTTCGAGCGCCACGTAGTCGGGATCGGCCTCGGTCTCGGGCCAAACCTGACGCGCAAGCTCGCGTGCCCGATCGGTCGTTCGCTGCACAGGCGCCTCCTCGAGCAAGAGTTCGAGCACGCGATGGGCAAAGGTGCCGGCAAGGGCAGCTTCGCCAGCGGGGTCAGCCAAGCGATCGATGTATCGAAACTTCCATCGTTTCGCGCACGAACGGAAGGTGCTCGCGCTCGATGGCGACAGGTAGGGGGGAGGCCCAGTTGGGGAGACGGTGAGCTGATCGTCGATCCGAATATCTGCGGCGTCGTGTGGGCGTTCACCGCCCACGTCGTAGGACATCTCGGGCGACTCGAGATCTTCGACTTCCATGGCTGTAGTTCTAGCAGCCGGGTGTGACAACGCCCGCGAAGTTCAGCCCTTCGCTGCTTTCCAGGCGTCGTAGTCCTGAACAGGAAGTTCGGCTTCTTTCCATCCGTTGAACCCGGTATCGACGTGGGAGATGTTGTCCATACCCATGTCTTGCAGCATCTTGGTGGTCAAACTTGACCGGCTACCAGCAGCTCAATGGAAGATGTACTCGCGGTCTTCTGCGAATTCGGGTTTGTGATACGGCGATGCAGGGTCGATCCAGAATTCGAGCATGCCGCGGGGAGCGTGCATGGCTCCGGGGATTGCTCCCTGTCCTTGCAGCTCGCGTACGTCACGGATGTCGACGAGGATCGCCCCTTCTTCGTCGACGCGGCGTTTTGCCTCGGCTGGGGAGACGTTGTCGATCTCCTCGCGAGCAGCCGCCATCATGTCTTTCACCGATCGAATAGCCATTGGTCGACCCTAGTTCACGCCTACCGGTCGAATAGCTCCAAGGATTGAAGGAAGCCCTCTCGCAGTCGCACATACGTGTCTGGTGGCGTGAAGTCGAGTGTTGGGAGTCCGAGGCGTTCGCACGATCGCATGTTCTGTTGGGTGGGCCATGCTGGTGATTCGCAGCGGTCGCGCCCGTAACCACTATTGGTTATCTCGGCTCCGAACTGAACGAGGTGGTCATTGCCGGTGTTGCCGTTCGTATCGTCGATGCCGAGACCGCCGATGATGGCATCACTGCCTGAACCACCTCGGATGTAATCACGTCCTTCGAAGCCCAGGGCCGCCGTACACGCGGTCGGCTACGTCCGGTGCCTGGACAGCCTGTACGAAGTAGTCACGGGCCCTAGGCCATTGTGTCTGCGTCGACCTTGTCGGGCTTCCCTGGCAGGCGGGTGGCCAGCATGATGAGCCCCGCTGATAGCCCTGCCGATATCAGGTACGCAACACGCCAACCGTCGTTGAATGCGCGCCCGGCGCCTGTGTTGTCAGCAAGTTCGCCGAGGGGAATGTCGAATCCGCGCGAGATCATGACCCCAGTGACGATGGCGGTGGCTAATGCCTGACCAACGACGCTGCCAAGGGTTCGCGTCACATGGGTAAACGCGCCCCCCACGCCAAGGAATGCCGGGGGCATAGCTCCGAGCATGGCCCCATTGTTTGGGACGTTCCATAGCCCCATACCAAAGCCTCCAAATCCGGCTGCGGCGCCCAGGAGAACTAACGGTGTTACATCGCTCGAAAAGGCGAAGCCGAGGCTCACTACGAGCTGCAACGCGAATCCCAGCAGCGTCGGCGTTCGGGGTCCAACACGGTCATACATACGGCCTGCTATCTGCGCTCCAACACCCAGTCCGACCGCGGTCATTGCGAGAATCGCCCCAGCGGTCACCGCACTCACCTGACGAAAGCTCAGCAGGTAAACGGGAAGCAGCAATGTCGTGGTAGCGCTCGCGAGGAAACCGAAGGCACGCATGGCAACCGCTGTCCGGAATACTCGCACGGTGAACAGTCGTAGTTCGAGCAACGGATGTTCGGCGCGTAGCTCCCATCGGACAAAAAGTGCCGTTAGCGCCGTCGCACCCAGCCCGCCTCCGACAATTCCGGGTGAGAGCCAAGCGAGTGAGAACGGATTGCTGATGGTGACAACCAGGGTTGTGATTGCAAGAGCGGAGAGCAGGCTGCCTCGTCCGTCGAAGGTTCGGTTGTTGTCCGTTTCACGGAGTGGATGGTTCGGAATCAGCGCACGGACTGCGAGGAAGGAACCGCACGTCGGTATGAGGAGCAGCAAGAAGACTGTGCTCCACGAGAAGAACTCGAGTCCGAGGCCGCCCAGCAACGGTGCGGCTGCGGCGCCGACCGCCACGGCAGCCGTCTGGGCGCCCATGGCGAGGCCGCGTTCGTGGTCCGGGAAGACGGCGATGACGATGCCTGTCGCAACCGACTGCACGAGAGCGTTGCCGACGGCCATGACCATTCGAGCGCAGATGAGTAGCGCAAAGGTTGGGCTCAATCCGGCGAGGAGCGCGCCGAGACCAAAGATCACCAGACCAATACTCAGCACACGCTTGTCTCCGAGGAGGTCGGCAAGTCCGCCGAGGGGCAAGAGCAGCGCTGCGATAAGGAGCGATTCGATGATGACGACCCAGCCCACAGCGCTCAGGGTCACGTCGAATGCATCGGCGATTTTCGGAAGGGAGAGAAATGCAAAACCGGTCGCGAAGACGGTCGTGATGTACGTGGTCGCTATTGCGGCGAATGCCCGCCACTTCGGCAGGCGCCAGGCGGTTTTGGGTCGGGAAATGTTAGCCGCCCGCTTGACCAATCGTGTCGGCATCGTATGTCACTCGACTGGTAGGCCGACTTCCTTCCAGCCGTTGATGCCCTTGTCGATGTGGGAGATTTTTTTGAGGCCCATGTCCTTGGCCAACTTCCCGGTCAAACTTGACCGGCCGCCGCTCGCTCAATGGAAGATGAATTCTCGATCTTCTGCGAACTCTGGTTTGTGGAGCGGCAGGTCGGCAGAGATCATGAACTCGATCAAGCTTCGCGGCGCATGGAGTGCACCTGGGATGACGCCGTTGGCGCCGAGCTCGTGAGCTTCCCGGATGTCGACGATGAGCGCACCCTCTTCGTCGACCCGACGTTTGGTTTCCTCTGGCGAGAGGTTGCCGATCTCTGCACGTGCGGCAGTCATCATCTCTTTCACAGAACGAATAGCCATGCGGGAGAAGCTAGCGTCACGAGCCGTCGCCCACTGAATACTTGACCAAATACGGCAGAACTGTCAGGAATCGACAGCTATTCGGCCTTGACCGTTCAGAAGAATTGGACGGTCTCCTCGAGACTCGCGGACCGGAATACCGACAGGAAGCGGCCAGAAGTGTCCGACCCCAGGCGCTATTCGGATCAGACGTCGAGGGCAGCTGCGTCGAAGTCGTCGGAGTTATTGATGATGTAGTCGCGGCGTACCGCTACATCGGACCCCATCAGCACTTCGAACATGGTCTCGGCCCTTCGACGTTCTGTCTCGGCGTCGTCGATTGTGAGGCGGCGCAGGATTCGAGTCTCTGGGTTGAGCGCCGCGTGTTCGAGCTCGTCGACATTCATCTCACCCAGGCCCTTAAATCGCTGCCACTTGATGCTCTCGGGCTTGCGATTGCCTTTGCACAGCTCGGCGGTGATTTCGTCGCGGTGTTCGTCGGTAAAAGCCCGGTAGGTCTGACCCCCGACTTTGCTGCTGAACAACGGTGGTTGTGCAGCGAAGACGCGCCCAGCTTCGATTAGCGGACGCATGTATTTGTAGAGCAACGTCAACACGAGACAGCGGATGTGGCTGCCGTCGACATCGGCGTCGCACAAGATGATGATGCGGCCGTAGCGGGTTTGGTCGAGGTCGAAGTCTTTGCCCGAGCCACCGCCGATAGCGGTGAAAAGGTTCTGGGCCTCCGCGTTGTCGAGTACCTGCTTGAGGGTCGCCTTGCCCGCATTGACGACCTTGCCTCGCAGGGGAAGTACGGCCATGTACTGCGCGTCGCGTCCTCGGATGGCGGGACCCGCAGCCGAGTCACCCTCCACAATCAGGATCTCGGACTCGGGACCGTGGTCTCGGCAGTCGGCGAGTTTGCCCGGCATGCCGGTGCTACCGAGATTCGACAGCTTGCGTTTGTTGTCCAACGCCTGCTTGGTGCTGACACGGTTGATGATCGCTGTCGCAATCTTCTCGCGTACGCCGTTGACATGGGTCTTCTTCGACCCAATGCCATTGAACCAATCGGAGATGCCCTGCTTGACGACGTCGTAGACGATCTTCTCGACGCCTGGCGTGCCGAGCTCTTGTTTCGTTTGTCCGCGGAATTGTGGCTCCGGGAAGGTGACTTTGCAGACGGCGACCAGGCCCTCTTGCACATCGTCCTTGATTGCCTTGTGCTTGTTGGACTTGGCCAACTTCGACAGCTTGCGCATGTCTTTGAGGAGTACGTCGTTCACCGCTCGGTTCATCGACTTCTCGAAACCGGACAGGTGGGTTCCGCCCTCTGCGGTTGGGATGGTGTTGACGAACGTGATGATGTTCGACTCGAAGCCATCGACCCAACGCAAGGCAACGTCGATGGTGCATTCGCGCTCGACCATCTGCATCTTGCCGTTGACCGGCACCTTCTCTTGGAAGGTGTCGATGCCCGACAGGCTGATGACATCGGTGACGGTGTCGCGTTCGCCCACGAGATCGTTCACGAGGTCTTTGAGGCCGCCGCGGCTCATGAACTCGACCGGGTCCTTCTTTGACCCGGTGCGCTTGTCCTCGATCGTGATGCGCAGGCCCGGTACGAGGAAACAGGCAAGTTTCACTCGGCGAACAACTTCGTCCCAGTCGATGGTGGCCTCGGGGTCGAAGATGTCGGTGTCGGGCCAGAACCGGATGCGGGTGCCGGTCTTCTTTGTCTTGCCGAGCTTCTTGAGCTCGTGCCCCTTCCTGAATGACGCGCCGGTGAAGTGACCTGGAACTCGCTCGTTGAAGTCGAGCGCCCACGTGCTTCCTTGACGATCGACCTCGACATGGAGCCGAACCGACAGTGCATTCACGACCGAAGCGCCAACGCCATGGAGCCCGCCCGAGGAGGCATACGCCCCGCCACCGAACTTGCCGCCAGCGTGCAGCTCGGTGAGCACGACCTCGAGTGCCGAGACCTTGCGCTTCGGGTGTTTGTCGACCGGGATGCCACGGCCGTTGTCGGCGACTTCGACCGAACCATCGCGGTGGAACGTGACGAAGACCTTGTTTGCTTCGCCCGCTGCTGCTTCGTCGACAGAGTTGTCGATCAGCTCCCAAACCAGGTGCATGAGTCCGGCTGAACCGGTGCCACCGATGTACATGCCGGGGCGTTTGCGGACGGCTTCGAGGCCTTCGAGGGTCTCGATAGATGACGCGTCGTACTTACTTGTGGGTGCGTTCGTAGTGGTGTTAGCCATGATGTGCTTTCAAGATTACGTGAATTCGATGTTTGGAGGCCGCCGCGAACCCTGCGGGTTCGGGCGAGAAACTCGGTTAGCGAGCGAAGCGAGTGGCGCCGACGACCAGGATGAGGCCATCGGTGCTGGTGCTGACGAGGTCTCGTTTGGTCTCCTCGAGGTCGAGTGGGATTGGGTCAGGGGCTGGTTTGGTTGGGTCTTCGTCGGAACCAACAACAACGAGGAGGCCGCTGGTTGAGCCAACCCGTGCGTAGACGAGGGCTTTCTCGTTGGTGAACCGAGTGATTCGGACACCGCTGCCGCCACGACCCTTGCTCTCAAATTCCGATGATGGGGTGAGTTTGGCCGTGCCCTTGTCGGTCACCGTGAGGATGGGATCGTCGCCCAAGATCACGCCTGCGCCGATGACTTTCGCGCCGTCTTTGAGTTTCATGCCTGCAACGCCCGCTGCGTTTCGACCCTGTGCGCTGATGTCATCGACTGGGGTGCGCAGAACTTGTCCGTCGCTGGCAATGATGGCGATGTCGGCGCCGGAAGGTGCGGTGAACGCTGCAACGAGTGTGTCTTGTGGTTTGAGTTTGATGACGTCCTGACCAGGACGGGTAGCTGCAAGCTCTTCAGCAGTCAGCTGCTTGGCCACACCATTCTCCGTGATGAGAACCACGTTCTCGGCGCCCTCGCCCGTCGGTGTTGCGATGGTGAGCACTTCTTCGCCCTTATTGGTACCGAACGCCTTTCGGGTTTCGGTGCCCCGTGAACGCCCGCCGACTTCGTTGAGCTCGAGGCCAAGGGCCATGCGGGCTTTTCCTTCGTTGGTGATCGCAAAGACTGGTGAGCGGGTTGAGCTAATGCGTGAGGCAACGATCACATCATGGCGGCCTGGTGTTGCGCGTTTTGCGCCTTCGGTCGGCGCACGACCGACGAATCCGCTGGTCGAGAGCGTCACGATGCACGGGGTGTCGGGGATGTCGTCTTCGCCGCCACCATCGAGGGTCGACAGGTCGATTGACGCAAACTCGTCTTCGGAGGTGATGATCGTGCGGCGGTCGACGCCGTACTTGTCGACGGCCTCGCGCAGCTCTTTCAAAACCACGGTGCGCTGGCGCTGTTCGCTTGCTAACAGCAGCTGAGCGTCGAGAATTCGGCTCTCCAAGTCATCGGCTTCGTCCTCGAGCTTCTGGACCTCGAGAGCGGTCAGTCGTCGGAGCGGCATGTCGAGGATGTGTTTGGCTTGGATTTGGCTGAGGTCGAGTTCGGACATCAGCTGAGCTTCGGCTTCGGGACCGTCCTGGCTGCCTCGAATGATCGCGATAACACGATCGATGTTGTCGAGGGCAATAAGAATGCCTGCGACGATGTGGAGCCTGGCCTCCCACTTGCGCAACCGGTATTCGGTACGTCGGACGATGACTTCGAGGCGATGGGTGATGTAGTGATCGCACAGGTCCCACAAACCAACTGTTGTTGGTACGCCATCGACGAGGACAACGCTGTTGATGCCGAAGGTTTCTTCGAGCGGCGTCATTCGGTACAGGTTTGCGAGCACTGCTTTTGCGCTCGCTCCGGGACGCAGGTCGATCTGGATGCGCATCGGGTTCTTCTTGTCCGAGAGGTTCTTTGCGCCTTCTCGTTCGTCGACTCCGGGGAGCTTGCCCACCGATGCGAGTTCGTTGATCTTGGTGATGACCTTCTCGGGGCCAACCATGTACGGCAGCTCGGTAATGACGATTGCTTCGCGGCTACGGGTCAGTTTGATGGTTTCGGCCTTGGCCCGGATGCGCACCGTTCCTCGGCCGGTTTCGTACGCGTCACGCAAGCCATCGTCGATGAGGATGCCGCCGCTTGGGAAGTCGGGTCCGGGAAGGACGTCCATCAGTTCGTCGACCGTCGGTTTCGGACGGCGCTTCTTCATGACCAACTCGATGGCGTCGGCAACTTCACGCAGGTTGTGCGTGGGCATGTTCGTGGCCATTCCAACCGCAATGCCGGTGGTGCCGTTGACCAGGAGGTTTGGGATGAGTGCAGGAAGGACGGTCGGCTCTTCACGCAACCCGTCGAATGTGTAGGTGAAATCGACGGTCTCTTCATCGATCTCGCTGACCATGTCCATTGCGGCCAGCGACAACTTGCACTCGGTGTATCGATAGGCGGCCGGCGGATGATCGAGCGAACCGAAGTTGCCCTGTGGGGTAATGAAGGTGACGCCGCGGCTGAAGTCCTGACCCATGCGCACGAGCGTCTCGTAGATCGCAGAGTCGCCATGAGGGTGGTACTTGCCCATCGTGTCGCCCACGACACCTGCGCACTTCCGAAAGTCGGCGTCTGGTCGGATGCCCTGCTGCAGCATGGAATAGAGAATTCGGCGCTGCACTGGCTTGAGGCCGTCGCGAACATCGGGAATTGCTCGCGCCGTGATCACCGAAAGTGAGTAGGCGAGGAAACTCTCGCTCATCTCGTCGGCGACCGGTGTGTCGATTACCTCGGCCGCGAAGTTGTTGCTGAATAGACCAGGTTGGTCAGCCATGAAAGCTCTCTATTGCTTGTCGAGACTTCCGCTCGACGACCGCTGTCTCCCGACGTGGTCGCTACGCGAGCTTCGCTCTCGGATTGTTAGGTACGAACGGGTGTTCGTATGTTAGTCCACGCTTGGTGGCGTTCACACACGACGAGCCAGACCGTAGCGGGGCAGACGGGGACTCCGGTGGCATCGAGTATTCACTCGCGCAAGATCGAGGCAGGTGAGAAAACGACAAAGACCGAGCCCGATGGAGGGGTTTCGGGCCCGGTCTGTGTCTTTGACGCTCGGAAGGGGGAGTCCGAACGTCCGTACTTTGGGACGTGTTCGCGCTAGGCGGCCTGGAGTTCTTGGTCGTGCGACTCTAGGTAACTCTCGACCGATGGGGTGGAGCTACCGAACACGAGCTCGATGAGCTCGGCCGTGCGGTGTGCTCCGGCGTCCAGCGCCTTGCCCGCTAACTCTCGGTCGTCGAGTTGCTCCGCGGTAACGGTGATCAATGCCGCGAGGTTGTCGACTCGTTCATTGGTGAGATCGATCAGATCGTTCGTGATCTCGGGATTTTCGGTTATGGCCATGGCGTGTGTTTTCCTCTCCCACTCGGTGTTGTCGGTTTTCGATATGCACTGTTTGTGGAGTTACTACTAGGAACGACTGGGTCGTTCGATTCATTCCTCCTACGTTTCAGAATCGGTTAAGAGATGCAACTAATTACGATTTCTGTATGCCAGTACTGTTGCGGTCTTTCTGCGTGGCCGAAATAGGGGGTTCCCCCCACTACACGTGAAACTGGTAGTGACGCGCTAACTCCGGAAGGTGAATCCGGTGCCCGGACGATCGGGGATCACGAGTTGGCCCGCATCGAGTTCGAGCTCTTCGTTGAACAGCGGCTGGAACCAGTCGACGTGTTCCATCGAAATGCAGTTCGGTGTGCTTCCGGCTATCGAGAGGCTGTACTCGGTGAAGAAGTGGGGCGACACTCCAACATTGTGTGTCGACGCGAGAGCGCACACTCGACGAAACTCGCTGAACCCACCCATCCGCTGGAGATCGGGCATGAGCACGTCGACGGCACCTGCGTCGAGGTAGGCCTGCATCCCAAAGCGCGTGTATTCGGTTTCGCCTGAGGCGAGCTGGGTGTCGAGCGCAGTGCGAACCATCACATGCCCAGCGAGGTCGGTGTACGCCACCGGTTCCTCGAACCAGACGAGCTCGAACTCTTCGAGCCGTCGTCCCAGCCGAATTGCTTGTTTGGGGGTCAGACCTTGGTTTGCGTCGACATACAGCCCGATGTTGTCACCCACGGCCTCTCGCACGGCACGTACACGGTCGATGTCGGTGGTCGGATCCGGCGACCCGACGCGTATCTTCATCGCCTGAAAACCTTCGTCGACGAATCGAAGCGCTTCTTCGACGAGGTGATCGATCGAGTCTGACAACCACAACCCGCTGCTCGCGTACGTGTCGACTCGGTCGCGCATCCCGCCGAAGAGTTTCGAAAGTGGCATTCCTGCCAACTTGCCAACAATGTCCCAGAGGGCAACATCGATCGCAGCGAGTGCTCCGATGGTGATGCCTTTGTGGCCCATGGAGTTGAGCGTCGCCCAGCTGTCGGAGAAGACCTTCTCGACGTCGCGCGCATCCTGGCCGACAACCAGATGTTCGAGACCACGAATCGTCTCGTCGAATGCCCGAATCCGGTCACTGTTTAGTGCGAACGCCAGCCCCTGGCCCATGACGTCGTCGGTGGTCCGGATCGTGACCAGCACGCACCCGACGGAGTGCATTTGGTGGATTGAGGTGCCCATCGGTCGGCGGAGCGGTAATTCGACGATTCGGGTTTCGAGACTCTGGACGACCATGGGCGCGATGGTACGACCCAGTTGGGGTAGGACCCAGTTGGGCTGTGACCAACGGCTGAACAGCTTGACCCTTGCGCCGGTTGTACCTTGGCTCGATGCCACGCAACACAATCACGGAGCCTCGAGGTCGAATGGCGGGAGAGCCGATGGGTCGGAGCCGGCTCGCCGCGACGCTCGGCGTGCTCGCCCTGGCCTTTCTCGTCATGGTTGTCCTCTGGCTCAGCCTCTCGTCACGCGGTTTCTCTGCGGTTGGTGATGCCGCGGACGGAGCGCGAGTCGTGGTGCGCGGGTTCGAGGACAGCCTCGAGACCGATCTGGTCAGTCGTAGTGATGTTCCGTGGGCCGCTGATGAGGTGGCACACTTGCTCGGCTGGAGCACGGTCATGGTGATGGTTGGCCTGCTGTTCAGAAGTCGTCGCAGCCTCGGCGATCTTGCCGTTGGTGTGTTTGGTGCATCGGTCGGCATCGAACTGCTGCAGAAGTTCGTAACGACGAGCCGTCAGCTCGAGGCCGAGGACATCAGCGCCAATTCGCTTGGCGTGATGATGGGTCTGATCTTCCTCGTGGCGCTTGAACGTTTGTGGCCGCCCCGGACAGTCTTGCTGGACTAGCTCAACGCAGTGTGGGCAGAGCACCGTCGCCCAGCCAGCCCGCGAAGAACTCAGTGAGGCTTTTCCCCGCAAGCTCTTCGCTCAGCTCGACGAAGTCCTCGGTCGATGCGGAGCCGCCACCGAATCGGCCGATCCACGTTTGCAGGATGTCGAAGAAGACATCGTCGCCGACGTCGATGCGTAGCGCATGCAGGGTCAGACCTCCTCTGCGGTAGACGCTTCGATCGAAGAGTCCCGCAGCTCCGGGGTCGCCCGGTGCTGGTGCGAGGGCCGTGCTCGCTCGCTCGACGAGACGGGTTTCGAGTTGTGTGATGTTGCCGCCGCGACCGAACTCGAGCCAGAGGTCCTCGGCATAACTGGCGAACCCCTCATTGAGCCAGATGTCCTGCCACGTTGCTGGACTCACGTGATTGCCGAACCATTGGTGTGCCAACTCATGGGCGACGATGCGTTCGATCGATCCGTCGCCATCGACGAAGCCCGAGCTGAAGATGCTTCGCCCCTGGGCCTCGAGCGCGAAGCTGAATTCGCCGTCAATCACGAGCGCGCCGTACTCGTCGAATGGATATGGGCCGAACAGTTCGGCGAAGACATCGAGCATTTCGTCCGTTTGTTCGAAGTCACCGTCGAAGACGCTCAGGAGACGGGTGGGAACGGCGTCTTCAACCTCGACTCCAGTCGTCTCTGCGGGATCCGAGGAAACGAGCGTGTAGTCGCCCACCGACACCGTTGCGAGGTAGGAGGCCATTGGCTGGCGCATCTCCCAGGTCGTACGACGTCGACCGTTGGACGATTCATCGGCGACGAGTTCGCCGTTGGATACGCCGACCAACGGTTCTGCTACATCAACCGAGATCGAATATGTTGCTTTGTCGCTCGGATGATCGTTCACCGGAAACCAATGACGCGCACCCGTGGGTTCACCGATCGTGACGCTCGTGGTGGTGTCGAAGTCATACCACCCAATGGTTCCAATCCGGGTGAGTGACCGGGCATCGGTTGGTTGGCCGCTATAGGCAACGGTGATCACGAAAGTCTCGTTCGGGGCGAGCGTGGCGTCCGGTACTACCCGCAGCTTGTTGTTGGTCTGTTCGTGCATCGCAGGCATGCCGTCGATAGTCACGCCTTGCACGTCGAGCCCCACGAGGTCGAACGACAAGCGGTCGAGGGGTGCCTGCGTGACCAATTCGATCGTCGCCACGGCGTCGAGCGTGTCGATGCCGGCAACGTCGATCTTGAGGTCGAGGTCATAGGAGGTCACGTCATAGCCGGTGTTCCCGACCTCGGGGTAATACGGATCGAAAATCGACTCGCCGCCAAGGTTCTGCGGGAGTGCAATCGTCGAAGCGGGAGGCTCGGTTGAGGTCGTGGTGGCGAGAATCGTTGATGTCTTCGAGGTCGACGTGCTCGTCGATACAGGCGGAGCACTACTCGTTGTGTCGGATCCGGCGGAAGCCTGAGCAGCCGGCGCCGCATCTGCCGACGGGCTATCGGACGAACACGCAACCGCCAACATGCTCAGGGCAACGAGGCCACCGATCGCCATCTTTGTGAACGCTCGAGGACTGGGTGAGACGCGAGACTGAGGCACCGACTCAGTTTGACCGACACAGCTGGCGGGGCAGCGTCAGGCGGTGATGATCCCGTCGATCGGTGTTGCCACCGACTCGAGAACCGCACTCGAAGGAATCCCAAACCACTTCTCGGCGATGGTTGCGTAGTACTGCTCGAAGTCGACGGTGGCAATGAGGTTGTCGTCGTCGAGGCGCGTGAGGGACGGCGACTCGCCGTGCACCCCGGCCGCTACCGGGCCAGCGAGCATCGCCATGCCAGCTGCGCCATGGTCTGTGCCGCCGCGGTTGTCCGGCACGCGTCGACCGAATTCGCTTGTGGTGCACACCAGGGTGGAGTCGGCCTGACCGAGTGATCCGAGATCGCTGAGGAAGGCCCCAAGAGCATCGCCCAGTTCCATCAACAAATAGTCATGAGATCCTCGTTGGTCAGAGTGTGTGTCGAAGCCACCGTGGCTCAGGTGGAGCACCCGAAGGCCAGCGTCTTGTCTGATCAATTCGGCAGCGACACCCAAACTGAATCCGAGCTCGCTATTCGGGTACGCCTCTCGAATGCGCTCGTTGTCAATTTCGTTCAGCACCTCGGCAAAGGCGAGGGTGTCCGCGAGTCCACTGCGAGCACTCGCAATCGGACTGATGACGCCAGCCCCACCTGCCGTTGACATTGCGTCCATCCCTCGCCGCAAGTTCTGGATCCAGGGGTCATCATTGCGAAGGAACCAGCCGGATTCTGGATCGGCCAATCCAACCGTGACTGCTTTGTCGCTTCGAAGTGATGGGCTCGGTCCCGAGCCCAATGCGACGCCGGTGACCGGTTGATCGGTCATGAGCTGGTCACACACTCGCCCCAAGAAACCTGTTGCAGGAAGGTCATCACCTGACGACTTGCCCGCCCACCATCGCTTCTCCATTTCGAAGTGGCTGCCATCTGCGTTGTTCGTGGAGCCAAGACCGACGAGCGCAGCAATGCCGTGATTCGTGAGCCCCGCCAGCTTTGGATTCCATCCGTACTCGTCGGTGAAGTCGAGCAGCTCTTCGTCGGGCACGTGAACCGCGCCTCGTCGGTCGTACAACACACCGGAGTCGCGTGGCACGAGCGTAGCGAGCCCGTCGTTACCCCCTTGAAGTTCGATAACCACGAGGGTGCGGCCAGCGACGTCTTCACTGGCGATCAGTGGGCGAGTCATCGCTGTCGGTTCTTGGTTTCGTTCGCCCGTGGAGGACACGCCAGGGAGCGACAGCGTGTCGCCGTTCGGATTGAGCGCAAAGGCTGTTCCGCCCACGGTGGCGACGCCGGCTGCGGCAAAGCCGAGGAACTTGCGTCGAGATGGCCGAGCCGGTGGATGCATTGGATTGGTCATGAGGTGTCCTAGAGGGTGGCGAATTCGGGCGAGAGCAGAGACATAGCGAGGAGTAGATCGACGCCTCGGTCGTATTCGCCCTGGGCGTCTAGTGCCGTTTGCAGCGCGTCGATGGTGGTCACGGATGGGTCGATGATCCCGCA
>RCNE010000099.1_pt1 | contig 38615 bp, 41 predicted proteins | sample 2041361 | NCBI WGS metagenome assembly RCNE01 (sample SAMN09708229, study PRJNA481090) | Marine sediment metagenome, whole genome shotgun sequencing project. | reverse complement strand
CCGCCTGCCGAGAAAACTTGCGCGCTGTTCGCGCCACCGCGGAACGAAGCAACGTACCACTCCTTGTCGGCGAAGAATTTACTGTCATTGCCAAACACCGTGCGAAAGTTATCAAGACCACCAATATGTGCCGGAGCCCGGCCGTTGGCACCAATCTCCGATCCAGCAACCGACCACCACGCATCATAGTCGTGGTTTCCGGGCGCCACACCGAATGCGACACCTGCATTACTCAACAATGTGTAGCCTTCAACGGCTTTCGGGATTTCGACGTCGAACACACCGTCGCTATCAATGTTGCGATGCGTGGTACCCGGTTCCGCCACAATTCCTCGCGAGGCATGGCCAGATTCCCAGCCATCCGTTGCGTGCTCCCACACGTCGCCGACCGAGGAGACAAAGACAAGGTTTCCCCCATTCGCCGTTGCCTGGTCGGCAACATATTGCATTTGGCCAATGAATAACTCACTGCTGTCGATGGCGAATCCCTGCGCCTTTTGACGTTGGAAGTTGAGCTCATGCTGCGTATCCGGAAGCACAACGATAGTAAACGGTTCCGTATCGAGGTCCGATTTCTGTGTTGAGCAGCCCAATGCCGACACGCAGAGTAGTGCCGCTACTAATATCTTTAGTTTTTCACTTTTCCCATTAACATCACCAATTGTCATGTTGATGCGTTTACCCAATGGCATTGGTGAAGGTGGGGTGCCTATTTGGCAAGTAGTAACCTCTATTATACTATTAATAGGTACTTTTATTGGTATTGTGTGGTTAGCTGCTAAAATATATCGTATTGGTATCTTAATGTATGGCAAAAAACCAACATATAAAGAACTCTTTAAATGGTTGAGATATTAAGATGGAAAAATTGGACAATATTCTTACAGTCTTAAAAGACTTCTTATCACTCAAAATTATCCCATGGGCTGACATGGATATTACAGTAGGCACATTGCTTACTATTGTTATTGCTATTGTTTTGGTAACCTATCTGTTAAAACTCATTCATAGGTTAGTCACTGCAAAGTTGCCAGAAGAAGATAAAAACAAATTTATCAGCATATTTGGATTTTTAAAATACCTATTTTATATTTTGGTGGTGATTACGATTTTACATTCTTCGGGTGTAAATCTTACCGTCTTGTTAACGGCTTCTGCGGCATTATTTGTTGGTCTTGGTTTTGCCTTACAATACTTATTTCAAGATATTATATCGGGTATTCTGATCATATTAGATCAATCTCTACATGTGGGTGATATTATTGAAGTAGAAAACAAGGTGGGTCGCGTTTTTGAAATACGACTTCGAACTACAAGGGCGCTGACGCGAGATGATAAGGTGATTGTGATTCCGAATCATAAGTTTTTGACCGATAGTATTTATAACTATACACAAAACCACAAGACTACTAGAGAGGCCATTAAAGTCGGAGTTGCTTACGGAAGTAATGTAAATTTGGTGACATCACTTTTAAACGAAGTTGCCGAAGAACAAAGGGGTGTTTTAAAAAGCCCCAAGCCCTTTGTTCTCTTTGAAGACTTTGGCGATTCTGCCTTATTATTTTCGTTGAATTACTTTGTTACCGATAGTTTTAGTGATCCTAAAACTAAAAGTGACATGCGATATAAAATTGATGCAAAGTTCAGAGAAAATAATATTTCTATTCCTTTCCCTCAAAGGGATGTACATATGTACCAAAAATAGCAAAGTCGAAAGCACTAAGGCTTAATAGATTCCGTTACACGTATATGAAGCAATATGGTCTTTGCTGTTTATTACTAGTCTGGTTCGGATTTTCAGGATATTCTCAAACCCCTGATGTTTTTCGATTAGAATATATGCTGATGCCCGAAAATGATGCTGAAGTTCAGTTGTCAAGAATTAAGCTCGTGGCCAATGTTCCAATTAAATTAAAAGATAGCAATAATATTATTATTGGTGCTGAGTACAATAGAATTGCTTATGATCTAAAACGAGATGTAACCTTTAATAATGCAGGGCTTAGTCTTTTTCATGTGCTTGATGTAAATTTTGCATATGTGTATAAGCACAATGAAGACTGGCGATTTATTGGGGTATTAACTCCGCGATTGGCTTCTACCTTTACCAACCCTCTTGAGAACGGTGATTTTGGAATTAATATCACGGTTGGTGCGTTTCGAGATCGACAAAAAATTGAAAAACCTACCCGATTGGTTCTAGGTATTGCTTATAATTCATCCGTGATTTATAGAATTCCCTTGCCTTTTATTTATTTTGAAAAACGATTTCATCCGAAGTGGACCTATGTCCTAGGGGCCCCGAAAACCGGATTGAAATTTCATCCCAGCGGAAAACATACTATACAATCTGAATTTATTTTAGATGGCTATTTTGTAAACCTGCAGAATAACGTTTTGGTTTCTGATACAGGTTTAGCTTCGTCCATTTCATCGTCGGCAGCATTGATTACCTTTGGCTATCAATATAATATTACTAAAGTCATGGCGGTCTACGCCTATGCGGGGCATACCTTATTTAATAGTGGGGTGTTGCGCGATAACGATAGAAATGATATTTTCACATTAAACGATCAATCAAGTTTCTATTTTAGAACAGGTTTTAGAATTGGGCTGTAGTAGAGTCTTATATAGGAGAAGAGACTAGAGACAAGAATTTATAATAGGTTTTCGTATGGACGGAAATAATAATAAAATTAGCAGTATATGTCAAAAATATTAGTGATTGAAGATGAAGCGGCAATTCGCAGAGTATTGGTAAAAATTCTTTCTGAAGAGAATGATTCCTATCAATTGGAAGAAGCTGAGGATGGCTTAAAAGGTCTAGAAGCAGTTAAGAATAATGATTATGACCTTGTACTTTGTGATATCAAAATGCCAAAGATGGATGGGGTAGAAGTACTAGAAGCTGCTCGAAAAATTAAACCTGAAATTCCATTTATTATGATTTCTGGGCATGGTGATTTAGAAACCGCTGTTGGTACGATGCGTGCTGGGGCTTTTGATTATATTTCAAAGCCGCCAGATTTGAATCGACTGTTGACTACAGTTCGTAATGCTTTAGATCGTAAAGAATTGGTCGTTGAGAATAAAATTTTAAAGAAAAAGGTCAGTAAGAATTACGAGATGGTAGGGGAGAGCCCAGAAATCGATGCCATCAAAAATATGATTGAAAAAGTAGCACCTACTGATGCAAGAGTTCTTATAACAGGTTCTAATGGTACAGGAAAAGAACTCGTAGCACATTGGGTTCATGAAAAGAGTCCGAGAAGTAGTGGGCCTTTTATTGAAGTGAACTGCGCTGCAATTCCTTCAGAACTTATTGAAAGTGAATTATTTGGTCACGTGAAAGGTGCTTTTACCTCTGCCGTAAAAGATAGAGCCGGAAAATTTGAGGCTGCCAATAAGGGTACCATCTTCTTAGATGAGATTGGTGATATGAGTTTGTCTGCACAAGCAAAAGTATTACGGGCCTTACAGGAGAGTAAAATATCGAGAGTTGGTACCGATAAAGATATTAAGGTAGATGTTCGGGTTGTGGCTGCGACCAACAAAAACCTGAAAAAGGAAATTGAAAACGGTAAATTTCGTGAAGATTTGTATCACAGATTGGCGGTGATTTTGATAAAAGTACCGGCATTGAATGATCGCCGTGATGATATTCCTATTTTAATAAATCACTTTGCTGATAAAATAACAGGAGAACAAGGTATTGCTAAAAAAACCTTTTCTGACAAGGCCGTTAAATTACTAAAAGCCTATGATTGGACGGGTAACATTCGTGAATTGAGAAATGTTGTGGAGCGCTTGATTATTCTAGGTGGTAATGAGGTAACTGAAGAAGATGTAAAATTGTTTGCTAGCAAATAACCGCTCCCAGAAATCAATAGCACTTATTGTGCTGTTTTACAATCTTCCCCTCAGTAATATATAGTTTATTATTTGGCTTCAGAAAGACCACAATCACTCATACGAATTAAAGCTTCAGCAGTAATTTCTTTTGTTTTAAGATTGTAATATTTTTTAGCTTCAGAAATGTTGGTCTTTAAAAGTTGTTGTTCACAATGTTGAAATATTCGGTCGGCAAATGCCTTGGCATCTGTACAATTTAATGAATCTACTGCCGTGTTAAGAGATACTTTGTATTTTAATAAAGAAGTATCGATACGTTTGTGCAACTCGATCTCATCAACATTCGATGCTATTTTCTTATGTTCTGTATCAATAGTGGTGTTCATTGTAAATTCTTTAGATGATAAAGCATTATCGTGCATTTCATGTTGAGATAGCGCATCTATAACATCGATAATATTTTGCAGGGCTTCTTGAAGTAGAATTCTAGATCCATTTAATGAAGTGGCATGCGTAGCCGCCTTTAAATGAGTTAAACTTTCTGAGATGCTAACTTCCGCATCATCACAACCACAATTATCAAATTTATCTGCAGAGGCTTGAATAGACTTAATGGCTTTGTAGGTGAAAAATTTAGCTTTGTTCAAATCATTATCTGCAAGCGCTTTTTCAGTTTGCGTTTGCACATAACTCATATTAGAAGTAGCATAGCTGCAAGCTTTGCTGGTAGCAAAGGAAGAGAATAAGCATAATGCTACAAAACATAGCAATAAGTAAAGTATCTTCATAACGTAGGTTTAGTCGTAATATTTGGGGTATTACAGGTGTAAAATTAGTTGTAGAAGGGGGTTCATTCCTATTTTTTTCGATGCAGAACCTTGTTTTTAGGATTAATAGTTGAAGTGGATTTTTAGGGTGTTGAACGGTCATTTTTTTTAACATTTTGAACCTTTCATCGATAAAAACTTTTATCTTTTACCCATGCGCAAAGTATATCAAGACCAATTTAAAGTATCAAAAGCAGTAAAACTGTCAGATTACACTACAAGTAATGATTTAGACGCAACTAATAAGGAGCTCAAAAATCATTTAGAGGAGATTCGTGAAGATTTAGGTGATTTTCAAAATACGCTTTATGCCCATGGCAAGTATAGTGTGCTTATTTGTATTCAAGGCATGGATACTGCTGGCAAGGACAGCCTAATTCGAGAAGTTTTTAAAGATTTTAATGTTCGGGGTATTGTCGTACATAGTTTTAAGGTGCCTACCGAACTTGAATTGCAACATGATTTTTTATGGCGACACTACATCGCTTTACCAGCAAAGGGTAAGTTCGGCGTCTTTAATCGTACCCATTATGAAAATGTTTTGGTGACAAGAGTACATCCCGAATATATTAGGGGTGAGCATATACCTGGTATACACGCAGTATCAGATATCAACCAATATTTTTGGGATAAGCGCTTCGAACAGATTAATAATTTTGAGAGACATATTGCGGAAAATGGCACCTTGATATTCAAGTTTTTTTTGCACTTGTCTAAAGAGGAACAAAGACTTCGGTTATTGCGAAGGCTTAGGCTGACGGAAAAGAACTGGAAATTTTCTCCGGGTGATTTGAAAGAGCGCAAATTTTGGGATGCTTATCAAAATTGCTACGAAGAAGCCATAAATAAAACATCAAAACCCCATGCCCCTTGGTATGTAATTCCAGCTGACAATAAAAAAGCGGCACGGGTAATCGTAGCTTCTATTCTACTAGAGGTGTTAAAAAAATACAAAGACATCAAAGAACCAGAGCTCACTGATAAAATAAAAGCTAATTTAGAAACTTATAAATCTGAATTGGAAAGCGAGAAAGAATGAAGAAGTTAAGTCTGTTATTGTTATTGGTGTTTGTACAAAGTTTTGCGCAGACTGAAGATGAAAAACAAATACGTGCTATTTATGATGCTGCCTTAAAAGATGGCAAGGCCTATGGTTGGCTTAATTATTTATCCAATCAAATAGGTGGCCGACTGTCAGGTTCCGTACAAGCGCAACAAGCTGTAGATTATACCAAAGCGCAAATGGATTCTTTGGGTCTTGATAAAGTATGGTTACAGCCTGTAATGGTACCAAAATGGGTGCGAGGAACTCCTGAATTCGCGTATTTAGAAACGGCACCTGGTGTTACTAATAATGTGCCTATTTGTGCCTTAGGCGGTTCGATAGCTACTTCTGGTAGAGGCGTTAAGGCCAATGTGATTGAGGTGCAAAGTATTGAAGAATTGAAAATTTTAGGGAAAGAGAAGATATCAGGTAAGATTGTGTTTTTCAATCGACCGATGGACCCTAAATTGATAAATACTTTTGAGGCGTATTCTGGTGCTGTTGATCAACGCGGAAGAGGGGCTGCAGAAGCTGGCAAATACGAAGCCTTGGGGGTTATCGTTCGTTCGATGAATTTACGACTAGATGATTACCCGCATGCTGGTGGCATGAGTTATGGTGATACGCCTGAAGCAGAAAGAGTTCCTGCTGCTGCAATTAGTACGAATGGCGCTGATTTTTTAAGTGCTACTTTACGACTAAATCCGGAAACTAAGTTTTTCTTCAAGCTGAATTGCAAACAACTTGAGGAGGTTGAATCATATAATGTAATCGGAGAAATCAAAGGAAGCACGCACCCCGATGAAATTATGGTGATTGGAGGACATTTAGATTCTTGGGATTTGGGGGATGGTTCTCACGACGATGGTGCCGGTTGTGTACAAAGTATGGAAGCCCTTCGCATTCTAAAAAAGATTGGCTATAAACCCAAAAGAACCCTGCGCGTTGTTCTCTTTATGAATGAAGAAAACGGATTGCGTGGCGGACTGAAATACGCTGAGGTGGCGAAAACAAAAAATGAAAATCATGTTTTTGCTTTAGAAAGTGATAGTGGTGGGTTTACTCCAAGAGGGTTTTCTTTTGATTGTTCTGAAGCGAATATAAAACAAGCTAAAGGTTGGAAGCAGCTTTTCGAACCTTATAACGTACATATGTTCGTTAAAGGTTATGCAGGTGCCGATATTGGTCCATTAAAAAATGACCAAATAGTTATGGCAGGTTTACGACCCGATTCCCAGCGATACTTCGATCATCATCATGCGGAGAATGATACCTTCGAACACGTCAATCGTCGAGAGCTAGAGCAGGGGGCAGCTGCCATGACAAGCTTGTTGTATTTAATGGATACCTACGGAATTGTCTCTTCAAAAAAATAATAAATTCTGCAACTCCAATGAATAAGGGTCACTTAAGAAATTTAGGTATTACTGTTGTTTTTGCAATTCTTTGCTTCAGCTGTGATGGCAGCGATAATTGTGAGGAAGGCTATGTACAGCAATACGGCCCGGAAGGGTCTACTTTTTGTATTCCTGAATATGAAGAAGGCCTTTTAAATGATTTTAATTTAGGGGATAGCTATTTTCATCAGAAACATGATGTAATTCGAAATGAAAATGGAGTTTGGTGGAATCAACAGAATCGGGTAATCGACCCTTAGAATAAACTAGATTAATACCTGCGAGTTAAAGGTGCTAAGAGGTAAAGTTTAGTTCTACAAACCTTGCCTGAGCATCTTTGTTATTTCCCCCGTTTTCTTTACGTTGACTTGTCCATTTGTTGGTAGCATATTTTGTCATACCCAATTGTAATGCTCAATAATTTTTTCTGCTTTTAAATGTGGTCTTTCTCCAGTTGTATGTCCGTCCGCTACAACCGTGATACTATAATCTTTGGTTAAAGCAGATTGAATCGTTGATTTCACGCAAAAATCTGTTGCACAACCGGGAACAAACAATTCGGTCACTTTCATAGCAGTAAGTTTGGAATGAAGCTCCGATTTGTAAAAAACATCATTGGCATATTTATCAATTCGAGTGTCATCAGTTGTTACCTCTAAAGCGTCTAAATTTTCCCAATCAGGGGCGTTTTTTTCAAAGGCTCCGCTTCCGGTTCCATCATGTTGAATATAAACTACCGGATGGTTCAATGCTCGAAAGAGTTGCGCAAGTTCATTGATTCGCTTCACCACGCCATTAGTATCAAATCGAGGTATTTCAGATGTGAATGAACCTTTTTGCATATCAATAACCAATAATGCCCTGCTATGTTTCATTGACATCGAAATGTGTTTCTAAATACGAGTAGTAGTTAAACTTTAGTTTATATAGGATTAATAACTTACTTATTCTCCTTAAACTCAGAAGCGACTTATTCAAAACTAATTTAAGTAGATTTTCTATTTATCCTACAAAGTAGGAAGTAAAAAGTATCAAGTATTTAGCAGGAGATTCAAAAGTCTAAAAATCAACAACGGACAACGATCAACCGATAACCAATTAATAAACAACGAACAATTTTTCCTACCTTTGCCGCTCATTATAAAAAGAGTGAAATGCAAGACGGAATCTACGCAAAATTCAATACCTCAAAAGGAGAAATACTAGTTAAGTTAACATATGACAAAACCCCTGGTACGGTCGGTAACTTTGTGGCCCTTGCCGAAGGAAAGCAGGAGAATACGGTCAAAGGATCTGGAGAGCCGTATTATGACGGTCTAAAATTTCATAGAGTCATTCCTGACTTTATGATTCAAGGCGGCTGCCCTCAAGGTACAGGTACGGGCGATGCAGGTTATAAATTCGATGATGAGTTTCATGTAGATCTTTCGCATGAAGGTCCTGGTGTACTTTCAATGGCTAATGCAGGCCCAGGTACCAACGGAAGTCAATTTTTTATTACACATATTGCTACTCCTTGGTTAGACAATAAGCACACAGTTTTTGGTCATGTAACTTCAGGTCAAGATATTGTAGATGCTATCGCTCAAGGTGATCATATCGAAAGCTTAGAAATTGTAAGAGTGGGTACTGAAGCAGAAAGTTTTGATGCTGCAAGTGCTTTTGAAAATTTCAAAGGCTCTGGTGCTGCTAGATTGGCAGAAGAAAAGGCAAGACAAAATACAGAATTAGATAAAGTAGCGGCAGGTTTTGAAGCAACAGAAAGCGGTTTACGCTACAAAATTATTCAAAAGGGGAGTGGTGAAAAAGCCGAAGCAGGTAGAAAAGTGTCGGTACACTACGAAGGTTCTTTATTAAGCGGAGAAGTTTTTGATTCTTCCTACAAAAGAAACCAACCTATTGATTTTCAATTAGGTGTTGGTCAAGTCATCAAAGGATGGGATGAAGGTATTTCACTTTTACAAATAGGCGATAAAGCCCGTTTTGTGATTCCTTCTGATTTAGGGTATGGTAGTGCAGGTGCAGGTGGAGTGATTCCCCCTGATGCAACGTTAATTTTCGATGTAGAATTGATGGGTGTAAGCTAGGTTTTATTAAAATACTAAAATATTTAGACTCCTTTCCATGCTACATGGAAGGGAGTTTTTTTATGCGCTAAAACTTTGAACGTAAATAGGAGAGTTACGACTCATTGGTACTTATCAAGAGCAGTAGAATGTTCAGGAGAATTAAAAGAATGAGAATGGTAAAGAAGGTTGTCACTTCGTTTGAATTTTCAGCATGTAACTACTGTTATGCTAAAAACAACACTAGGCGTTAAAACCCTACTTTATAAAGGAATGGTTATTTGTCTTTGTTTTCGATTTCCATTGCACTAAACTTTAAGAATACAATATTTATCACTACTAAAACTAAAAGAACGCTAAAAAAAGTTACCATATTTTCAATAATAAGATTAGTTGAGAAACGAATCGGCTATTATTTAACGTGCAACCTTAGCATATAGTATAGTAAGTTGTATAAAATCTCTGATTTTATGAGTTGAAGGCAGAATTTCGAGCAATAAAAAAGCCCTGACATTTATGTCAGGGCTCTATACTTAAAAAAGTTTAATACCTCTACCTAGTCAACTACCTTCACATTAACGGCGTTTAATCCTTTTTTTCCTTGTTGTAGTTCAAATTCTACAACATCACCTTCTCGAACTTCATCGATTAAGCCAGAAATGTGTACAAAATGATCTTCGTTCGAACCATCTTCAGTTATGAAACCATATCCTTTGGAATCATTGAAGAATTTTACTGTTCCTTTACTCATAATACTAAAAATTAAAAATTATTAAAGAGCAAATATAATATATTATTGTTAAATGTCTGAATTTTTGAATGTTATATTTAGTTTGCCAAATGGTTAAGTGCATGAATTGGGTTACTGCGTTTGTAGGTTCACACCTTCTTGAGGTTGAGGAATTTAAAGCACTAAATGGTTAAACAGGCAGCAAACAAGTCTACTTCCTCGTCAACTTTCGCAACATCACCCATTGTTTCAACATATCTCTTGAATCTTGCGCAGGATACCCCAAGACAGTTTTACCCGCCGCAATATCACCAACAACACCTGAACCTGCACCAACCGTGGCGCCAGAATGAATAGTGGTATGGTCTTTTATAGAAGCGCTACCGCCAATAATAACACCATCACCTAAGGTTACGGAGCCCGCTAATCCACTATGGCCTGCCATAATACAAGAGCGGCCCATAATGCAGTTATGCGCAATTTGTACTTGGTTATCTATTTTACAATTGTCGCCAATAATTGTGGCACTAAATTTTCCGCGGTCAACGCAAGAGTTGGCGCCTATTTCAACATCATCACCAATAATTACGGTGCCTATTTGCGGAATTTTAACAAGTCCTCGGCCATCATCGCTGGGTCGATATCCGAAGCCATCAGCGCCTATACTAACATTGTTATGAAAAATACAAAAACTTCCGATTTGGCAGCGTTCACGAATTACGGCGCCTGACCAGACCACGGTATTTTTACCGATGGAGGTCTCATCTAAAATGGTGACATTCGGGTAAAGTATAACTCCATCTTCTAAAACAACATCTTTACCCACATACGAATTTGCTCCAATTTTGCAGCCAACTCCTAGGGTTGCAGTTTCATGAATAACCGCTGTAGGATGAATTTCGGTGTCAAAAACAGGAGGTTCAAGTTCAAAAGCTCCAAGAATTTTAGCCATAGCCAAATCTGCATTTTTTACTTTGATAAGCGCACGATTTTCGCCAGGTTCTACGTCTAAATTGGCATTAACAACGGCGGCGCAGGCCTTGGAATCTTTCCATCGCGATACGTATTTGATGCTTCCGATAAAGGTAATATGATTGACTTCAGCCTTTTGAAGTTCTTCTGGGCCCGTGATGGTTTCGGTAGTATTTCCGATTAATTCGCCTTGAAGTAGGTCATTGATTTGAGATATGGTAAAAGATTTCATAGCTGCGGTTTTAGGTTTATTTCTTAAGCAAGTGTTCTCAGATGTGAAAGATAAGATATAAAGCGGAAAAAAATATCCATAGAAAAGCAGGGAATAAAAAAACCTCCTAATATTTAGGAGGTTTTGAATCGGTTTTATTTTCGATAAGAATTATGCCGAAGGGTCGGGCGTCATTCTCAAATAAGGCTTGATTTCTTCAACACCTTTGTTGAACATTTCTTTTGCGTCCGCGGTAGAAATAGCCGGACTAACGACTACTTTTTCGCCGTGTTTCCAATTGGCTGGGGTCGCTACTTTATGGTGTGCTGTTAATTGCAAGGAATCAACTACGCGAAGCAGTTCGTGAAAATTTCGACCGGTAGAAGCAGGGTAGGTGAGGGTAAGTTTTACTGTTTTATCTGGTGCAATAATAAATACGGATCGTACCGTCAACGTGCTATCTGCCTTTGGGTGAATCATATCATACAAATCAGAAACCTTTTTATCCTCATCAGCGATAATCGGAAAATTTACCGTCGTATTTTGCACTTCGTTAATGTCTTTGATCCATTCTAAGTGAGAAGCAGCGCCATCAACACTCAAGGCCAACATTTTTACATTACGTTTGTCAAATTCATCCTTGAATTTGGCAGCTGTGCCCAATTCTGTGGTACAAACGGGTGTAAAATCAGCAGGGTGAGAGAAAAGAATGCCCCATCCATCACCCAAATAATCATATAAATTTATGGTACCCATAGAGCTATCTGCTGTAAAATTGGGTGCGGTATCTCCTAATCGTAATGTCGCCATTTTTTGTGTTTTAAATTAGTAACTTTATTATCCTACAAAATTAATAGATTATTAACAATTCTAGCGGAATTCTCGTTAAAAATGTATTAAAGTTTGCTACTTTTAGATTATGGAAAATTCGTTGGAAAAGTTGAAATATCCTATTGGGCAATTTGAATGTCCGAAGGAAATTACCAAAGAGCATATTACAAAGGGAATTCAGGTTTTAGAAAACTTACCACAGCGTTTAGAAATTTTAGTCAGAAACTTATCTGCCGAACAATTAGCAACTCCCTATCGCCCCAAAGGGTGGACGGTGCGTCAATTGATTCATCATATTGCAGATAGTCATCATCACAGTTATACGCGTTTTAAATGGGCGTTGACGGAAAATAAGCCCCTAATTAAGGCCTATGAAGAAAAGGATTGGAGCAAATTATTTGATGCTCGAACAGCACCTATTGAACTTTCATTACAGTATCTAAGTGCCTTGCACGCAAAATTGGTATATCTACTCAAAGGACTTTCTGCGGAAAATTTAAAGAAATACTACCTGCACCCCGATGGTAATATCGCCGTAACGGTTGAAGAAAATATTTGCAAGTATGCTTGGCATAGTGACCACCATTATGCTCATATTGAACACCTATTGCAACGGGAAGGATGGTTGTCTTAGTGTGGGAGGAATAAGTAAAAAGTATCAAGTTCTATGTTGGAATCTTGACTCTGGTTTTTCCATTTTCCATTTTCAACTGTCAACCTCCTTCGTCATAACCCACATGAGGCTTTCCTCTGCTAGTACAGTTTCAAACAGCACTCTACTTTCCCCATAAATTTTGAATCCGTTTTTTTGATAAAAACTTAGCGCAAGTCCCCTTTGCATGGTGTCAAGCCAAATTATTTTTTTGCTTAGGGTTTTGGCGCGTAATTGTACGAATCGGAGAATTTTTTTGCCGATACCTTGGCCAGAATATGCATTCAAAATATAGATCTTATCGATATATAAGGCCTCTTGTTTTGTAAAAGGACCTAGGCTGCAATTCAAAGTAATTTTGAAAATACCTATAGCCATACCGTTTAGCTCTATGATATATAGTATGGTGTTGACATCGCTTTCTTCTTTTGAGAGTACTTCTTTTGTAAAACTACTTTCGATATAGGGTTTGGATTTTCCGCTAGGCCACAGCTGTAAATAATGCTGATTATATGCCCGTGTACCTACGTCGATATACGTCTGGTACTTTTCTGCTGTCAAAGGTTCAAAGTGTAATACGTCTTTCATGGGGGACTATTTTGCTTCGCCTCCTTCTGGACCATAAAACAAAACCCAGGTAGAAAAATCATCGGTAAAATTTTCAAAATGGTGCTCAATGCCTGCTGATACGAAGAAAAAGTCGCCTACTGCAAAAGTTGTTCTTTCGCTGTCGTTTAAAAATTCACCACTACCTGAAATGATGATATATACCTCATCTCTCGTATGAGGTTTTTGCAAATCTACTTTTTTTGGTTTGTAAACTTCTACCGAAAGCGTGCCGTGTTCAAAAACGGTTTGAAACGGCGACGAAATTTCTGCAAGCTTTTGAAGTGCTTCTTTAGGTTTGATTTTCATTTCGCGCTATTATGTATTGATCCATTTGATATTACAGCCAATGCTTGGTTTTTGTTGCGTATTGATAACGCTGCCATCAAGCAGCGCGTCTATTGCACTTCGCAAATCAGCACCTGAAAGGGAAATTCCGTTTCCAGGGCGTGAATCATCTAATTGTCCGCGGTAGATCAATTTTAGCTCTACGTCAAATAAATAAAAATCAGGAGTGCAAGCGGCATCATAGGCTTTGGCTACTTCTTGAGTTTCATCATATAAATACGGAAAAATATAATCTTCCTCTTGAGCCTTTACTTTCATCAAATGTGGCGCATCTTGCGGATAATTTGCTACATCATTACTTGAAATTGCAATAAAGTTGATGCCTTTCGCTTGATAGTCTTTAGCCACTTTTGATAGTTCTTGATTCACATGAACCACAAACGGGCAATGATTGCAAACAAAGGCAACTACGGTTCCGTTTGTTCCAATTAAATCCTTTAATGAAACTATTTTATCAGTTACGGTATCGATTAAAGAAAATGCTGGCGCTTGAGTGCCCAAGGGCAACATGTTACTTGGTGTTAATGACATTAGTTCTCGATTTTATAGATCATAAAGTTAAAAGTATTTATGCGATTCTTTGATATTTAAATTGCTATTAATAACTTCAACTTCTTTCATAAGTATTACAAAGCAATTTTTGACCGAAACCATCATCGATACCGTTCACATAAATTTTGATACCCGAACACTTTGGGTGCTCAATTTCGCTCTAGCTTTTGTAATGTTCGGTATCGCTTTAGAAATTTCAATTGTTGATTTTAAGCAATTACTAAAAAAACCCAAGCCAATTTTAGTAGGTGTCTTTAGCCAATTTTTAGTGCTTCCGGCCATAACCTTTCTTCTTGTTTTACTTCTAAAACCAAGTCCGAGTATTGCATTGGGAATGTTTATGGTAGCTGCGTGCCCAGGTGGTAATATTTCAAATTTCATTTCACATTTAGCAAAAGGCAATACTGCTTTGTCCGTAAGTTTAACAGCTATAGCTACCTTATTAGCTATTGTGATGACACCCTTAAATTTGCAATTTTGGGGCTCAATGTATGAGCCTACTGCTGGTATTTTAAATAAAATTGCTATATCGCCATTTGAAATGATAAAGTTGGTCGCCTTACTTTTAGGATTACCGCTCCTACTTGGCATGTGGGTGAATCATCAGAAACCTAGAGTAGCACAACGCTTGGCTAAAAACCTAAAAATGGGTTCATTATTATTTTTTATAGCACTTGTTTGCTTAGCTTTAAATAACAACTGGGACGTTTTTTCGGAATATATTTCTTATGTTTTTTGGATTGTCCTACTTCACAATCTAGTAGCTTTTGTCACAGGATTCTCCTTGGGGAAGTTTTTCAAACTGGCTACTAATGATGTCAAGAGTATTACCATTGAAACCGGAATTCAAAATTCAGGATTGGGATTGTTATTAATTTTTACTTTTTTTGATGGTTTAGGAGGTATGGCCTTGTTAGCTGCATTTTGGGGTATATGGCATTTGATTTCAGGATTGGTATTAGCGGGCTTTTGGAGGAATAAATGAGTAACAAAAGAACAACTGAATTGAAGAAATTAGGATACAACTTGGCAAGATTGTGGGTGCGAATAAGCCTTTATGCGTACTTCGGAAAAATTAGGGTTTCTGGACTTGAAAATGTACCTACTAACAAACCGGTTCTGTTTTTACCTAATCACCAAAATGCATTATTAGATGTGCTTCTTATAGGTATAGATTGCAATAGAAGTCCTTGGTTTTTGACACGTTCAGATGTTTTTAAAAACAACACCCTAGCTGCTTTTTTTGATTTTTTACGGATGATTCCTATTTACCGTATTCGAGATGGGCGTGATTCTCTAAAAAATAACCAAGCTGTTTTTGATCGTTGTTCAGATTTGCTTTCTAAGGGTGAAGCAGTTTTAATGTTTCCAGAGGCGAATCATAATCTGATGAGACGCGTTCGACCATTGAGTAAGGGTTTTACCAGAATTTTATTTAAGACACTACAACAGCAGTCAGATACTGATGTTCAGATAGTACCTGTAGGACTTAATTATAGAAAAGCTGTGGGGTTTCCTGATCAGGTAGCTGTATACTTTGGACCCCCTATTTCGGCAAAAAAGTTGTACAACGTTGATGATGAAAGAGGGTCAATAGAAAAAATGAAAAAGGCTGTCTCCGATCAATTGAAATTGCTAACCACACATATTGAAGATGAGTCTTCGTATGATGAGACGGTACTGAAATTGGAGAATTCCGGTATTGAATTTTTAAATCCGAAAGAAACTAATGTGAAGCTTAAAAACCTTGGCGCTGTTGATACAAAGACTGCTACTACTAGAAAAGGAGCTTTGTTTTCACAACTTACTAAAGGCTTGTTTACGATTATTAACCTGCCATTGGTTTTAGTTTGGCGCAGCTTTGTAAAACCAAAAGTCCCCGAACCTGAATTTATGGGAACTTTTCGATTTGCTTTTGCGCTTTTGGGGTATCCGACGTACTATCTGTTTTTATTTGTAGTTCTTAGCATTTTCTTTAGTCCGCTAATAGGTATAGCTTCAATTTCCGGGTTGTTTCTTTTTAATTGGGTCTACGTGAAATTGAGCTAGCCGTTAAACTTCATTAGACTTCCAGAAAAAAATGCCGCCAGAATTTGGTAGCATTAATTTTTGATTTAAACTGTTTTAATTCTACTGGATAATAAGACATGTGCAACGTAACAATTCTTAGATCACATCATTTGTCCAAAGAAGATAGCATTCATTAGTAATTTATTGGTGCCATACCAAAATGCTCTAAAATTGGTATTGTCGGTAAAAAGGACAACTCTACCCTTGCCCATTCGGTTCACTTTAAATGGCACGGTATTTTTAATAAGCTCTTGATTCTCTTCGGAGATATAACCACTCAACAAAGGATTTGAGGTATATTGAATAGGATTGTTGTAGCTATTTTCATCTGCTTCAATAAAAATATTCGAGTTTCGAAACATGGCTAAATCAGAATTTTTATACCCAAAATTTATAGGATGAGAGCGATCTAATTTCGTTTGGAATATGGCTCCACCAGTTACCTGAGCGCCTAAGAAATCTCCTTTTTTATCAAAGGGAATGTTTTTAGCTACCAAAGTGTCTTTTTTGAACTTAAGCTTCATTAACTCACTTTTGTTAAACCAAGTTGCGGCACTTTTATATCCGATCAAGGTACCACCGCTTTTAACCCATGCTTTCAATTTGTCTGCATTCTTTTTGGTTTGCGCACTTCCATATGGGTTCGTAATAATGATATCAGTATACTTGCTTAAATCCACGTTATTAAAGTAGGCCATGTCAATTTTGGTCAGTTGCATATCGTATCGAGTATCAAATAAATGCCAGATTTCACCCGCATCATAAGACCTAATTCCTTCACCAACTAATATGGCAACTTTTTGCTTTTTAACAGGATCGAAATCATTGCTACCCAAATCAATACCTTTGGTAAGACCTGTTCTGACAGCTCTTATTTGCAGTTTACTTTCTTCCGCTACTTCTGACATGAAATTATGTAATTCAGAAACATCTAGGCTTTGGTTTTGAACAGGAATCATAATAGTACCATAATCATAGGTCTTACCCTCAACGGTGAAAGGTGCTTTTGCCACCTTGGCTCGCAGCCCCTTTTCAATGATTTTATTTAGTGCTTTCGGCGTGTAGTATTCATTCCATTCAAAAAGGTAGGCATAGTTACTTTTAGAACTTACGTTGCCTGTTAAAGGTTTGAAGTCGGTAATTTCTGATCCTGCATTTGCTAAAGAACCTAGCTCTGTGTAGTCCACGTTAAATGCCAGAGGAAATGTCCATGCTGAAACATCATAGAAAAGACTATCGGTAAATGTGGTGCGTTTTTCAAACATTGCTTTTATCAAGCGATGATTTTTTTGATTCATCGGCACTACATAACTGTTTTCCTTTTTATAGGCTTTTCCAGCGATTGTTGCATCATTCGCCAAGGCATGGAATTTTATTTTTTGACGATTTAAAATTTCTGCTAAATGCCAAGACTTTGCGGCATCTTTACTATCACCAAAAACAATGGCTTTGGTTTTGCTTCTTGTAGCTTCATTACGTGTATTTGTATAGAAGCTCTGTTGGTACTTTAAAATTTTAGCGCGCATGTTCTTAGCGGCTTCAATGGTAGATAAAGCGGTCGTAAATTGATTTCTTATGGTAAACGGAAATGTTAGTAATCCGTTTTCGCTTTCTTGAATGTGGCCTCTAGAGCTACCTTGCTCGAAGAGGATACCAATACTTCCGTTTACATCGGGGAATGTTGATCCTTTTCCGTAGTAATAATCATCATAGTTTTCTTCAGAATAATACAGCGAGCCTATTTTATCCAATGCTTTGGCATGGTAGGTTCCGATTTCGGTGGTCAATTCTTGATTTATTTTAGGTGTCAATGGGTGCACACGTGTAGGTTCGCCTGGTTGAAAAAAGAAGGTAGAATTGGTGCCCATTTCATGATGATCCGTCAAAATGTTTGGCATCCATTTATGAAAACTTTCAATACGAGCTCTACTTTCAGGAAGCTGTACAGGCAACCAATCACGATTCATGTCAAACCAATAGTGGTTGGTACGCCCACCAGGCCATACTTCGTGATATTCGCGGTCGTTGTTGTCCGCCGTAAGATTTTGAGCCTTATTGGTATTTGCCCAATAGGCGAAACGCTGTAATCCATCAGGATTAAAAGAAGGGTCCATTAAAATGACCATATTCGAAAGTAGCTCTTCAATTTCAGGTCCTTGAGCTGCGGCTAAGTAATACGCATAAGCTAATCCGGCATTTGCCCCACTTGGCTCGTTACCGTGTATAGAGAAACCTTGATACACGACAATAGGCATATCATCAACTGATGCGCTACTGTTTTCGGTTAATGCGATATGATTTTTTCTAATCTGCTCCAGGTTTTGATGGTTCTTTGGTGTTGTCACCGTAAGCAGTAAGATTGGTCTTCCTTCAAAGGTTGAACCTCGATTTTCAATTGTAATTCGATCAGATACTTTTGCCAAGGTTTGCATATAAAACATCAGCTTGTCGTGAGTAACATGCCACTCACCAACCTCATGCCCTATAATATCTTTGGGCGTAGGAATGTTTTCATCATAGGTGACGTCTTGCGGTAAGTAGTAGCTGAGATCGAAGTTTTTTTGAGCGGTTAAACTTTGAAGGCCTACAAAAGCAGCCAATAGGAGTATTGTTTTTTTCATTTTAAGTAGAATTGGTCTCATCGTAAATTTAAACAAACCACGCGAGTGAATCAAAAAAAAAGCCCTTCATTGTGAAGGGCTTTTCATAATCGGTTTATAGTAACAGTTTTAGATGTCATCAAAATCAACATCAGTAAAACTTTCTGTCGTTTTTTCTTCTTCATTTGCTATCGGCGTCTCATCTTCTTCTTTCTTGAAATCTTTTTGGTGCCGTTCAGAAATAACTTCTTGCCCTTTTTCGTCTATAATAAAGTCCATCATTTCAATGACATTCTCTTTGAAAGCATCAAAGTCCTCTTTATAAAGATATATTTTGTGCTTTTTGTAGTGAAAAGAACCATCATCATGAGTGAACTTCTTGCTTTCAGTAATCGTCAGGTAGTAATCACCTGCTTTTGTGCTTCGAACATCAAAAAAATAGGTTCTCCTTCCTGCTCTTAATACTTTCGAATGAATCTCTTCTTGATCCATGGAATCTCTTTCGGCCATCTTATATAGTGTCTGGTTATGTGAATAGTAATGTTCTATCAAAAATGTAAAAAAAATGCCTAAACAGCAACATTTACTTAGTTTTCTTTCTCTAAAAGTTGATTCTTATATAATTCTTTGTAGTATCCTTCGGTAGTATTTAAGTTTTCATGAGTGCCTTCTTGAAGTAAAGCACCATCCTCTAAGACAAGGATTTTATTGGCATTTTTTGCTGATGATACGCGATGACTTACAATAAGTGTTGTTCTATTTTGAGATGCCTTTTTGAGGTTCTTTAAAATCTCTTCTTCTGTTTCTGTGTCTACTGCTGAAAGGCAATCATCAAAAGCATAAATTTTAGGGTCTTTTAAAAGTGCTCGCGCAATGGACACACGTTGTTTTTGACCACCACTTAGGGTGATACCTCGTTCTCCTAAAACGGTGTCATACTTTTGGGTGAAATCCATAATATTATCATGCACTACAGCATTCTTTGCTACCGCAATAACTTCTTCATCTGTAGCATCATGTTTGCCAAACCTAATATTGTTTTTAATAGAATCAGAAAATAGAAAGGCATCTTGCGGAACCGCTCCAATAGATTCGCGTAAGCTAGAAAGATTTAGTTTTTTGATTGGCATGTCATCAATCAATATTTCACCAGAGCTTACATCATATAAACGGGCAATTAAATCTAAGATAGTAGATTTACCCGACCCTGTTTTTCCCAAAATTGCAACGGTTTCACCTTCATTCACAACAAAAGAAATATTATTTAGTGCGGTAATTTCAGTATCCTCATAGGTGAAAGAGACATTTTTAAATTCTATTTTACCTTTTATAGGTGTTATGGTATCTACTTCGTTTTTGATTTCAGGTTCTTGTTTTAAAAACTCATTGATTCGTTTTTGCGAGGCCTCCGCTCTTTGGATGATTGAAGTTAACCAACCAACAATGGCTACTGGCCAGGTGAGCATATTAACATAAAGAATAAATTCTGCAATGATCCCCACAGATTTAATTTCGCCATCGATAAATTGTTTGCCACCAACATAAATTACCAAAAGATTACTCATGCCAATTAGAAGGACCATCAATGGAAAAAACCAAGCATTAACCTTTGCCAAACGAATACTCTTGTTTTTACCGTCAATAGCTAATGCTTGCAGATCATTGTTGATTTTTGGTTCTAAAGCGTATGATTTTATAACAGATACTCCTGAGAACATTTCCTGAGTGAAAGTTGATAAGCTAGATAAATATTCTTGAACAACAGTACTACGTTTGTGAATTATTTTACTGATTTGATAAACAAGAATAGAAAGAATTGGTAAAGGTAATAAGGTGTAAGCTGCCAAAGTGGGCGCCTTTATAAACATTAATGGTATAAGGCATGCAAACAAAGTCAAGGCATTGATACCATACATTATGGCTGGTCCTGCATACATGCGAACTTGGTTGATGTCTTCACTTATTCGGCTCATAAGATCACCAGTTCTATTCTTTTTATAAAAGTTTAGACTTAAGAATTGATAGTGGTCAAATACCTCATTTTTCAAATCGTATTCAATATAACGAGATACATTTATAATGGTCTGGCGCATTAAAAAAGTAAAAAGACCGGCAAGTAATGCTGTGCCAATAATGATAAATATATAGGTTAGTAGTTCGTCCGCCGCATCTGCTTTTGAAATTTTATTTGCAAAAAATCTTTCAACGGTTTCAATGGACTTTTTTACATAAGTGGGCATGACCAAAGAAAAAACACGAGCTATTATCGTAATTATTATACCTAATAGTAGTTTTAGCCAATATTTTCTAAAATATTTATTAAGGTGCTTGAGTTCTTTCATTAGGTTAGAAACCTCACTAAGGTTATTTGCAATTTTAATTCTTCAAAGATAAGCGTTTGGGGTAAAACCAACTGTTATAAAATACATAACATAATGGCGAATGGGTAATGCGGAAGTAAAAATAGATTAGTACTTTTACCGCTTGAAAATTAACCCTATTCTATTTAAAGTTCTTTAACATGTTAACAAGAAGGCATATCAGAGTCAAAGTGATGCAATGTATATATGCATTGATTCAATCGAAAGATGATTCTTTAGAAAAGCAAGAAAATTTTCTAAAAGATAGCATTGAAAATATGTATACCTTATACTTGTTGTTGTTAAGCCTTTTGGGTGAGATTCATGGCTTCGCTAGCAGTCAAGTGGCCCTTTCTTCTAAGAAATATTTAGAGAATGCTTCAGACAGTTATCCTAATAAAGAGAAGTTTTTGAAGAATAAAGTGTTATTGCAAATTGCAAATAACAAGCTGTTGAAAGAAGAACTGTCTCAACGTAAATTAAAAAACTGGTACTTGAATGAGGAATACGTAAAGATAATTTACAAAGAAATTGTAGAGAGTGAGGCCTATGGAAAATACATGCAGACGCCGACAAGTACGTATGACGAAGATCGGCAACTTATAAAATTATTATTTGAGGAGGTCGTAGCACCTAATGAGAAAATCTATGATTATTTTGAAGATGATAAACTTACTTGGGTAGATGATATACCTATCGTAAACACCTTTATTTTAAAACAATTGAAGAAAGTTAAGGAAGATCAAACGGATTCTTTTTTCTTACCACAACTGCTTAAAGCTGATGATGACATGCAATATGCACGTCAACTATTGTCTAAAACCCTACTTAACAACGAAGAGTGGGAAAAAGAAATAGATGGCAAGACTCCTAATTGGGATAAAGATCGTATTGCAGATATAGATGCAATTCTTTTAAAAATGGCAATTTGCGAATTGCTGAACTTTCCATCAATACCTGAAAAGGTTACTATCAATGAGTTTTTAGAGATTGCTAAAGAATATTCAACGCCAAAAAGCAGCATCTTTATTAACGGAATTCTTGATAAATTAGTCAAAGAATATAGGGTGGAAGGTAAACTGAATAAGATGGGAAGAGGCCTTTTATAAGTTTTTTGCGCTATTAGTGCTTCGGTAGCTAATGTGTTTGCAGTAGCTTATCGATAAACGGTAATTGAAAATAATGGCTATTAAATAGACTACAAAGTAAATTATTGCGTTAGTTTATAATATTTATCTAATTTTGTAACAAAATAAAAATCATTAAAATGAAAAGAGTTATTTTATGTTTAGGGGCTTTGACCCTTTTCGCTTTTGTTTCCTGTAAGGAAAACGCATCTAGCAAAATCAATTCTGCAAACGTGGCCGTAGCTGCTGAAAGAGATGAAGCTGCTAAGTTAGTGCCCATTATGAGTTTTGATAAAATAGAGCATGATTTCGGTGCTATTGAACAAAATACACCTCAAGAAACTGCTTTTAAGTTTACGAATACTGGTAATGGACCATTAATCATCACAGAAGCAACAAGTACTTGTGGTTGTACGGTACCAAACCCACCTAAAGAACCTATTGCTCCTGGTGCGTCTAGCGAAATAGTTGTTAAGTTTAATGGGTCTGGTCAAAACCTTGTCACTAAAGCGATAACGGTTAAGGCTAATACAGCTAAGGGTTCTGAAGTTATTCGAATCAAAGCTTTTGTAAACCCTAAGGGTGCAGCGCCACTTGGGCCAACCAAGTGATTTTAATTAATTTAGAACATTAATTTATGGAAGGATTAGGTCAATGGCCGTTTATGATTGCCATTTTTGTGGTATTCTTTGTTTTTATGATTTTACCACAGAGAAAGCGTCAGAAAGCGGAAAAGAAGTTCGGTGAGAGCTTAAAAAGAGGAGATAAAGTAATTACCAAGAGCGGACTTCATGGTAAAGTTTTTGAACTCAATGAGAAAGATAATTCTTGTGTTATTGAGACTATGGCTGGCAAGTTGAAGTTTGATCGTTCTGCGTTATCTATGGAGATGAGCAAAAAGCTTAATACTCCTGCTGCAGAGAAGAAATAGTATTTCTTAGAGTTAAAATTAGAATAAGATCATTGGCCTCGAATGAAAATTCGGGGCTTTTTTTATGTCAATTAATTAGTATCTTAATGCCAAATTATAATAACGACGCATGTATCACAATAGAAGAAGCTTTATCAAAAAAAGTACATTGGCCTTTGCAGGTTCAGGAGCCGCATTTTTATTTCCTATGGAATTATTGTCAATGATGCGAAAGCCAGTTGGCGCAAACGACAGGATAAATGTCGGTCTCATTGGGTGTAAAGGAATGGGGTTTAGTGATTTAAGCTCGATGCTGAAAAATAGTGAAGTTGATGTTATTGCCTTGTGTGATGTTGATGAAAATGTCTTGAAATCAAGAACTTCCGATTTAGAAAAAGCAGGAATCAAGAAACCAAAATGGTACAAAGACTACAGAAAGCTTTTAGAGAACAAAGACATTGATGTGGTGATTATCGGAACGCCTGACCATTGGCATTGTTTACAACTCACCGATGCCTTACAGGCTGGTAAAGATGTGTATTGCGAGAAACCGATTGCGAATTCTGTTCAAGAGGCCAATATCATGTTGAACCATGTTGGAGCAAGCGATAGAATCGTTCAGATTGGGCAATGGCAACGAAGCCAACCTCATTTTGTAGATGCAATTAATTTTGTTCATTCCGGCAAATTAGGAAACATTCGATTGGCGAAAGCTTGGGCATATCAGGGTTGGATGAAACCTGTTCCTGTTCTTCCAAATACTGCCGTTCCTAACGGGGTTGATTATAAGATGTGGTTGGGTCCGGCGCCCCAAAGAGATTTTAATGCCAATCGCTTTCACTTTAATTTCAGATGGTTTTGGGATTATGCTGGCGGCCTAATGACTGACTGGGGCGTCCATTTAATTGATTATGCCCTTTACGGGATGAAAGCAGGTACCCCAAAATCAGTTATGGCTTTGGGCGGAAAATTTGCGTATCCAGACGACGCAGCTGAAACTCCAGATAGTTTACAAACAGTTTTTGAATATGACGGCTTTTCTATACTTTGGGAACACGCCACGGGAATAGATGGTGGCAACTATGGTCGTAATCACGGTATTGCTTTTATTGGAAACAATGGCACTTTGGTCTTAGATAGAAGTGGTTGGGAGGTGATTCCAGAAAAAGAATTTCAAGGTTGGGATAAAGAAGGAATCCCTAAAATGGATGCTGTTTCCTTTGATAGAGGAGATGTTGGAGGATTAAGTTTGCATACAGCGAATTTTATCGAGGCAGTCAAAAATAGGGATGCCTCCATCTTAAAAGCACCAATCAAAGTTGGCTACGATGCCGCTTTGGTTTCGCATATGGGCAATGTTGCTTTTAAAACAGGAAATAGAATCTATTGGGATGAAACTACCGGAAAATTCAAGGAAGAAGCTGCGAACGATTTTCTAAAAGCCAATTATCAAAATGGTTGGAAGCTTCCGATGTTATAGGTTATCTGTATCTATCGTTAAGTCCCTTTCCTTCGATAATTAACGGAAGAATTTTATCTAGACGAGTTTGTTTGGCTTTTTCCTGCTTAGCAGTTGTAATGTATTCTACATACTCATTTTGCCAGAAGTCGATAAAGAATAGAATGCTGTATTTGTAATATTATTATTTGCTAAGGCGTCTTTAAAAAGACCTGGTAATGTATTTCTTGTTGCCTTCTTCTTTTTTAAAGGTAATAGTATGCTATCTTGACTTTGGTTTTCAATAGCTTCATTCATATATGCTAAAACGTTGTTTTCATTGACATCTACAATAGCATAAAACTTCCAATGCCGCATGGTTTGTGTTTTACCTTCTTGGGCATTTTCTAAAACCTTCAACTCATCTCGAAGAAAAACACCATTAAAAAACCAAATGCCAAAGTGTTTTTTGAATTTGCAAATGGATAGTACATTTTTACCGTCTAGCCTGTAAGTAGGAAACATCCCTTTATAGGTTTCTTTAAAGCTAGGTCTCGAAGTATACCAATGGCTTTTGAAAAATGATGATCTTCTGCATAGTAACGCTCTACTTTTTCTGATCTTTCCATTTTAGAAAAGCTGTTTAGTTATAAAGTGTTTGCTTCAGGTTTTAAAATTGTTTTCTAACAATCCATCCCGATGGCTATCGGGACCAACAATCCAACAATCTATTCTTTTGTTGCAGTAAGCTCACAAATTTTGACAATAACTTCAACTGCCTTTTGCATACTTTCTACAGGAATATATTCATATTTTCCATGAAAGTTATGTCCTCCAGCAAATATGTTAGGACAGGGTAGTCCCATAAAGCTCAGCTGTGAACCATCGGTGCCTCCGCGAATTGGTTTAATGATGGGTTCGATACCAACAGCTTCCATTGCCTCTTTGGCCAATTTCACAATATGAAAAACAGGTTCAACTTTTTCGCGCATGTTGAAATATTGATCATTTAAATCCATGGAAATACAATCTCCAAAAATACCGTTTAACTTATCGGTAATATCTCGTAGGAGCTGTTTGCGTCTTTCAAACTGTTCGGCATCATGATCACGAATAATTAATTCGAATTCTGCATGTTCGATTTCACCTTTCAAATGGTGAACGTGAAAAAAGCCTTCGCGGCCCGAAGTGTTTTGCGGTGTTTCTTCCGGCGGCAAAATTGAGATGAATTCGTTGGCGATACTAATGGCGTTAACCATTTTATCTTTCGCATAGCCTGGGTGTACACTTTTACCTGAAATGGTTACTTTGGCCCCAGCTGCATTGAAATTTTCATATTCTAATTCTCCTATTTGGCTGCCATCCATAGTATAGGCCCATTCGGCACCAAACTTTTCGACATCGAATTTATGAGCACCACGACCTATTTCTTCATCAGGGGTAAACGCGACACGAACAGTACCATGTTTAATTTCAGGATGTTTTAAAAGATACTCCATCGCCGTAATAATCTCAGTGATTCCTGCTTTGTCATCTGCCCCTAAGAGTGTGGTGCCATCAGTCGTAATCAAAGTTTGCCCCTTATATTGTTGTAAATCTTCGAAATAGAAGGGAGATAAAACTATTTTTTGTTCTACATTCAGAATAATATCTCCACCATCATAATCTTCAATAATTTGCGGATTTACATTAGTACCTGAAAAATCAGGAGTCGTATCAAAATGCGAAATAAAACCTATGGTAGGTACAGAGTGGTCAACATTACTTGGTAAAGTCGCCATGATGTAGGCATTGTTGTCGATGCTAACATCAGTCATGCCAATTTCTTTGAGCTCAAAAACAAGTTCGTTGGCCAAATTCCATTGTTTTTCAGTACTAGGAGTGGTTTTGGAATTTGGGTCGCTTTGTGTATCAATTCTAATGTAACTTAAAAACCGATCGATAATATGCTGCATTTATATAATTTTTAATCAAAAATACTGTTTATAGGTAAGCGATATTTAAGTCGAAATTAGCAAGTAAAATTATGTTTTTGAACACTTTAAGGATGTTTTTGACTTTTTTTCTCTGTGGTTTCTGGGGAATGGCCCAAGATTGCACCTTAGATGTTGGTGGTAAAAACTCAGATACTTTGATCCAAGTTTTTCAAATGAGCGAAGAACAAGTGAGCCAGATGGAAACATGGCGATCAGAATTGAACATCGAAATCGAGGTAGTAGAAGACGAAATTCAAAAGTTATTTGACAATCATCCGCAAAGCTCTCCTGAGGAGCTAACAACCTTAGCCGTTAAATACAAGGTCTTTCAGCAAAAAATAATGGACGCATCAAAAGCAACAGATAAAAGACTACTGTCAATCTTCAATGTAAAACAGTATGACCGCTACTTAGAACTTTGTTATGAGGCTTTTAGAAGGCCTCTTAGAGTTGTTCCTGTCGCTTTAAAAGATAGTGTTGTAAATCCTGAATAATTTTCAACCAAACAATGTTGATAAATTCGTGGCAGATAGGACAAATACTGCTATTGAGTTTGTATTTTTGGAGAAATCCCCTTCCAAACCAATGTATAAATTTCTTGTTCGTCCTCTTCTTTTTTTATTAGACGCTGAAAAAGCGCACTATTTTACTTTTTCATTGGTACGATTCTTATCAAAAATTGGTTTTTCAAGTATTTTTCGATCGCTTTATGTGGTTAATGATAAACGTTTAGAGCGAGAAGTATTCGGACTTAAATTTAAAAATCCAGTTGGATTGGCTGCAGGTTTTGATAAAGACGCTAAATTATTCAATGAGTTTTCGAATTTTGGTTTTGGTTTTGTTGAAATAGGCACGCTTACACCAAAGGGGCAGGCGGGAAATCCGAAAAAGCGATTATTCAGACTTAAGGCCGATCAGGCTATAATCAATCGCATGGGCTTCAATAATAGCGGCGTATTTGATGCGGTTGAGCGATTAAAAAGAGAACATAAAGTGCTTGTTGGGGGTAACATCGGTAAGAATAAAGTAACTCCTAATGATGAGGCTATTAAAGATTACCTCATTTGTTTTGATGCACTTTTCAACCATGTAGATTATTTCGCGGTAAATGTAAGTTCACCGAATACACCAGGCTTACGAGAATTGCAAGACAAAGAACCTTTAACAGCTTTGCTTAAAGAGCTAAAAAAGGCAAATACGAAACATGCAGCTAAAAAAGAGTCAAAAGAAAAACCTATTCTTTTGAAAATTGCGCCTGATTTGACTGATGATCAATTACGAGATATTATTGATATTGTAAAGGATACTCAAATTGAGGGTGTTATTGCCACAAATACTACCATTGCAAGAGAAAACCTAAAATCTGATTTGGTATATACTGAAGAAAAGGGTGGTTTGAGTGGAAAACCATTGACTTCAAGAAGTACAGAAGTAATTCGATTTTTAGCAGAAAATAGTGGAAAAGCTTTCCCGATTATTGGAGTTGGTGGTATTCATTCTGCCGAAGACGCTATTGCAAAACTAAATGCAGGGGCTGATTTGGTGCAGCTGTATACGGGCTTCATTTATCAAGGACCTTCTTTGGTGAAGCAAATTAACAATGCGATTTTAGTAAAGGGTTTGTAATAGCGATAATCTCTTAGCTCAATAACCACTTTTTAATAACTGCAGCCTAATTCTTAGTCCAGTAGTCCACGACTAAAACGTCATCTAGATACGGAGTTAAAACTGCTCCAAATGCCTTATGATCAGGATGTGGTAAATAAATTGCACGATCTTTTTCACTTTTGAATGTTAAGAAAAAGCAATGTGTGAATCCTTTTTCTAATCCTTCTGGACTATTATTCAATCCCCATTCATAACCCTGAATTTGAGAAATTTTTGATGGTAAGGCAGTAAAAGCTTCTTCTACTTTCTTTATGTTTTCTGCAGAAGTTCCCTCTTTAAACTTAAAAAGAACTACATGACGTAAGAGACTATCTGAATGCATGCTTACTTTGTTTGATTTGGTATTCGTATCGCTAGAACATGTAGCTGAAATAAGTGTTGTAGATACTATGGCTAAAATTAGAACGAGTGAGAAAGCTTTTGAATTCATTGTATTGATTTTTTTGAAAGATATGAAAAAGCATGATAACTGCGTTCAAATTTGTATTTTTCAAACCATAAATTCTTTCAATCTTGAACTACGAAATCTTAATCGCATTTATGGGCGCTACTGCAGCGCTTGCCATTTCTCCTGGGCCAGATAATATTTATGTATTGATGCAGAGTATCTCGAATGGCAGAAAATATGGACTAGCAACTGTTGCAGGACTCATTTCTGGCTGCTTGGTACATACTACTTTATTGGCTTTTGGGGTCTCGGCAATTATCAAACAAAATCCGAAGCTCTTTTTTGCTATTAAGGTATTCGGTGCATTGTATTTGACCTATTTGGCTTATCAAGTTTTTAGAAGCGATGACCACCTAGAGATTTCAGATGATCTGGTTTCAAAAAAAGGACTAGGGCAATTATTTCGACAAGGGTTTATCATGAACGTATTAAATCCAAAAGTGACTATTTTCTTTTTAGCTTTTTTTCCGGGATTTTTGTTTAGTGCTGAAATGAGCACCGTGGTTCAATTCTATGTTTTAGGATTTCTATTTATGTTCGTTTCCGCCATTATTTTCAGTATGATTGCTATTCTTTCGGGTATGATTTCAGAATATATAATGAAACATTCGAAAGTTGGTGTTTTTCTAAAGTGGTTGCAAATTATCGTGTTTTTGAGTATTGCCGCTTACCTTTTACTATCGGATTAATAGTGGTAATTTTAGCCTATAATTTGCTTCGCAAATGACAGATAAAGTTAAAATCATAGAATGTCCGCGAGATGCCATGCAAGGCATTAAAACTTTTATTCCTACTACCGAGAAAGTGCGCTATATTCAATCGTTGCTGAGCTGTGGGTTTGATACTATTGATTTTGGTAGTTTCGTTTCGCCCAAAGCTATCCCGCAAATGGTAGATACCGCTGAAGTTTTAGCGCAGCTAGATTTATCTGAAACGGAGAGCAAACTTTTGTCAATTGTTGCTAATGTGCGGGGGGCTAATAATGCCTGCGAACACGAGGCTATTGATTATTTAGGATATCCTTTTTCGATATCAGAGAACTTTCAAATGCGGAATACGCATAAGACCATAGCGCAATCGGTAGAAACGCTTCATGAGATATTGAATATTGCTGATGCCTCTGGAAAGCAAGTGGTGACATACATCTCCATGGGATTTGGAAACCCTTATGGTGACCCTTGGAATGTAGAAGTAGTAGGGGAGTGGACCGAAAAATTGGCGACAATGGGTGCCCGTATTTTATCACTCTCAGATACGGTTGGTACTTCGACCCCGGAAGTAATTGACTATTTGTTTTCGAATTTAATTCCGAAATACCCAGACATCGAATTTGGCGCACATTTACATACGACACCATCTAAATGGCATGAAAAGGTGGATGCCGCTTATAAAGCTGGCTGTCGTAGATTTGATGGAGCCGTTCAAGGTTTTGGTGGTTGCCCCATGGCAAAAGATGAACTGACTGGTAATATGCCAACCGAAAAAATGCTATCATATTTCAATACTGAAAAAGTAGCTACTGGGGTGAATTGGTTGGTTTTTGAAGCAGCATACAACAAAGCATCCGATTTATTTTCAGAGTATCATTAATATAACTATCTGATTTTCTTCACGCTAGTAAAATGACAATGTTAAATCTTTAATTTTATTTAGATTTAATCTAAATAAAGCTTGCTAGATTCATTTTTGATATTAAATTTGCGCTTGTAAAATTCAACTATTTATAACAAGTCTAAATAATAATGTCAAAACAACAACTTTACACAACTACAATTTTCTTTCTAATACTCTCATCTGGTTTTGCACAAACCAAAACAGATTCAATTTCTTTAATGCCACAGACACAGCTAAATGCGGCTCAACGTTTGCTTTCGGGTAATTATGGCTCAGCAGTTACTGTAGGAGCCTATGGTGAAATGCTGTACAATCAGCCTGACGGAGATAATGGTGAGTTAGATATTCAACGATTGGTGCTATTATTAGGGTATAGATTCAACGAAAAAACACAGTTTGTAACTGAAATAGAATTTGAACATGTAAATGAAGTTTTTGTAGAACAAGCTTTTGTAAACTATGCAGTAGGCAGTAATATTAGTATTCGTGGTGGATTGATGTTAGTACCAATGGGTATCGTCAACGAATTTCACGAGCCAACGACGTACAACGGGACGGAAAGACCTGCTACAGATAATGTAATTGTACCATCAACTTGGCGTGAAATTGGCGTTGGTGTGGCTGGTAGATTCAATGACATTTCTTTAGGATACCAGGCTTACGTATTTAACGGATTCAAATCTACCCAAGCTGATGGTGAAGGAGGAGTTTCTGGGTTTTTAAAGGGCTCAAATGGACTACGAAGTGGCCGTCAAAAGGGTATTAAGTCTACCATTGATAGTCCCACTTTGTCTGCAAAATTAGACTACTATGGTGTTCCCGGTTTGCGATTAGGTCTTTCAGGATATTTTGGTCAAACCCAAGCTGCTGATGATATTGAAGAGATTGAAGGTGCAAATATTGGCATAAGTATGCTTGGTCTAGATGCACGTTATGCGTATCAACGTTTTACGGCAAGAGGGCAGTTCATTCATGCATCTCTCGCCGATACAGATAAATATAACAATCTTACCGGAAGAGATTTAGGTAGTGTATTACAAGGGTTTTATGTAGAAGGGGCCTATAACCTTTTACCAAGAACCAAAAAACAAAAATTGTTTGCTTTTACTCGTTATGAAAAATTCAACACACATGCAGATACTGCAGGCGATTTAGTTTCGAATGATGCTTATGACAGAACAGATGTTACTACCGGACTTACCTATCACATTGCTCCTGGAGTTGTAATAAAAGGTGATTATCAATTCCGTTCGAATGCATCAGATACGGATACAAAAGATAGATTAAACTTCGGAATCGGAGTTTGGTTCTAAGAATGTGATTCATGTTTAGTTCCTCCCTTTTTTGATAAAAATCAATGGGGGGAGGGATTTAAATTTATTTCAAAATAATAACACGATCCTTATTGAGATTGATTCTAAATTAATACATTTACCTATGCTTCAGAGAAAAGGGATTATCGGTATTTTTTTAGTTGCCTCTTTGGTGCTGTTTGGCTTTGGAATTCCTAAAAATGTTCAAAAAAAAGTAGCCAAAGAGGTAAAGAAAACCTTTGAAATTGAAAGCTTTCAGATGGATGCAGTTACTATATCCGAAGCGCTGAATGCAAAACTTCCAACAAAAATTACGGCTGATAACTTTCATCGACTTACCAACGGAGACGAATTTTTAGGCTATGCTTTTGTCGATCAGGCACCGAGCAAAACTGCGAACTTCGATTACCTCATATTATTTGATCAACAACTAAAAATCAAGCATTCTAAAGTGATTATTTATCGTGAAGAATATGGCGGTGAAATTGGCAGTAAAAGATGGTTAAAACAGTTTTTAGGAATGTCTGGTACTGACCGTGTTGATCATGAAACCAATATCGATGGTATTGCCGGTGCGACCATCTCTGTGCGCTCTATGACCAATGCGATGGATGATTTACTTCAAACTATTGGTATACTTCAAGAAAACGGAGCCTTGTAATGAATTATAACGGTCTCTTATCTTCTTTTCCAAAAGAAATAAAAATATTTATAGCGGCTTTTGTTGTTTTACTATCCATTGGTTTTTTTACGGGTTTGCTTTTTGTATCACAAACAAGCACAACATCACCTGATGGTATAGTTGAGAACTATAATGGTAATGAAGAAGATGAAGATGCCGAGGTAATGAAATTCAAAAAGAGCGAGCGTGAAATGTTGACTATAGTACATACTCATATTCTCTCTATGTCATTTGTGTTCTTTCTTTTAGGAGGACTGGTTTGGTTGACTAGGCTTCCGAAAAAATGGAAATTATTTCTAACAATAGAACCTTTCTTATCCGTAGTTCTAACTTTTGGAGGAATATATTTACTTTGGACGGGTTTACTATGGATGAAATATGTAGTAATCTTTTCAGGCTTTTTAATGACAGCGACTTATACTTTATCTGCAATTATCGTGCTATATCAATTGATATCAGAACCTTTAGGCACAGCGAGAAATAATCCCAATTAAAATCCCTACTTTTGCATGCAATTAATCCTTAATTGCTATGCAAGCTCACCTTGATAAAATTGTTGGAGAAGGTCTTACTTACGATGACGTACTCTTAGTTCCCGCTTTTTCTGAAGTACTTCCTAGAGAAGTAAACATTCAAGCAAAATTCACACGTAATATTACCATCAATGTTCCTATAGTTTCTGCAGCTATGGATACGGTAACGGAATCTCGTATGGCTATTGCAATGGCTCAAGAGGGCGGTATTGGTGTATTGCACAAAAATATGACGATCGAGCAGCAAGCTATTAAAGTTCGTAAAGTAAAACGAGCAGAAAGCGGAATGATATTAGACCCCGTTACGATGCCTTTGAATTCGAAGGTAAGTGATGCTAAGGCTAATATGAAAGAACATAGCATAGGAGGAATTCCCATTGTAGATGATGCGGGAAAATTGATAGGTATTGTAACCAATCGTGATTTACGCTTTGAAAAAAATAACGATAGACCGATTTCTGAGGTTATGACTTCTGAAAATTTGGTTACCGCTGCTGAAGGCACTTCACTTTCGGAAGCTGAAGATATATTACAAGAACATAAGATTGAAAAACTACCTGTTGTTGATAAAAACTATAAGTTGGTTGGTTTGATTACGTTTCGTGATATTACCAAACTTACACAAAAGCCTAGTGCTAATAAGGATCAGTATGGAAGGTTGCGTGTCGCAGCGGCTTTAGGCGTTACTGGTGACGTTGTAGATAGGGCAGAAGCGTTGGTGAATGCAGGAGTAGACGCTGTTGTAATTGATACGGCTCATGGTCACACCAAAGGGGTGGTTACGGCATTAAAAGCAGTAAAACAGAAGTTTCCCGATTTAGAAGTTATTGTTGGTAATATCGCAACCGGTGAAGCGGCTAAATACTTGGTCGAAGCAGGAGCAGATGCAGTAAAAGTAGGTATTGGTCCTGGTTCTATTTGTACTACGAGAGTAGTTGCCGGAGTTGGATTCCCTCAATTTTCTGCAGTACTAGAAGTTGCAGCTGCTATCAAAGGCAGCGGGGTTCCAGTAATAGCTGATGGTGGTATTCGTTATACAGGTGATATTCCAAAAGCGATTGCAGCTGGCGCAGATACTGTGATGTTAGGTTCATTACTGGCAGGAACGAAAGAATCACCAGGAGAAACCATAATCTATGAAGGACGAAAATTCAAATCATATCGTGGAATGGGATCTGTAGAAGCCATGAAGCAGGGTTCAAAAGACCGCTATTTTCAAGATGTTGAGGACGATATTAAAAAATTAGTGCCTGAAGGAATTGTAGGGCGTGTACCTTATAAAGGTGATTTGTTCGAAAGTATTCATCAATTTGTTGGTGGCTTAAGAGCAGGTATGGGCTACTGTGGAGCTAAAGATATTGCAACCCTACAAGATACGGGTCGCTTCGTAAAGATTACAGCTAGCGGAATTAATGAGAGTCACCCACATGATGTGACTATCACTAAGGAGTCTCCAAATTATAGTCGATAATTCTAATGGATTATCGTTAAAAAGTAAATGATGATTTTAGTCAGAAACCAACATAAAATTTAAAAACATACCTCTATAATTTAGCTTATTATTACCAAGGCGTTGTTTTATTAGAATTTTACACATCCGTAATGAGCGCTGTTTACATCTTGACAATTGTCGTGCAAAATCTTGCTTATCAGTTGTTTGTCGAATTTAAGTACTGTTAATATTCTTTTTGTTTAGTTTCACTCAAATCAAGGATTAAATTGATATTTTCCGTTTTGAAATATCAATACTTTTTATAAACAGGATTTAAAATGTATTTAAGATCCCTACCGTTTTTGTTGTTTAGTGTTGTTGTTTGTTCACAACAGATAGGGGAGTTTACTTCAATTGCTCCTGGTGCTCAAACGACCGATTTTATTATTCCAGCAACGCATCGTTTTCAAAAGATAATAGAAGCAGGAGATCCATTGACGGAAGGTGGTGTTCTTTTGAATAATAATGATTTTACAGGTTATGTTCCTATTGGAGGCGGTAGTGAAAATGGATATTTAAGTATAAATGCTGAGGTAAATCCTGGCGGTGTTTCGATTCTTGACATCAATTACAATACGAATTCAAGATTATGGCAGGTGACAAAGTCTCAATCGGTAGATTTTAGTGGGCTTGGTGGAACTGTTTACAATTGTTCAGGAGTTGTTACGCCTTGGAATACGATAATTACTTGTGAAGAGCATAATAGTGCCGATATGCTAGCCTCTACGAATCCTATTTTTGATTTTGTGGAATCACTTGACATGAACAATGATGGCTATGATGACTTCGGTTGGGCTATAGAAATAGACGCTGTGACTAAAACTGTAATTGATCAACCTGGAGGAGTAAACGGTCCTGATAAGTTATGGGCTTTGGGGAATTTCAAGCATGAAAACGCAGTAATACATGATAACGAACGTACGCTGTATCAAGGCGCTGATGCCGCAATAGGATATTTATATAAATTCGTGGCCAATAGTGCTCGAAATTTGAGTAGCGGTAACATTTATGTTTATAAGGGTTCGAAGAGTGGGTCGGGCAACTGGATTCAGCTGAACAATACGACGCAAGATGAACAGAACTCGACGGTTGTGCAAAGTGCTAATGTAGGTGCTACCGTTTTTAATGGGATAGAGGATGTCGAAATCGGCCCGAACGGAATGATTTATTTCGCGGTTAAAGGCGAAGATCGTGTGTATCGTTTTCAAGATTCTGACCCAATATCTGGTACTACGGTTACACAAATGGAAACTTACGTAGGTAATGCTACTTACACAATTACCCACGAAAATGGTACTTCAAATGCAGATTGGGGTGGTGGAAATGATAATATGGCTTTTGATTTACAAGGCAACCTTTGGGTGATGCAAGATGCCGGCAATTTTCAAAACTATATTTGGGTGGTCGAAGCCGGACATACCCAGAATAGCCCTAAGGTTAAGATATTCGCACGAACACCCACGAACTCTGAGCCTACTGGAATTACCTTTTCACCTGATAACCGTTTTTTATTCATGTCGTTGCAGCACCCAACTGGTGCAAATATCAGTTCGACTCAACTTGATGCGGCAGGCAATGCTATTGGCTTTGATAAGTCAATTTCATTGGTTATCTCGCTTGAATCTACTCCTGATTTAATTTGGTATCTCGATGAGGACTCTGATGGATTTGCCGCCGCGAATACAATTTCGAGTCCAACAAGTCCCGGTTCTGGGTATACAACCAATGTCTTGCCAACAACTGATTGTGATGATAACGATGCTGCCATAAACCCTAATACAATTTGGTACTTGGATGCTGATATTGACGGTTTTGCTCATCCTACAACAGTCATAAACTGTTTGAGCCCTGGAAGTGGTTACTCTATTTCAGTATTACCCACCACGGATTGTGATGATTCCGATGCTACTGTAAATGCCACTTCAACTTGGTATTTAGATGCAGATGGTGATGGCTATGCGGACCTAAATACTATTGATAGCTGTCAGAGTCCTGGTGCGGCATATAGCAATACCGTTTTGCCAGCCACAGATTGTGACGATTCTGATGCTTCAGTAAATGCTACTTCAACTTGGTATTTAGATTCGGATGGTGATGGCTATGCGGACCTAAATACTATTGATAGCTGTCAGAGCCCTGGTGCGGGATATACGAATGCCGTTTTCCCAACCACGGATTGTAACGATTCTAATGCTTCTGTAAATGCCACTTCAATATGGTATTTAGATGCAGATGGTGATGGCTATGCGGACCCAACTACTATTGATAGTTGTCAAAGTCCTGGTGCGGGATATAGCAATACCGTTTTACCAGCCACAGACTGTAACGATTCCGATGCTTCGGTAAATGTTAGTTCTACCTGGTATTTAGATTCCGATGGTGATGGTTACGCCGACCCAACTACTCTTGAAAGTTGTCAAAGTCCTGGTGCCGCTTATACTACTGAAATTTTATCGAATACTGATTGCGATGACTCAAATGCCTTCGTGACTATAGAGACACTATGGTATCTTGATGAAAATCAAGATGGTTTTGCAGATGAATTACCTATTACTGCTTGTGTTAGACCAGATAATAATTACACGCAAGAAATATTACCATTAATAAGCACATTGACTGCCGATGGCCCAATTCTTTATCCAAACCCAACGAAAAGTGAGGTAACCGTGCTACTTGAGAAAACATATGAGGAATTATTTGTTGAAGTATATACTCAAAACCGACAACGAGTACTTAAAAAAGTCATAAGCAAAACGAACCAGATTATTTTTGAATTAACTAGTCAGCAGACTGGAATATATTTTCTTCAAATTACTTCAAAAGGAAAACGTGTTGGTTTTTATAAAGTAATTAGATTATAAGAATATTTCAGATTGAGTATTAGACAACTCTCTACGATATCAAAAGTGTTAGCAAAACTAAAATTTAGCTTCTTATCAAATAGTATCATTTTTGTTCTGATTTGCTAGCCTATTGAAGCGAGCGAATAATTTGGTAGTGAACCACTTATGCCAATTTATTAGTACCTTCGAACTCGTAAAACAACTTAATCCCCTAAAATGGAATCAGGAAAATCATCTAAAAAAATCACAAAAATTGTTGACGATAATGCGTCAACACTAACTACAAATAGCACCGATGCATGGGTGCCTACAGCAGAAAGCAAATCAAAAGCAACCACTTTTAGAATTATTGCAGTAGTAGGCTGGCTCGTGGCAATTGGTTGTCAAGTCTTCGCTTATTTTAAGCTACAAGAAGTGCCAGTCAATATGTATTGGATGATTGGTTTAATCGTTGTTGCATTGATTTTTGCAATAATTGGGAATGTTTTATGGAAGAAATCAAACCGATTAGATCCAGCTTCAGAAAAGAACAAATTTAAGTTTTTTGTTCAAAATCAGTTAGGTTTAATTATTAGTGTTTTGGCATTTTTACCTATGGTCGTTCTAATTTTTACCAATAAAAATTTAAGTGGAAAACAAAAAGGAATCTTAGGATCTATTGCAATTGCAGCCTTGGCGGCAGCTGGTTTAACTGGTACAGAATTCAACCCTGCTTCTGTTGAACAATATACAGAACAGACCAAACAGGTAGAATTACTCAACGATGGAGTGAATAGTGTCTATTGGACTGGTTCTGGTAAGAGCTATCACCTTTATCAAGATTGTTCATATATCAATGGTAAACGTACCAACGAAATTTTTCAAGGTACCGTTGCAAATGCAAGGGAACTAAAAAAAATAAGCGATTTATGTGATAGATGTGAAGGCAGAGCTAAAAAAGCAAGGGCACTAGATGTTACCTCTGAGGTAACTCAATAATGCCATTTAAGTATTAAGCATTGGATATACCTTCAAATTTATTTGTGAGTATATCTTTTTATTTACTCTCACTTGTATATGTTTTCCAGTCCTTGTCCTTGTAAATATTGTCACCAAAGTATTTAGCGATATTTAAAAATGGCTCTGGCTTTTGGTAGCCCGGTACTGGAGAAAGCATGTTCATTTCTTCGTCTAAAAAAACGGTTGTAGGATAACTCATCTTTCCGTTCATTAATGCTGCAGCGAATTCATGATAACCATTTCTGCCTGATGGAACAAACTTGAAAGTTTTTCCTTTGTATTCGATCTCTTCTTTTCCCTCGCCATCTAATTTCACCATGTAGAAATTAGCTTCCATATAAGCAGCTACTTCAGCATTTTGAAAAGTATCCTTATCCATTTTTTTGCACCATCCACACCAATCGGTGTATACATCTACAAATATTTTCTTAGGAGTTGCATCGGTAGTAGCCA
>RCNE010000102.1_pt1 | contig 38685 bp, 39 predicted proteins | sample 2041361 | NCBI WGS metagenome assembly RCNE01 (sample SAMN09708229, study PRJNA481090) | Marine sediment metagenome, whole genome shotgun sequencing project. | reverse complement strand
ATCAGCAGATAATTTATCGCCAAATTCACTCAATTGTTTTTCTGTTTGGAAAATCATTCCATCAGCTCCATTGATTTTTTCAGCGGTTTCCTTCGCTACTTTATCCGATTCAGCATTTGCCTCCGCGTCAGCTTTCATTTTTTGGATTTCCTCATCGGTTAAACCAGAAGAAGCTTCGATACGAATATTATGCTCTTTACCTGTACCTTTATCTTTTGCAGAAACATTGATAATACCATTAGCATCAATATCAAACGTCACTTCAATTTGAGGTACGCCTCTTTGTGATGGTGGAATTCCATCTAAGTGAAAACGACCAATTGTTTTATTATCAGCAGCCATTGCACGATCACCTTGCAACACATGAATCTCTACAGATGGCTGATTATCAGCAGCTGTGGAGAATACTTGTGACTTTTTTGTCGGTATTGTAGTATTCGACTCAATCAATTTTGTCATTACATTACCCATTGTTTCGATTCCTAACGATAACGGAGTAACATCTAATAACAATACATCTTTTACATCACCAGTCAATACACCACCTTGAATTGCAGCACCTACAGCAACTACCTCATCAGGATTCACACCTTTATGTGGGTCTTTACCAAAGAATTTTTTCACTTCTTCCTGAATTCTAGGTATACGTGTTGAACCACCAACTAAAATCACCTCATCAATTTCTGATGTAGATAAGTCAGCATCTTTTAAAGCCTTCGCTACCGGATCCATAGATCTTTTCACTAAACTATCTGCTAATTTCTCAAATTGAGCTCTTGTTAATCCTCTTACCAAGTGTTTTGGTCCGCTAGCAGTAGCAGTTACATATGGTAAATTAATTTCAGTTTGTGTAGCAGAAGATAATTCAATTTTTGCTTTTTCAGCCGCTTCTTTTAAACGTTGTAAAGCCATTGGATCTTTACGAAGATCAATATTTTCTTCTTTTTTAAACTCATCAGCTAACCAGTCAATAATTACTTGGTCAAAATCATCACCTCCTAAGTGTGTATCACCATTTGTAGATAATACTTCGAATACACCATCACCAATTTCTAAGATAGAAATATCGAATGTACCACCACCTAAATCATATACAGCAATTTTCTTATCAGCACCCGTTTTGTCTAAACCATATGCCAATGCCGCTGCTGTTGGCTCGTTAATAATTCTACTAACTTTTAAACCAGCTATTTCACCAGCTTCTTTAGTCGCTTGACGTTGTGCATCATTAAAATATGCAGGAACTGTAACTACAGCTTCAGTTACTTCATGCCCTAAATAATCTTCAGCAGTTTTTTTCATTTTTTGCAACACCATTGCAGAAATTTCTTGCGGTGTATACAATCTACCATCAATATCAACTCTTGGTGTGTCGTTATCTCCTTTCACCACTTTATAAGGTACACGTTCTGCTTCTTTTTTACATTCAGAATACTTGTTACCCATAAAACGTTTAATTGAATATACAGTTTTCGTAGGATTAGTTACTGCCTGACGCTTTGCAGGGTCACCAACTTTACGTTCTCCTCCTTCAATAAATGCTACAATAGAAGGTGTTGTTCTTTTTCCTTCAGCATTTGGTATCACAACTGGCTCGTTACCTTCCATTACAGAAACACATGAGTTAGTTGTTCCTAAATCTATTCCTATTATTTTACTCATAATATATGTTAAATTAATTTTTGTTTATTGTTTGTTACACTCTCAAATAGTCAATCATTATGCCAATGGTAATTTTATTAGATTTTGACATAAAATTGGATTATAAAATGACAGAGTGGCAGAAAAATCATATAATTGATAACAAAATAAAGACAAAATTCACTTTTGTAATTATATTTCGAACCTATCTTTATCTAACAAATTTGATTCTTAATTTAATTTCGGCTAAATTCGTAAGCACCTATTTTAAATTAATTATATGATTTCATTTTCCAACTATTTACCTAAGTTACTTTCTATTGCCTTCCTTGTATTTAGTACTTCTTGCATTAAAGAAAAAGAATATAAAATAGGACAAATATTAACACCCCAAGGAGAAGTTTTAGTTTGGTTACATGATGAAACACCTAAACACAAAGCTAGTTTTATACAATTGGCTAATGATGACTATTGGGATACATTCACTTTTAACAGAGTAATTCCCGATTTTGTAGCTCAAGGCGGTTGCCCAGATACACCTGAAGGTTTTAATGACCCTGAATATTTATTAGAACCAGAATTTAGTGAGACACTCCTCCATGAATATGGAGCTTTAGGAGCTGGTAGAGATGACAATCCGGATAAGTTATCTGCAAGGTGTCAGTTCTACATTGTTCAAAACAAAGAAGGTTTACATCGCCTAGATGGTGACTATACCATCTTTGGAAAAGTGATTAAAGGTATGGATGTTATAGAAACTATAGTGAATGTAAAACGCGACTCTACTAATACACCTTTAACGCCTATTACATTAGATGTAAATATAATTTCTATGAAAGAAACCGAATTAAAAAAATTACACCCTATCATAGCTAATTAGCACGAATAATTTTCTTTTTAAAATTATAATTCAATGTACCAACAGCATGGAATGATTACCTACATTAGCCAAAATTTAATTGTCGATGGAAAGTATTAGTATTTTTGACATGTTAAAAATTGGTATTGGCCCTTCTAGTTCTCATACTTTAGGACCCTGGCGTGCTGCTGAGCGTTGGATTGCCGAATTGAAAGCAAAAAATCAGTTCGAGGCTATTACAAAAATACAAGTTGATTTATATGGTTCATTATCCTTAACGGGAAAGGGACATGCAACCGATTTAGCCTTATTACTAGGTTTATCGGGTGCAGATCCTGAAACTGTTCCTGTGGCCTCAATTGACCAAACTATCGTTAGTATAAAAGAAAATAAACAGTTGGTGTTAAATGGTGAAAAAGAAATTCCTTTTAATGTCTCTACTGATATTTGTTTTAACAGAAAATTTTTACCCTTCCATGCAAATGGAATGACTTTTACAGCAACACTAGATGGTAAGAAAGTAAAATCAACCTATTATTCTATTGGAGGAGGATTTGTAGTAAAAGAGGAACGTAAGAATGCAAAAAAGCAGCTAGCCATTTTCAATACATTTCCGTACCCAGTTCAAAAAGCTACTGAATTATTAAATTATTGTCACAGTTTAAACAAATCCATTTCTGAAGTAGTTTTTGAAAACGAAAAATCATTACGTACACAAGATCAAATTGATGTTGAGATACAACGTATTTGGTCAACCATGTTAGAATGTATGTATATAGGTTGTCATACAGAAGGCAACTTACCTGGCGGATTAAATGTACGTCGTCGTGCTTATGATATTCATCAAAAGCTAAAAAGTGACTTATTCTATGACTCTCCTGAAAATTGGCTACAAACCATTCGAAAAACAGAAGTAAAATTTAGACAAATCTTAAAATGGGTAAGTTGTTTTGCACTCAGTGTAAATGAGGTGAATGCTTCTTTAGGACGGGTAGTAACTGCACCAACAAATGGTAGCGCAGGTGTGATACCTTCTGTTTTAATGTATTATTTAGTTATTGAAAATCACAAAGCAGGTCTTAAAGAAATCAAACAATTCTTATTAGTTGCTGGTGAAATTGGCAGTATTTTCAAAAAGGGAGCTACAATTTCCGCAGCTATGGGGGGCTGTCAGGCAGAAATTGGTGTTTCTTCAGCAATGGCAGCTGCAGCTTTATGCGAGCTCTTAGGTGGTAATCCAGAACAAGTTATGATAGCCGCCGAAATAGCCATGGAACATCACTTAGGCTTAACTTGTGACCCTATTGGCGGACTCGTACAAATACCCTGTATCGAACGCAATTCTATGGGTGCAATCAAAGCAATTCATGCCGCTGAACTCGCATTAGATACTGATCCTAAAAATGTAAAAGTACCTTTAGACAAAGTAGTAGACACGATGTGGAAAACCGCCAAAGATATGCATGCTAAGTATAAAGAAACTTCTGAAGGTGGTTTGGCTGTTACTGTAGGTTTGTCGGATTGTTAGTAAATCTAAGCCCTAAATGTCACCTTGAGCATTATCGAAATCAAAATATGTTTTGATTGAAGATAGAGAGCGAAGCTTAGCGAATGGTTGATTTAAAAAAACTACAGATATAAAGTTTATTCTGGATTCCTACCTTCGCAGGAATGACAAGTTAATAAAATTAACGCGTAAATACCAATTCCGTTTCAGTAGACATATTCGCATCAAATCCATATCCCTCTGTCGTAAAACCTTTTAAATCTTCTACAGTTTCTATATCATTATCGATAATATAACGCAGCATATACCCTCTTGCTAATTTCGCGTAGGTCATAATGGTTTTATATTCTCCGTTTTTAAAATCCTTAAATACAGGAGTGATCAATGGCACTTTCAATAATTTTGGTTTGATGACTTTAAAATATTCGGTACTGGCTAGATTTATAAAAGGTTCACCCTCTATTAATTCAGCATTCAACGCATCTGTAATAGTCGTATCCCAAAACTGATACAGATTATCTTTTCTGCCTATTTTTAGCTTAGTTCCCATTTCTAAACGGTATGCTTGCATAAGATCTAAAGGCTTTAACAAACCATATTGACCTGAAAGAATCCTTAGTTTATCTTGCAACTGATCTAGTTTTGTGGTTGGTAACGTATCTACATCAAATCCACGAAATACGTCGCCTCTAAAAGCGTAAATAGCTTGTTTTGAATTATCAAGTGTAAAAGGCAAATTCCATTCTTGATTACGCTGAAAGTTTAATTGCCCCAAGGCATTTGAAACACTCATCAATTTAGAAATTTGTTTCGCACTTTTCTTTTTTAGCGCATTATTTAGTTTTTGAGATTGCTCTAAAAAAACGGGTTGTGTGTAATTCTCTACTGGTGCTTTTACTTCAAAATCTAACGATTTTGCTGGAGATAAGATTATTTTCATTTATAAATTATTTTTTGTCATTTCCATTCCCATTTTCCACAGCAGAAGCGCGATAAAAAGACCTTGTAAAAATACAACTCAAAATAACAATCATCAAATTATTACTACTTTTTAAATTTATATGAGTATCGATAAAATTAATACTCAATCATTTAGTTTGCTTCTTAATTTATTTTCTACGAACTTCGTTTTTTACTTAATCAAAAAAAATGGCTAAAAAAAATCTTATATACGGGCTTATTCTAGTTCTAAGTGTACTTATGCTATCATCTTGTAAGTCGAATTCAAATTTAACTGGCTCTACACCAACTATTAATTCAAAAAAATCACTTAAACAACCATATGTGATATTAATTTCTCTTGATGGTTTTCGGTGGGATTATATAGAACGGTTTGCTCCACCTCATTTAAGTAATTTTATTAAAAACGGTGTAAAAGCAGCGTCGTTAATACCTTCATTCCCTTCTAAAACATTTCCTAACCATTATACAATTGCTACCGGCATGTATCCTGACAACCATGGTATTTTAGGGAATTCCTTTTATAGTAATGAAAAGAAGTTAACATATAGTATTAGAAATCGTGAAATGGTTGAGGATGGCTCCTTTTATGGAGGCTCTCCTATTTGGGTGCATGCAGACAAAGCGGACATGGTTTCTGCTAGTTATTTTTTTGTAGGTTCAGAAGCAAATATTCAGGGATTAAGACCTACCTATTATTATCAGTATGATGGCAAAACCAAAAATGATGTTAGAGTTACCCAAGCTTTAAATTGGTTAACCTTGCCTGTAAAAAAGAGACCGCATATCATAACTATGTATTTCTCGGATATGGATGATACTGGGCATAGATTTGGACCAAATAATGATGAAGAATTAAAAAAAGCATTGTTCGATTTAGATAAAAATTTGGGTGACTTGTTTAAAGGAGTAACAAAAACAGGTCTACCAATAAATATCATAATTGTTTCCGATCATGGTATGTCAAATGTGCCTAGTACTAACTTCATACCTATTGAAGACATAAAGAATGATAGTTTATACAGCATTATAGACAATGGCGCAATTGTAAACATTCACCCTAAAAAGAATGTTAAAATAGACGCTATAATTCAATACTTAAAACCTAAAGAAAGTAATTTCAAAGTTTATAAAACAGAAAATACACCGGGTTTTGAATATAAACCCAAAAATAAAGACTGGGGAGCTGTCCAAATAATTTCTGATTTTGGATATTATTTTTCAACAAACAAAAGAATTAAAGCCATGAAAAACAACCCTAAAGCAATATTTGGAGTACATGGTTATGATCCAAAATATAAAGACATGCACGGTATTTTTTATGCAAATGGCCCAGCTTTTAAAAAAGGACATATCATTCCTTCAGTAAAAAATATCCATATCTATCCGTTAATGTGTCAAATATTAGGTCTTAAAATTCCGAAAGATATTGATGGGGATTTGAACCAAATAAAAAGCGTCTTAAAAACCGATTAATGATTCACAGTATAATTACGCCATTTCTCTAAACATGCCTGCATATCCTCAGGTACTTCAGAATTAAATTGCATCATTTTTTTAGTAGTTGGGTGTTCAAAACCCAATGTTTTAGCGTGCAATGCTTGACGAGGTAATACTTTAAAACAATTATCTACGAACTGTTTGTATTTAGTAAAAGTCGTTCCTTTTAAAATTTGGTTTCCACCATAGCGCTCATCATTAAAAAGCGTATGACCTATATGTTTAAAATGTGCCCTAATTTGATGAGTTCTACCAGTTTCTAGTTTACATTGCACCAAGGTTACATAACTAAAACGCTCCACTACTTTATAATGTGTAACCGCATGTTTACCATAATCCCCTTCAGGGAAGACATCCATTTGTAAACGATTTTTAAAACTTCTACCTACATGACCTGTAATGGTACCTTCCTCCTCTTCTATATTCCCCCAAACCAAGGCTAAATATAAACGTTCGGTTGTTCTATCAAAAAACTGATTAGCCAAATGAGTCATGGCAAATTCAGTCTTCGCAACCACTAACAAACCACTAGTATCTTTATCGATTCTATGAACCAAACCTGGACGTTCGTTAGAATTTTTAGGCAAATTTTCGATATGATGTATAAGTCCGTTTACCAGTGTACCACTGTAATTTCCATGTCCAGGATGCACCACCATTCCTGCAGGTTTATTCACCACCATTACATCATCATCTTCATACACAATATCGATAGGTATATCTTCGGCAACTAATAAATTTTCATGTGGTGGATGTGCCAACACTACGCGAACCTCGTCATGTGGTTTTACCTTATAATTAGACTTTACAACCCCACTGTTTACTAATACATTCCCAGCTTTTACAGCTTGCTGAATTTTATTACGCGTGGCATTTTCTATGAAATTTAGCAAGAATTTATCGACACGCAAAGGCTCTTGCCCTTCACTTGCCGTAAATTTATAATGCTCGTAAAGTTCGTCTTGTTCTTCTATGTCAGTAGATTGCTTGCTCATTAATTACCTGAGTCATTGTCATTACTACTTTTTTTACCATCACCTAATACCAAATCAATTGTGCTGTTTTTAGGTATCATAGCTCCAGTTTTCAGCTCTTTTCCATTAAATTCTAACTTTCTAACAACACGACCAATATCTGGTATATAAGTGAACTCACCTATTTTAAACCCAGCAGAAGTCAAATGTGTAATTACTTGTCTTTTAGTGTCTCCTAAAACATCTGGAACCGCTATTTTTCTATAGCTAGACGGATTCAACGTAAGGTATATTTTTCTGCCTTTTTTTACAAAATCTCCAGCTTCAGGGTTTTGTTCCAACACAGATTTTGGTGGAAACTCTGCGTTAAAACTTGCAGAATCTATCACTACAAAATCCAATTTTAAATTTTCTAATGCTTTATCAACGTCGGCTAACACCATTTTTCCCAAATTGGGCACTTCAATTTTTTGGTCATGATTAGTTGTAAAACTCAAGAATTTAGTCAATAAGAAAAAACCTATCAAAACAATCGCTAGCATTGTAATAATCGTTCGAATAAATTGTTTGCTCTTTAAATATTTTATTAGTTGCATTTTGGTCACATTTAAAGCACAAACTTAACTAAAAAATATGAGTGCACGGGCAAACCCTACTAGCAGTTTTGAACAAAAAAACAAGGACAAACATATTTTTATCCTTTAAATATTCAATACATTTGTTCATACAGTAATGAATAAAATGAAAAGAACGATTGCTATTATTATGGGAGGTTATTCCTCTGAAGTTGACATTTCACTAAAAAGTGGAAATGTAGTTTATCAGCATCTAAATAAAGAAAATTATGATGTATACAAAGTTCATATTCTAAAAGAAAAATGGGTTGCGGTAGTAAATAAGGAAGAATATTCTATCGACAAACATGATTTTTCTTTTATAGAAAACGGCAACAAAGTTATTTTCGATTGTGTTTTTAATGCCATTCACGGACATCCTGGTGAAGATGGCACCATCTTAGCATATTTCGATTTAATCGGAATTAAACATACTTCTGCACCATTCTATCAAATGGCATTAACGTTTAACAAACGAGATACATTGAGTGTGGTAAAAGAACAAGGTATAAAAACTGCAACTTCTTTTTATATTGATAAAGGCGATTCAGTCGACGTAGAAAAAATTATTACGAAAGTAGGCTTACCATGTTTTGTAAAACCTAATAATGCAGGTTCTAGTTTTGGTATTTCTAAAGTTTATGAAAAAGAAAAATTGACTGACGCTATGGATATAGCTTTCGCAGAAGATGACGAAATATTAATTGAATCTTTCCTTGACGGAACAGAAGTGTCGGTTGGCGTTATTGAATATAATGGCAACATAAAAGTACTATGCCCTACCGAAATTGTAACAGAAAATGATTTCTTTGATTATGAGGCTAAATATTTAGGAAAGTCACAAGAAATAACACCAGCAAAAATTTCTGCTAAGCAATTAGAAAACCTGAATACTACCGCTAAAAAAGTATATAAAATTTTACATTTGAGTGGTTTTTCGAGGGCTGAATATATTTTTATAAATGACGACCCCTATTTCTTAGAAATAAACACCGTGCCAGGCTTAACAAATGAAAGCTTATTGCCAAAACAGGCAAAAGAAGCAGGCATTAGCCTAGAAGATTTATTTGGAAGCGCGATAGAGGCTGCTTTACAAGCAGATTAATTTGTTTAATCGTTCATTTGTAGCGAATACAAAGCAACAACTAAATACCTAAATAGTATAAAATGAGAAGAGCACTATTTCCTGGGTCATTTGACCCAATAACTTTAGGACATTTTGATATCATTAAACGCGGTATTCATCTTTTTGATGAAATTGTAGTTGCTATTGGTATTAATGCTGAGAAAAAATACATGTTTACCATAGAACAACGAAAGCAATTTATTGAAGAAGCATTTAAAGATGAGCCCAAAGTAAAAGTTGTAACTTATAAAGGAATGACTGTAGATTTTTGTAAAGAAATTGAGGCAAATTTTATTTTAAGAGGATTGCGTAATCCTGCTGATTTCGAATTCGAAAAAGCAATTGCACATACCAATAGAAAACTCACAAAAATTGAAACGGTATTTTTATTAACGGCTGCCAATACATCTTTTATTTCTTCTTCTATCGTAAGAGATGTGATTCGAAACAATGGAAACTTCAGTATTTTAGTACCTAAAAGTGTGAAGGTTTAATTATCACGATGTAACAAATATAAAAAGCTCGCAATTCTCGAGTTTTTTATTTATAACTTATATTCAGAAAGTGGCTTTGTAAACTTTTCAGGATTTTCTGCTAAATGATAACGAGGATCGTCAACAGCTTCGACTATTACTTCTCTAAATTTAGGATTTCCCTTATACAGTAAGATTTTACAATCTTCGCTTAGGTGTTTTAGTTTGATCGATTTACCTTCAGCTTCGTATTTATTTACTAAATTAAAAATAGCTTCTAATGCTGAATGATCACTAATACGCGATTCTACAAAATCAATTTCTACATTTTGTGGATCATTCTTTATGTCGAACTTTTCATTAAATGCGATAACAGAACCAAAAAACAATGGCCCCCAAATTTCATATACTTTCGTTCCATCTTCGCGCATACGTTTACGTGCACGAATACGTTTTGCATTTTCCCATGAAAATACCAAAGCACTAATAATAACCCCAGCAATTACAGCGATAGCCAAATCGAAAATTACAGTCAATCCTGATACTGCTATTAAAACAATCATATCACTAAACGGAATTTTATTTAGAATTCCAAAACTACTCCATGCAAATGTGCCTATTACTACCATAAACATCACACCAACAAGCGCTGCAATAGGTACTTGTTCAATTAAGCCCGATGCAAACAAAATAAAGACCAATAATGCCAACGCAGCAACAATGCCCGAAAGTCGACCTCTACCACCACCTTTAATGTTGATTAATGATTGCCCAATCATAGCACAACCACCCATACCGCCAAATAAACCTGTAACAATATTTGCACCTCCTTGTGCTAAACATTCTCTATTAGAATTCCCACGTGTTTCGGTTAATTCATCTACTAAATTTAAGGTCATTAGCGATTCTATCAAACCAATAGCAGCTAATATAAACGCATATGGCCCAATAAATTTTAAGGTTTCCCATGAAAATGGCACCTTGTTAAAAATATCAAATTGAAACTGTGGTAAACCTCCTTTTAAACCTTCACCTCCACCATCGCTAATAAAACTACCGACTGTCGCCACATCAAGTTTACCAAATATAACAATTGCAGATACTACTAAAATAGCTATTAAAGCTTCTGGTAATTTCTTAGTCAATTTAGGCAACCCAAACATGATTCCCATCGTCAATACAACAAGTCCAATCATTATCCATAATTGTGAACCTTGCATCCATATCTTTTCACCTCCAATTGTTTCTTTAAACATTCCTAATTGCGATAAAAATATCACAATAGCCAACCCATTTACAAAGCCCATCATCACTGGGTGCGGAATCAATCTCACAAACTTACCTAGTTTCAATACACCTGCTAGCATTTGTATGATTCCCATTAAAATAACAGTCGCAAACAAATAATACAATCCTAGATCTTCTCCCTCCGCGCCAAGCGCATTACCTTTAGCTACTAAAGCCACCATCACTACGGCCAAGGCACCAGTTGCACCAGAAATCATACCTGGTCTACCTCCAAAAATCGCGGTAATTATACCAATCATAAAAGCAGCATACAAGCCTACTAACGGGTCAACACCCGCTACAAATGAAAATGCAACCGCCTCTGGTACTAATGCCAAAGCCACCGTTAAACCTGATAAAATATCATTTTTAGCATTCTTGGTTCGTTTCCTAATAAACTCTGTCATGGTACTTTGTTTTAAAAGTCGGCAAATATAGTGTATTTTAACTAGCTAGTTAGAGTTAGTATAGTTACAATATGTTATAGTGTATTTTAATTAGATTCCCGCTTTCGCGGGAATGACAATTTCAATAGAAACCTAGATGTACAGCATCTAGGTTTCTATTGAAATAATAATTTTATATTATCATACGTATCTTCTAATGCTTCTTTTATAGTTATTTTATTTAACCAAGCAACTTTAGTAATACCTTCTTCTCTTTGCGGCGTTAATACTTGATTAGCTTGTGTCAACATGTTATACCAGTATGTAATTTTTAAGATTTGTTTTTCTTTGTATTCATAAATGTGATATGTAGTTTTTACATAGTTTTTCAAAACTACATTTGTGATGCCACACTCTTCTTCTACTTCTCTAATTGCAGCAATTTCGTTTGACTCTTCATTTTCTATTTTACCTTTTGGTAAATCCCAACGATCATTTCTATAGATCCAAAGTATTTCATCCTTTTCATTAAAAACAATACCGCCTGCAGCTTCTATGTTTTTAAAATGACTTTTAAAATCATTCCATAATAAAGCAAGCGTTTTATGATATAAATAGACTGATTTTAATGCTGATTTTTCTATTTTTTTAAGAATCATATCTATATCAACATCTTCATAATTAAAAAAAGAATTTTCTTCTCTATAATTATCATCATCTGTTAAATAAATAACAGCATCATTTATAAAAATTGTATACATTTGCGACATGATTTTAGACAAAAATACAGCAAAAAAAACTGCTGAACTATTATTACAAATCAAAGCCATTAAATTACAACCAAACGAGCCTTTTACTTGGGCTTCTGGTTGGAAATCTCCCATTTATTGCGATAACAGAACGACTCTTTCTTTTGTAAAGATCCGTAATTTTTTACGTGAGAGTTTAGCAAAAGCTGTAGAAGAAAAATATGGCAAACCCGATGTTATTGCTGGCGTCGCAACTGGTGCCATTGCTATGGGAGTTTTAGTGGCACAAGAACTAGGTATTCCTTTTATATATGTTAGACCAGAACCTAAAAAACATGGACGTCAAAACCAGATTGAGGGTTCTATAGAAAAAGGTCAAAATGTGGTTGTTATTGAAGATTTAATAAGTACTGGAAAAAGCAGTCTAAATGCTGTAAAAGCGTTACAAGAAGCTGATGTGAAAGTAAAAGGGATGGTAGCTATTTTTTCTTACGGATTTGAATTTGCACAAGAAAATTTTGACAATGCTTCTATTGAACTAACTACATTAAGCGATTACAGTAATTTATTAGAACAAGCAGTTGAGACCAATTATATAAACGATAAAGAATTAGAAACCCTAAAAAACTGGCGCTTAAACCCAAGTGAATGGCAATAGGAAGTTAGATGTCATATAATAAATAACCAACCATAAAGCAAAAAAAATGAATTTAGAAAGCCCTAAAGTATCGGTACAAAAATCTAGCAATGAAATATTCGAATTCTTAATTAAAGTTGAGAATTTTGAAATTATAATGCCAGAAAATACCGATAAATTTGAAGTTAGAGAAAATGGTTTCTTATTTGCTTTAAAAGGTATGCCAGTAATTAAAGTTAAAATGCATGACCATGTAGCTTCTGAAAAAGTTGTCTTAACTTCTGCTAATGATAATTTTCCTTTTACTTTAACAGGAAATATGCAAGAAAATACTGATGGTTCTAGTGATGTTCATTTTGTTTTTGATGGTAAATTTAATATGATGATGACAATGATGATTAAAGCGCCTTTGCAAAAATTCATCAATTCGTTAGCAGAAAATATGGAAAATCTTAAATAAACTCGATTTCTTTTAAATCGAATTTTTCTAGGGTTTCATTTTCTAATTCAACAACCAATTTTCCTTGATAGGTAATTCCTAATATTTTACCTAAAAAATTTCCGTAACGATCATTTTTAAACATGGCTGGTTCACCATTACGATACAATACCTTTTCATAATTTGATTTTAAAAGACTAAATTTTTCGGCAGTTATCAAATCCATTTGCGTTTGTATTGCAGTAATCAACTCATCTAAAACCACTTCTTTATTGTAGCTATTGCCAGTGAGCATTTTTAAAGAAGTAGCATTGGGTAAAGCATCGGGAAAACTTTCTTGATTTACGTTTAAACCTACCCCAATTACAGCATTGACTATTTTTCCATTACTGACAGTATTTTCTATCAAAATACCGCACAATTTTTTGTTTGATGACAAAATGTCGTTTGGCCATTTAATTTTTAACTTTTTTTTAATATAGTTGTGTACAACTGTATAAATTGCTAGAGAAATTGCACAATTAAGATAAAAAGAATGTTGTGCATTCAAATTAGAAAATTTACATAATATACTGATAGTTATATTTTTACCCTTCTCTGAAGACCACGTATTATCAAATTGCCCTTTACCATTTGTTTGATTTTCTGTTACAACAACTGTATAATTTTCAACTACAGATGTTCTCATCAAATCCTTTAAAAAAGTATTGGTAGAGTTAATGGCATCAAGTTTGACTATCTTCATATATATTTATGCAAATATAGCACATCAATAATCATAAAATTAATACATTTGCAGGTAATTATAAAGATTTTGAATGATAGAAAAAAAGGCCAACGCTGATCAGCTAATAACCGAAGTTATTAAAGGAATAGACCAGGTTAAAGGTGAGAAAGTAAGCATTTTAGACCTAAGGGAGATTGAAAACACAGTTTGTGATTACTTTATAGTTTGTGAAGGGAATTCTAACACGCAAGTAAATGCCATAGCTGGCTCAGTACAAAAAACAGTAAGTAAAGCATTAAAAGATAAACCTTGGCATGTTGAAGGCGAAGGAAACGCTGAATGGATTTTACTAGATTATGTAAATGTTGTTGTACATATCTTTCAAAAACAAATACGTGAATTTTATGACATCGAGAGTCTTTGGGGAGATGCCAAGATTACTGTTATAGAAGCTGCTCACTAATACTAAAAAAACAAAACACTCATATGAGTCAAGATAATAAAAAGAAACCTCTTAAAGAGTTTAAATTTAAGTTCAATTTTTATTGGGTTTACGGAATTCTATTTGCCCTAATTTTAGGGTATCAATTTTTTAATAGCGGTGATTTAGCTACTAAAGAATTATCTGCTAATGAGTTTGAAACGATTTTAAACGATAATGATATCGAAAGAATTGTGATTGCCAATGATGATGTTGCGCAATTGTATATCAAACCAGAAGCGATTGTAAAGGAAAAACATAAAAAGAATACTACGAGTCCGTTTTATAACGAAAAGAACCCTATGTACATTTATAAGATTGGAGATCTTAAAAACTTCGAAGACAATCTTAGAACTCAACAAGCAGAAAACTCGTTGACCTTTGATACTAAAAATATTACACAAGATAGCATTTGGGATTTCATATTGCCAATGCTTCCTTTTGTATTTATTATTGCTATTTGGATTTTCATTATGAAACGTATGTCTGGCGGTGGTGCTGGTGGCGGTGCAGGCGGACAAATATTCAACATTGGTAAATCGAAAGCGAAGCTTTTTGATCAAGACCAAAAAGTACAAACTTCTTTTAAAGATGTTGCTGGTTTAGAAGGGGCAAAAGAAGAGGTTCAGGAAATTGTAGATTTCTTAAAAAATCCGGAAAAGTATACAAAGCTAGGTGGTAAAATTCCAAAAGGAGCCTTATTAGTAGGCCCTCCTGGTACTGGTAAAACATTACTAGCCAAGGCTGTTGCCGGTGAGGCAAAAGTGCCTTTCTTCTCATTATCGGGTTCTGATTTTGTAGAGATGTTTGTAGGTGTTGGAGCTTCTCGTGTGAGAGATTTATTTAAGCAAGCGGCTCTAAAAGCGCCTTCAATTATATTTATTGATGAAATTGATGCTATTGGTAGAGCCAGAGGTAGAAGTAATATTACAGGTGGTAATGATGAAAGAGAGAATACATTAAACCAATTACTTACCGAAATGGATGGTTTTGGTACCGATGTTAATGTTATTGTTATTGGTGCTACAAACCGTGCCGATGTTTTAGATAAAGCCTTAATGCGTGCTGGGAGATTTGACAGACAAATTTATGTTGACTTACCCGATATGAACGAACGTAAAGAAATATTTGAAGTTCATATTAAACCATTAAAATTGGCTAAAGATGCTGATATTGATTTTTTAGCAAAACAAACACCTGGTTTTTCGGGTGCAGATATTGCTAATTTGTGTAATGAAGCTGCATTAATAGCTGCCAGAAACAATAAAAAAGCTGTTGAGCATCAAGATTTCTTAGATGCAGTAGACAGAATCGTTGGTGGTTTAGAAAAGAAAAACAAAATAATTACTCAAAAGGAGAAAGAAACAATTGCCTATCACGAAGCCGGTCATGCAACTATCAGTTGGATGTTAGAACATGCTGCACCTTTGGTAAAAGTTACTATTGTACCACGTGGTCAATCACTCGGTGCCGCATGGTATTTGCCAGAAGAACGTATGATTGTACGTACCGAACAAATGCTTGATGAGATGTGTGCTACCCTTGGCGGAAGAGCTGCTGAGAAAATTATTTTCGACAAAATATCTACCGGTGCATTAAGCGATCTAGAAAAGATTACAAAGCAAGCACGTGCAATGGTTGCCGTTTATGGTTTAAGTGAAAAATTAGGAAATATTACTTATTACGATTCTAGTGGTCAAAATGATTATAATTTCTCAAAACCTTATAGTGAAGAAACGGCTCAGTTAATAGATAAAGAAATTTCTAGATTAATAGAAAAACAATATGAACGAGCACAAAAAATTCTATCAAAACATAAAAAAGAATTAATACAGCTTGCTGAATTATTATTAGAAAAAGAAGTGATTTTTAGTGATGATTTGGTAAAAATATTTGGTGAAAGACCTTTTATAAAAGAACCTTTAGCTAAAAAAGTAGTGAGGCCTACTCCAAAAATCGTTGAAGAAGAAGAGCAAAAAGATGTGAACAATGAAGGCGAGATTTCAACAGAATTCGCCTAAAGTTTGACATATTAGTTAGTTTTGAGTAATTCGTAAACTTTTATATGAATCTCTTTAAGAAATTTTTCAATTCTAAAAAGGAAGAATCAAACGTAGCATACTTAGAATCAAGTATTGACACCGAGAATCTTTCTCTAGATGATATATTTGTACATAATTTCATCAAAAAAGGTGGACGCTTTTTATATTGTAGTACCACAGAAGAGGTCAATCAAAATCTATTACATATTTTTAATGAAAATGATTGGGATGATGCCATATGTTTAGATAAAAGATTAAATTATTTTTTAAACATAATTGGCAAAAATGCTACAACAAAAATTATAAAAGATTTTCCTTTTTTTACTAGTTGCGAGCATCTAATTTCAGACAATGGAAGTGTTTTGTTTTCTTCAAATCAAGTACACCAACATAAAATATGTAATTTACCTAATAATTTTGTTGTTTTAGCGAAAACAAGTCAGTTAGTAAAAACGACAAGTGAGGGTTTAATGGGAATTAGAAAAAATTACAAAAAAGATTTCCCAACCAACATAAGCTCTATTAAAGATTATATACCAAATAGAGTAAATGAAGATTTTTTGAGCTACGGAAACTCAAATTCAAGAAGTCTTTACCTATTGCTCCTCGAAGATTTATAACATGAAAGAACTCGCAATTAGGATTATGTCGGGCCTTGTTTTTATTACAGTAATTATTTCTTCTGTACTGTATTCGAAAGAATCCTTTTACGCTGTTTTTTACATCATACTATTATTTTGTCTTTATGAATTTAAAAAACTAATAGGTTTAAGATATAATTGGATCTATCTAGTAGCAACTCTTATTTATTTTAGATTTGCAAATTTAACGATCTTGAGTGCTGACTATTTTCACTTTTTTTTAATTATATCGCTTTTTATCCCTTTTATATACCAACTATTCAAACCGAAAGTAAGCTTAACTTCGAGTAAGCTTGGTCATTTTTTTTTATCAATTGCCTACATTGTACTACCGTTTGTATTTTTAACTAGCATCCCATTTATAGAAGAAATATACCATCCAAAAATAATTATTGGTCTTTTTGTACTGATATGGATGAGTGATTCTTTTGCTTATCTTGTAGGTAGTACATTGGGTAGAACTAAATTGTATGAAAAAATATCTCCGAACAAGACTGTAGAAGGTGCCCTTGGCGGATTAGTAGCATCGGTAATTGCAGCCTTTTTTATGTCTAAATACATACCAATTCTTACAACATTGAGCTGGGTTATTATTGCTTTAATTGTTGTTGTTTTTGGGATTTTAGGTGATTTGATCGAGTCAAAATTTAAAAGGGAGGCAAAAGTTAAAGACAGTAGCAATTTTATACCAGGTCATGGCGGATTTTTAGATCGCCTAGACAGTATCATTTTTGCTGTGCCTTTTGTTTATGTATATTTACATTTAACCTATTAATAGTATACGTTAAACCATCTGTAAAATAAAATATTCAAGTTTTCGCTCATAATGACTAAATGAAATTAATGAGGTTGAAAACATTTTTAAAAAAATAAATTAAAAGATAAAATAGATGTTTCACAAAGAAGGATATAAAATAATAATGATATCAATGCTTATTTTTGTTGGCTTGTTATTGTTAACTGAAGAATATGTGCCAATTTTATGGCTTAACAAGGCTATTATGGTAGTATTATTACTATTATTTGTACTTATTTTACAATTTTTCAGAAATCCAAAAAGAGATACTACCCATAATCCTGATGAAATTATTGCGCCTGTAGATGGTAAAGTAGTCGTTATAGAAGAAGTTATAGAAAAAGAATACTTTAAAGATAAAAGACGGCAGATTTCTATTTTTATGTCACCTCTTAATGTACATGTAACACGTTATCCGATGAGTGGTACCGTAAATTTCAGCAAGTATCATCCAGGTAAATATTTAGTGGCTTGGCATCCAAAATCATCTGAAGAAAATGAACGTACCACTATAGTTGTAGAAAATAATACCCTCGGTGAAATTTTATATAGACAAGTTGCTGGAGCACTTGCGAGACGTATTGTTAATTACGCTAAGAAAGATGAAAAAATAATAAAAGGTGCTGACTCCGGATTTATTAAATTTGGCTCTAGAGTAGATGTTTTTATTCCTTTAGATATGGAAGTAACTATTAAACTAAACGACAAAGCTATAGGCGGAGAAACAGTAATAGCTAGAAAAGTAAGTTAATTTTTTCATTAAAATGACTAAGAAAGAACTAGATAAAAAATTTAAAAAAGCCTACGACATAACTTCTTCAATGACTGAAAAGTTACCACCAGATGTTATGCTCAAATTATATGCTTATTATAAACAAGCAACTAAAGGCATCAATTATACACGATCTTCTGGTCAAAATGAAGTTAGAAATGCTTTTAAGGCAAATGCTATATTTCAATTAAATAATATTACTGAAGAAGAAGCCAAAATAGCCTATATAGAATTAGTAAAAAAAATAAATCAGAAAAAATAAATTAAAAATAGTATGAAAAATATCATTTTATTCTCGTTGGCGATTGTAATAAGCATGGCATCAATATCATGTAAAAAAGAAGCAAAAAAGCCTGTAGGTCCACAATTTTCGGTAGAGGCAAAAACTGTTACTATTAATTGGACAGGTTATAAAACAACTTCAAAAATTCCTGTTAAAGGCGAATTTAAAACTTTAGAAGTTACGAATAGTAAAGAAGCTCCTACAGCAACTGAAGCCCTTAATGGAACAAAATTCAGTATACCAATAAGTAGTATTTATTCGGGTGACAATGAACGAGATGGCAAACTAAAACAATTATTTTTTGGTGTTATGGATGCTACGCTTTCTTTAACAGGAACTGTAAATCTAAAAGGTGATGGTACTGGTGCAGTAGATTTATTTATGAATGGTGTTTCTAAAGAAATTCCTATTACATATACTGTAAAAGAACAAATGGTAGAATTTAATGGCACATTAGATATTATCGATGACTTCAACGCACAAACGGCTTTTGAATCAATTAGTAAGGCCTGTTACGATTTGCACAAAGGCCCAGATGGTATTAGTAAAACATGGAGCGAAGTTGCTATTTCCGCTAGTGTTTATTTAAAAAAGGAGTAATCACTGTTTCTAATACTCACCCATATATAGTAACTCATTTATTTGGTGTATAATGGGGATATAGTTACTAGTAACTATATCCGTATGTTGTGGCAAATTAAAAAATTGACAAAGGTTAATCTTAGTAACATTTTTACTCGAACTTCGTCGTAAATACATGAGTCTTCTATTTCTAATTCCATTTATTCTGACTTTTCATTATTCCCTATCTCAAGAATTAAGTATTGATGAAATCCCTGGGGTCTGGACTGTTACTGACGCAGGTATAACTGCCTATGCTCTCTGCGGAACGTATGACTCCTCCAAGTCTATTGGTATAAGATTTGAATTTCTTAACTCAGGACAACTTAATATTTATGAAAAAGGAAACTCTGACCAAGCCTCTGTGACTCTCCAATGGAAGTTCACTACCGAAAGTACAATGACCGTTAAATCCGAAAATGGAGAAATAGACTTAGGAAAAATTAAATTTTACTTTTCTAATAAAAAGTTATACTTAGATGATAATATTAATGGATTTATATTGGAAAAAAAATAACTTGCCACAACAACAGCTATAATTCATTGTGGCGGAATTTTCCTCCGGAAATCCCTACCTTTCAACCATCGCTTGGTTATCTCGGAATGGTCCTAGCGGACAATTCCACAACGAAACCATAGCCCAACCGTTAGACCACAATCGAAAATGCTAAAAATTACCCCAAACTAGCCAAGCTCGTCTTTAATGTTTCAATCTTAGCCAATGCATCAGCTTCTTTTTTACGTTCACTAGCAATAACTTGTTCTGGCGCATTCTGCACAAAACGCTCATTACTCAACTTCTTTTGTACCGACTTTAAAAAACCTTCGGTGTAGTTGAGTTCTTCTGTCAACTTTTTTAGCTCTTCTTCAACATCAATAGCTCCAGCAACGGGAATAAAATATTCGTTAGATTTCACACGAAATGTCAACGCTCCATCTACAGCTTCATTTACATAATCAATCCCGTTAAGGTTACCTAACTTTGTAATAACGGTATCAAAAGATGTATTCATATTTTCGTTATTTATTATTGAAAAATCGATAGCATCTTTAAAAGCAATATTTTTTTCTTTTCTAATCGCTCTAATACCCGATATTACCTCAGAGGTGAAATCAAAATTAGTAATAAGCTCCTTATTGATTGCTGTTTTTACTGGCCATTTGGCAATGATTAAAGCTTCTTGCGGAGTTCTTTCGGTAATATACTGCCAAATTTCTTCCGTTAAGAAAGGCATAAACGGATGTAATACCTTTAAGTTGTTTTCGAAAATTGAAATAACCTCTTTAAACGTTTGTACATCTATGGGCGCGCCATACGCAGGCTTTACCATTTCTAACAACCACGAACAGAAATCATCCCAAATTAATTTATAGGTGGCCATTAGAGCATCAGACAATCTGTACTTACTAAAATGATCTTCTATCTCGCTTAACGTTTCTTGAAACTTTGCTTCATACCATTTGATGGCAATTTTACTAGATTCGGGCTGCGGAATTTTACCGTCTACTTCCCAACCTTTTACCAAACGAAAAGCATTCCATATTTTATTAGCAAATTGTTTTCCTTGCTGACACAGTGCCTCATCAAACATCAAATCATTACCAGCGGCAGAACTTAATAATAACCCTACACGAACGCCATCAGCTCCATAATCATCTATCAATTTCAATGCGTCAGGTGAATTTCCTAGCGATTTGCTCATTTTACGACGTTGCTTATCGCGAACCAATCCTGTAAAATAAACATTCTCGAATGGTTTTTCATCTTTATATTCATAGCCAGCAATAATCATACGTGCTACCCAAAAGAATAAGATATCGGGTCCTGTTACCAAATCATTCGTAGGATAATAATACTTTATTTCTTCATTTTCTGGGTTTCGAATACCGTCAAATACACTCATTGGCCATAACCAAGATGAAAACCATGTGTCTAACACATCAGCATCTTGTTTTAAGTTTTCAATTTTGAGTGCTGAATTTTGAGTTTTATTTTTGGCTAAAGTCAATGCCTCTTCGATAGATTCAGCTACAACAAAATCTTCTTTTCCATCTCCGTAGAAATAGGCAGGAATTTGTTGCCCCCACCACAATTGACGTGAAATATTCCAATCACGAATATTTTCCATCCAATGACGGTAGGTGTTTTCAAACTTTTTAGGAAATAACTTGATATCACCATCCTCTAACACCGATTTTATTGCTGGTTTTACCAACTCCTTCATACTCAAAAACCACTGATCAGAAAGTCTTGGCTCTATTACTGCTTTGGTACGCTCAGAAGTTCCTACATTATGCGTAATGGCTTCTGTTTTAACTAAAATACCTAGCTCTTTTAATTCATTAACAATAGCTGTTCGAGCTACGACTCTATCTTTTCCTTGGTGATGTAACCCAAAGCTATTCATAGTACCATCTGCATTCAAGACATCAATAACTTCTAAATTGTGTCTATCTCCTATTTCTTTATCGTTTACATCGTGTGCAGGCGTCACTTTTAAACAACCTGTACCAAATTCAACATCTACATAATCATCTTGAATAATAGGAATCACACGATTACATAGTGGTACTATTACTTTCTTTTCACGTAAGTGTACAAAACGATCATCATTTGGGTTTATACAAATAGCTGTATCTCCTAAAATAGTTTCGGGTCTTGTAGTGGCAATAGTTACGTGATCCGTTTCGCCTTCTATCTGATATTTTACATAGTATAGTTTATCCGTTCTTTCTTCGTGAATAACCTCTTCGTCTGATAGCGTTGTTTGCGCTTCAGGATCCCAATTCACCATTCGATAGCCTCTATAAATTAAACCCTTGTTGTATAAATCAACAAAAACTTTAATTACGGCTTCACACATATCAGCATCCATGGTAAACTTGGTTCTATCCCAATCACAAGAGCATCCTAGTTTCTTTAATTGCTCTAAGATAACGCCCCCATATTCATGCGTCCAATCCCAGGCATGGGTTAAAAACTCTTCGCGAGACAAATCATTTTTATCAATGCCTTGCTCTTTTAATTTCGCTACTACCTTTGCTTCAGTTGCTATAGAAGCATGGTCAGTACCCGGTACCCAACAAGCATTCTTACCTTGTAAACGCGCACGACGAATCAACACATCTTGAATTGTATTATTCAACATATGCCCCATATGCAATACACCTGTTACATTTGGTGGCGGAATCACAATTGTATAAGGCTCACGCTCATCTGGGGTTGAATGAAAATATTGGTGTTCCATCCAGTACCCATACCATTTATCTTCTACATTGCTTGCATTATATTTTGTTGGAATTTCCATTTGGCTTACTTCTTGATAAAAATGAAGTGCGAAGTTACGATTATAGATAATATGTGAAAACTTTGTTCGTTATAATTTTAAGACAAAAAATGATTATCTTTACACTTTAAAATATTTAAAAAATGAAAAAATTAGTTATTCTATTAGTTATTGGGTTTATTGGATTTTCTGTTAATGCCCAAGAAGTTGTTGAAGTTGCAAAAAAAACTACTAAAGCGGTCGCTGTAAAAAAAGCCGACCCAAATGCACCAGTATTTGAATTCGAACAAAAAATTGTTGACTACGGAGCTATCGAGAAAGGTTCTGAAGGTGTTTATGATTTTAAATTTAAAAACATTGGTAAATCGCCTTTAATCATTTCTAATGTGAAAGGAAGTTGTGGCTGTACAGTACCATCTGCACCAAAAGAACCAATTATGCCTGGAGCAACAGGAGTTATTAAAGTAAAGTACGATACAAACAGAGTTGGTCCTATTTCTAAAACAATTACGATTACATCGAATGCATCTGAATCTAAAAAAGTGATTCGTGTAAAAGGGTTGGTAAAAAAAGAAAGTGCTCTGTCTATTTTAGAAAAAAAAGAGAAAAGTATGATTTCAAATGACGGAAGTAATTAAAAGAATACTTTTTTAAAATATAAAGCGACTCAAATGAGTCGCTTTTTTTATAGTATATTTTCAAGTTTAAAACTAAACGCTAATTCTACACCTTGCCTATCGATTAATAACTTTATGGTTTTGCCCTCTTTTGTAGAAAACATATGAATAATTTCTTCTAATTTATAATTATAAGATGGTCTACCATTTATTTTTAAAACGACGTCTCTCGCTTTTAAACCCGCTTTTTGCGCTGGAGAATTTTTACGGACTTCCGAAATAATATATGAGGGTTTTAGAGCATATACATAACTATATAAAATCTCTACGGTAGAAGAATTACGTTCGCTACCTTTTAATAAACTGGTTTTACGCTGTGGCACCACCATATTACCATTGTGAGAGAGTTCTATACCACTCATATTATATACAAAAGGGTCTTTAAAATAAGTAGAAGGATTTTTAAAAACAATTTTTTTATTTTGATAATCTATCACGAGCCTAAATCGTTTTAATATTTCTGAACCCAATGTGCCGTTTCTTTCTTTATGTACATAAACTTTATCAACAGAGCTAGAATCAGGATAAGCAACATTTGCACTTGTGAAAATATAATTACCCAACGAAATCTTATCTATTTTACTTCTTTTCCCGTAGATATTTCCACTTAGTCCTTTCCCTAAATAATCTTCGAAATATTTTTCAGGAAGTTTTATTTTTTTGCTTGATTTATCAAATAACCACAGTGCATCACTACCACCCAAATCAATTAATAATTTGGCATCAATTTTTTCGGTGGCAGATGTTTCTACAGTAAGATATAAATAGGGTTTACTTCTATAAAAATGTAGCTCATAAGACTGACATTTTTTACAATCTTTATAACTATATTTCTTAGGATCGTAGAACCGTATTCTTTTCATAGAATAATTAATGTCTACAATAAAATCTCGAAATAAATCACCACCAATAATACCGTTTATAGTTATTCCCATTTTAGAAGAAAGATCAAATTCTTTTCCAGGAATCAAATAAACCATGTGGTTTCCATTTGCTATGTCACCCAAACTAAAAAAATTCTTACTCGATTTAATACCATCTATATAACCACCCTCCCCTAAACCTCTTAACTGTATTTTTTCTGTTTCTTTAAGTTTTAATGAATCTTCTACCGTTAAATTGAACATGATAGAATTATTTACACCTGTATCTAATAAAAAATTAAGTTTACTACCATTTACTTCAATCGGTATAACAATCAAATTATTGATCAATTTAAAAGGCATTGCCTCATATTTACTATTACCAATAATTCGAAATTTATCTTGCGAGTGCACTTGAAGAACAACACAAAAAAGCACACAAAAAAAAATTATAATTTTAAAATGGCGCAACATAGAATAGATTTACTACTTCAATCTACAATAAAATTTATGCAACTAATTAATTTTAGCATAAATTAACACTTTAGAAAACTTGTAATTTTCAAATTTCATTAAAATATTTTTTGCAAATTTGTTCTCTAATATGATTTATAACTAATGCCTAACATATCACACAAAGGATCGCAAATGCCAGAGTCACCAATTCGTAAATTGGTGCCTTATGCCGAGGCCGCAAAAAAACGCGGCACTAAAGTATATCATCTAAATATTGGTCAGCCAGATATTAAAACACCACAAGTGGCTCTAGATGCAGTTAAGAATAATAACTTAGATGTATTAGCTTATGCCCGCTCTGAAGGTTCAGAAGAATACCGAACAAAATTAGCTGCTTATTATGCCAGAAATGATATTCACGTAAATGCAAATGATATCATTGCGACAACAGGTGGTAGCGAAGCCCTGCTTTTTACCTTTGGGAGTGTTATGGATGTTGATGATGAAGTTATTATACCTGAACCATTCTATGCAAATTATAACGGATTTTCAACAGCGTCTGGCGTAAAAGTAGTTCCTGTAATTTCAAAAATTGAGGATAATTTTGCGTTGCCTCCTATTTCTGCATTTGACAAACTTATTACTCCGAAAACAAAAGCAATTTTGATTTGCAATCCTGGTAATCCTACAGGTTATTTGTATTCAAAAGAAGAGATTCAACAATTAGCTGCCTTAGTAAAAAAACATGATTTGTTTTTAATTGCCGACGAAGTATATAGAGAATTTACCTATGACGGATTGACACATTATTCTATCTTACAAGAAACTGGCATTGAAGAAAATGCTATTGTGATTGATTCCGTTTCGAAACGTTATAGTATGTGTGGAGCTCGTATTGGGTGCATTGTTTCTAAAAATAAACAAGTAATAAGAACAGCTTTAAAATTTGCACAAGCTCGATTGAGTCCACCAACCTATGCACTAATTGCAAGTGAAGCGGCTTTAGAAACTCCGCAAAGCTATTTTAATGCAGTCATCGAAGAATACGTAGAACGAAGAGATACGTTAATTACTGAACTTCAAAAAATTGAAGGCGTAAAAGTAGGGTCGCCCAAAGGTGCTTTTTATTGTATTGCTAAACTTCCTGTAAAAGACGCTGATCATTTTGCACAATGGCTCTTAGAAGAATTTAATTATCAAAATGAAACTATAATGGTTGCTCCTGCTGCTGGGTTTTATTCAACAAAAGGCTTAGGTTTAAATCAGGTTAGAATTGCCTATGTATTGAATAAAAAAGACTTAATTCGCTCTGTAGAAATCTTGAAAGAAGCTTTAAAAGTTTATAACACTTAATGCAAATTCGAAAAAACATATCTCTAAAAAAGTACAACACTTTTGGTATTGACGTCAAGGCAAAAGAGTTTATTGAAGTACAGTCTCTTACCGATTTGAAGAATGTTGTAAGTACATATAAAGGCTTTTTTATTTTAAGTGGAGGTAGTAATTTATTACTCACAAAGGACATAGAAAAGCTTGTTATTTATTTGAATATTAAAGGAATTGAGATTGATAAACAGTACAACAATGATGTATACGTAAAAGTAAATGCAGGTGAAAACTGGCATGAATTTGTGCTTTGGTGTATCGATCATGACTTTGGAGGCATAGAAAACATGTCTTTAATTCCCGGGAATGTAGGTACATCGCCCATTCAAAACATTGGCGCTTATGGTATCGAATTGAAAGATACGATGTATGAATTAGAAGCTTTAGAGATAGCCACAGGAGAATTAAAAACTTTTTCGAATGCCGAATGTGAGTTTGGTTATCGAAACTCGGTTTTCAAAAATAAATTGAAAGGTCAATTCATTATAACCTATGTAACGTTTAAATTGACAACGAAAAAGCATCAGCTTAATAGTTCTTATGGGGCCATACAATTAGAATTAGAAAAAAACAACATACAAAATCCTACCATAAAAGACATTTCTAACGCCGTAATTGCCATTCGTCAAAGTAAATTACCAGATCCTAAAGAACTAGGTAATAGTGGTAGTTTTTTTAAAAACCCGGTGATCTTAAAACATCAGTTTAGACAGTTACAGCATAAATTTCCTGATGTACCACACTATATCATTTCAGAAACTGAAGTCAAGGTACCTGCTGGTTGGCTCGTAGAGCAATGTGGGTTTAAAGGAAAACGTTTTGGTGATGCAGGAGTGCATAAAAACCAAGCATTGGTATTAGTTAATTATGGCAATGCCACAGGAAAAGAAATTTTCGAGCTCTCAAAAAAAATTCAACAAAGCGTTTTAGAAAAATTTAATGTTCAGTTGGAAGCGGAAGTGAATATTCTATAAAAATTAAAGCCTTACTAAAAAAGTAAGGCTTTAATAAACTCAAAAAATTTATACTAAAAATACCAACCGAGTTCAGTTGGTATTTTTTATTTTTTAATAAGCTTGTTACTCTTTATCAAAAAATGCTTTATGAATAAGCCCCGCCACTAAAGCGCCAGCAATAGGAGCCACCCAAAACAACCATGATTGTGTAAGATATTCACCTCCGGCAAATATCGCTTGACTCATTGAACGTGCTGGATTTACCGATGTATTTGTAATAGGAATACTAATTAAATGAATTAATGTTAAGCCTAAACCAATTGCAATTGGTGCGAATTCTTTCGGTGCTCTTTCATTTGTACTACCTAAAATTATTAATAAGAAGAATGCGGTTAATAAAAATTCAGCTACAAATGCCGAAGTCATTGAAAACCCTCCAGGTGAAAGCTCTCCATAACCATTGGCAGCAAACCCTCCTATATCTATAAAGTCACTTTTCCCAGAAACAATAAAATATAAAGCCCCAGCTGCGGCAATCGCACCAATCAATTGTGAAATAATATAAGGTACTATTTCTTTTGTTGGGTGTTTACCTCCTGCCCACAATCCTAAAGATACTGCAGGATTAAAATGTCCTCCCGAAATGTGACCTACGGCATAAGCCATTGTTAAAACTGTAAGACCAAAAGCCAATGCAACACCTGCAAAGCCAATTCCTAAATCTGGAAATGCAGCAGCAAAAATTGCACTACCACAACCACCAAACACTAACCAGAAAGTTCCGAAAACTTCCGCTAAATATTTTTTCATAATAAATAAGGTTTTAATTAATTTATAATTATGACACATATGAACAGGTAAAGTCACATTTAATGAAAAATAACAAACATATTCCATCAAAATATTTCTTTTTATATATCTTTGCACCAAAGATTATTTTCGATGAAACTCTTATTAATTACTTTTGCTTTATTAGGCTTGGCTTTCGCTGGAATTGCCATAAAAATTTGGGCAAAAAAAGATGGAGAATTTGCAGGTACTTGTGCTAGCCAAAATCCAATGTTAAATAAAGATGGAGATTCTTGCGGTTTTTGTGGTAAAACCTCTGACCAGTTCGATACTTGTAAAGAACCTCAACATAATTAACTAAGTTTGTAGCGCATGCTACTCACTATTCTCTTCTATCTTTTCCTTTTTGTTGTTGGTATTCAACTGTTTTATTATGCCTTCCTTTTTGGGAAATTTTCATTTACGAAAATTAAAGAAACTGTACCTCTCAACGCATCAATTTCAGTTATTATAGCTGCTAAAAACGAAGCTCAAAATTTAAAAGACAATCTACCGTTCATCCTTAATCAGAATTATCCAAATTTTGAAATCATCATTATTAATGACGCTTCTACGGATACTAGTTTAGCAATTATTCAAGCATTTCAACAGCAAAACAAACATATCAAAATTGTAAACCTTGAAGCCACTAGTTCTTATAATGGAAATAAAAAAAATGCCATTTCTCAAGGTATAAAAGCAGCTTCTTTTGATTATTTTCTTTTTACGGATGCCGATTGCAAACCCAATTCAAAAAATTGGATTTCTCAAATGACAAGTCATTTTTCTGATAAAAAACAACTTATTTTAGGGTATGGAGCATATCAAAAAATTGATAATTCCTTTTTAAATAAGATAATTCGGTACGAAACGTTACTGACTGCAATCCAATATTTTTCATACGCAAAAGCAGGAATTCCATACATGGGTGTAGGTAGGAATTTAGCCTACAAAAAAGAACTTTTTTTAGAAAATAGTGGCTTCAAAAATCATAAACATATCAAATCTGGTGACGATGATCTTTTTGTAAATGAAGTAGGGACTAATGAGAATACCGAAATCTGTTTTAGCAACGAAAGTTTTACAATTTCGAAACCTAAAACGAATTTTAAAAACTGGTTTCTACAAAAAAGAAGGCATGTTTCTACAGCAACTAACTATAAACCAATTCATCAATTTTTATTGGGCTTATTTTTTAGTTCACAACTTCTATTCTGGTGCTTAGCAATAATATTACTAATTTACCCGTTTAATTGGCAATATGTAACTATTCTAATTGCTATTCGACTAATCTCACAATATATCGTTATACAAAATTCTGCTGAAAAATTAGATGAAAAAAATTTGGCACTATTTGTACCATTATTAGATTTTATAGTAGTGTTTACACAGATATGTTTATTTATTACGAACCTATTTTCTAAACCTAAACACTGGTAATACATTAACGTGAAAGAATCAATAGAAATAACCGAAGCCATCTTAAATGCCAAAAAAGGCGAAGAGGCTGCTTATACCCTATTATTAAATACCTATTGGAAAGATGTATACCGTTTTCAGTATAGCAAAACCAATGATGAAGATGAAGCTGAAGATATTACCATCAAAACATTTGCCAAAGCCTTTGATAAGATTTCAACATTTAATGATAATTATAAATTTAAAACTTGGTTAATCTCAATTTCTAAAAACATTTATATTGATCATCTACGAAAGCAAAAAACAGAGACGATATCTTTAAGTAAAGATGAAGATGCCTACAAAATAAAAGATGACAATCCAACTCCTGTCGATAAACTTATTATAGAGCAAAACTTAGCACAATTATTAGCATACATTAAACAACTAAAACCTCATTATCAACAAATTATAAATCTTCGTTTTTTTCAAGAAATGAGCTATAAAGAAATTGCTAATACTACTGGTGAACCTATGAATAATGTAAAAGTTAAATTACTACGAGCAAAAAAATTATTGGCTGAGATTATTAAAAAAGCTAATTCTTAACTAGCAACATTTCATAGCTGTCATACTTAGATTATCGAAGTGTGATTTGTAATTGTAACCCCTTCGACAAGCTCAGACTGACTATTCTAGGTATTTTTCTTATTTTCACCTAACATTTAGTTTTAAAGATTCCCATTTTCATGGGAAATAGATATGAAAAAAATCCTACAATCTCTTGGCCCTGGCTTGTTGTTCGCTGGTGCAGCCATTGGTGTTTCACATTTGGTACAATCAACACGTGCAGGAGCCGATTTTGGCTTTGGATTGTTGTGGGCTTTGCTACTCGTAAATCTCTTTAAATATCCATTCTTTCAGTATGGCCCACGTTATGCCGCCGCTACCGGAGAAAGCTTAATTGATGGCTATAAAAAATTAGGTAAAGGCGTATTAGTTGGTTATTTTATACTCACTTTTGCAACTATGTTTACTATTCAGGCTGCAGTAACTATTGTAACCGCGGGCTTAGCTTCGAATCTTTTTGGCATCACACCTAACTTAACAATTTGGAGCATTGTTATTACAGTAATTAGCTTTCTAATTTTAATGCTAGGTAAATATAATTTTCTAGATAAACTCATTAAGGTTATCATTATTACCCTAACATTAAGTACAATTATAGCCATTAGTATCGCCATTTTTAAAATTGATACATCTTTTAGCTTCTCTCCTATTTTACCAAAAGGAAGTGTAGAAATTACTTTTTTAATTGCCTTTTTAGGTTGGATGCCTGCACCTTTAGACATCTCTGCTTGGCATTCGCTTTGGGCACTAGAAAAACAAAAAAGTACGAGTGATGATTTCAATATGAAGAAAACGATGTTTGACTTTAATTTAGGGTATATTGCTACTGTCTTCTTAGGTATTTGCTTTATTTCTTTAGGTGCATTGGTCATGTTTAATTCAGGCGAACAATTTAGCGGTTCAGCGAGTAAATTTGCGCAACAATTAATTAACTTATATACCGAAAACCTCGGTGAAGCCACATCAATATTTGTTGCTGTAGCTGCTTTTACAACCATGTTTAGCACAACCTTAACCACATTAGATGCATCACCAAGAGCTATGGCAAAATCTACCGAATTGATTTTCAATAAAGAATTTAAATCAAATTATTTGATTTGGATAGTATTATTAGCAGCCGGCACCATCATTATATTATCCTTTTTCATTTCTAATATGATAGCTATGGTAAAAATTGCAACTATTCTATCTTTTTTGACAGCTCCGTTCTATGCAATTGCCAATTTTGTATTAATCTCTAGTAAGCATACACCTAAACAATGGCATCCATCTATGACAATGAAAATATTGAGTTATTTGGGTATTATTTTCTTAATCGGATTTAGTATTTGGTATTTAATGAATTTGTAACTTTGCACTTCGAATTTGTAGTATGGCATTAGAATCAGTTATAGCTCCTTTAAAAAAACCAAAATGGTTACGTGTAAAACTACCAGTAGGTAAAAAATACACCGAGCTACGTAGTTTAGTAGATAAATATAATTTGAATACCATTTGTACCAGTGGTAGTTGCCCAAATATGGGCGAATGTTGGGGTGAAGGGACTGCAACATTTATGATTTTAGGGAATACCTGTACTCGCTCTTGCGGATTTTGTGGTGTAAAAACAGGAAGACCTGATACTGTAGATTGGGAAGAACCTGAAAAAGTAGCCCGTTCTATTAAATTAATGCAAATTAAGCATGCAGTTATTACCTCGGTAGATAGAGATGACTTAAAAGATGGTGGCTCTATTATTTGGGCAGAAACTATTAAGGCCATTCGTAGAGCGAATCCTAAAACCACGCTAGAAACGTTAATTCCAGACTTTCAACTTGTCCATAAAAATATTGATAGAATTGTTGAAGTAGCTCCCGAAGTTGTTTCACATAATATGGAAACGGTACGTCGTTTAACTCGTGAAGTACGTATTCAGGCAAAATACGATAGAAGTTTAGCCGTTTTAAAATATTTAAAAGATAGCGGAATTAACAGAACAAAATCTGGTATCATGTTAGGTTTAGGCGAATTAGAAGAGGAAGTCATACAAACTATGATAGACCTTAGAGAAAACAACGTAGATGTAGTAACTATAGGTCAATATTTACAACCTAGTAAAAAACATTTACCTGTTAAAGAGTTCATTACACCTGAGCAATTTAAAAAATATGAAGAAATTGGGCTAGAAATGGGCTTTAGACACGTAGAAAGTGGTGCTTTAGTGAGATCTTCTTACAAGGCTCAAAAACATATTTTATAGAATTCGTATTCAATTTAGTAAAATTAACAGTTTTATAACAACTCTTTAACCTATAATTAACGGATAGCACACAATTTTACACATATCTTTGCGTTATATATATGAAGCAAGATGACAATTTTGTTTCTAATGTATAAATTATTTGAGTTAGTTAAAAAAACGCCTTTTAATAAAAGGTGTTTTTTTATGTAATAATAGTATGTTTTATACTGAATTTAAAACTTTGGCACGAGAATTGCAATTATAAAATTGAAGCAAAGTAACATTTGTTTTCATTGTATGAATTATTTGAGTTAGTTAAAAAACGCCCTCTAGCGAGGGCGTTTTTATTTTACAAGATGAAACGTTTAAATAACTATATTAGTTCCATAAGGCGGATATAGTAACTATATCCCTATGTTGTAGTGCATTAAAACAAAACCCATATTATGAAACAATTTTTTTTAATTATCTTGATAGTTGCTTCTCTTCTTTCTTGTAAGGAAAAAAACAAAACTGCCGAAACTCAATTAAAACAGACTACTGAATCAAAGGAAAAAATAGACGAATATTTTTCTGCATTATCCAATCTTGGAAAGTTCAATGGAGTGATTTATGTTACAGAAAATAATGAGGAAATTATTAGTAAAGCGTATAACATAGATTCAAATCAACAAAGCACAACCTATGTGACCACAGAAAGTCAATTTGACATACATTCAGTTTCAAAACTGATGGCAAGTTACTTGATTGAAAAATTTGAACTAGAAGGTAAAGTCAAAAAGACACAAACAATCAATGACTTTATTTCAGATTTCCCCAATGGAGATAAAATAACCATAGATATGTTACTTAACTATAAATCTGGTTTACCGAGAAGTTTAGACAATGTTGAAGGAGATGAAATAGACCTAACTTCTGACCAAATAATAGAATATGCAAAAAAACAAAAACTTCTCTTTGAACCAGGAACAGATAGTCAATATTCTAATGTTGGATATCAAATCATTTACTACATAATCGCTGACATTTCTAAAAAAACTTTTGTTCAATGTTTAACCGATGAAGTGTTCAAACCATTGGGAATGGAAAGTTCAGGAGCTCATTTTTACACAAGTGAAAAGAACATTAAGAACCTAGCGAAAAATCACGAAAAAAAAGATACTCTAATTGTTCAAATAGATAATGTTATGAATGATGAATTGAAAACCTCAAGAGTATTCTCTACTACTAAAGACCTAAACAAATTCTTAAATTATATTAAAAAAGAACCTTATGCTTCATTATTAAAGAATAAAGATAATATAATTGAAAAAAATGGTGGTTCAGATGGAATAAGAACACAAATTTACACCAATCTCGATTTTAATTACAATTTCATATTATTAACTAATTATGATGAAATCCCATTTGAAAAAGCAATTGAGGATTTCACAAAAATATTAGAAGACGAACCTTATGAAATACCTATAGAACTGAATAGGAAATCCATCGATTTAACAATAGATAAAATGGAAAACTACATTGGAATTTATTCCTTTCCTGATATGAATATAGACTTAAACTTTAAAATTGAGAAAGGTAATTTAGTTGCTTATCAAGATGGAGAACTCGCAGCAACATTCAAGGCAGAAACAGAAAACACATTCTATGTTGACCCAAAAGAACCCGAATCATTTGAATTTATTAAAAATGAAAATGGAAACTTTGATGTATTAATGGGTTGGAATGGGATAAAACTAAAGGGAGTGAAAAAATAACGCACTACAACAATGTATATAAAACATAACTATTATAGGCTTTACCAAAGGTTTTTGCTTATTTACGAAGATTGCCAAATTTTTAAATTTGGCTTTTAGTAAAATAATGATAAAAAGAAAAATTTAAAAATTCGGCTCGTGTATAATCCGAAACGTTAGAGTCTATTTACACGCTACGTTTCATATACTAGACGTTGTGCTTCATTATGACCAACCAATAAACCAATGATAAAATTCTTTAGAAAAATTCGCCAAAATATGCTGACTGAAAATAAGTTTGGCCAGTATCTGATATATGCCTTTGGAGAAATAATTCTTGTTGTGATTGGAATATTAATTGCTTTATCGATTAATAACTGGAATGAAGATAAAAAAAATGACAGAATAGAAACTGTCTTTTTGGAAGATTTCAGGAGTGATTTAAAACAGACGTCCAAACTTTAAAGGAGCGAATTAATAATAATACTGGAATATTGACTGATGCGGATTCCATTCTATCAACACTTTCCAATAAAAAGCAATTATCAAAACAAGAGTTAGTTAAATTCTACAATCAGAATTTATCCCTTGCATCTGAATCCTATTTTATACCTGAAAAGTCGACTATTAATCAATTTGAAGCAAATAGTAATGGACATTTGATTTCTTCTAAAGAATTAAAGGATAAATTATTTAGCTACTATTCTACAAATGATCGAATTGAAAACAATATGGAGAAAAGCATTCAATTATACCAGCACAATTTTCTGACTAAAGAAATAATGCAAAGTATTCTTAGTGGCGACATAATGGAAAATATTGTTGGTTCTGATTTTGGTAGACCTAACTTGGATTTAAATAAATTAAAACAAAATTCTGAATATCTTTTCTCTGTGTTAACTAAAAAAATAGGAACAACTACCCAAAACAAAGTTTATCAAAATATAATAGATTTAGCCGAAGAATTAATTACTCTTATAGGTTTAGAAATAGAAAAATAACGAAAGGCTATAATAAGGAATATAAAAAATAAGCGAGAGAGTAGCAATTTCAAATTATGATTTAGTCGACTTGGAAGAACTTATGGCTATCAGAGGTGTTAAAGTAGATCATGCTACGATTCAACGTTGGGTTTTTAAGTTTACACCTATGGTTGAACAACAATTTAGAAAACGAAAAAAATCAGTGGGAAAAAGATGGAGAATGGATGAGACCTATATCAAAGTGAAAGGTCAATGGAAGTATTTATATAGAGCAGTAGACAAACAAGGTAATACAATATATTTCTTATTAACTAAAAGAAGACAGCGTATATCAGCTCATAAATTCTTAATCAAAGCTATTAAAAATAATGGTAAAAGAGAACTTATTAATATCGACAAGAGCGGTGCTAATACATCTGCTATAAAATTATATAACAGGAGAACCAATTCAACGATAAAGATTAGACAATGCAAGTATCTCAACAATATAGTAGAACAAGACCATAGAATAAACCTCTTTCAAAAGAAGAACTTACCAGCCTCCTCCTCCTCCGCCACCGCCGCCACCGCCAGAGAAACCGCCTCCACCAGAACCACTACCACTACTTGATGGTGGTGTTGCTGAACTACTAATGGAATTTGACAGTGATGAATTTAATGCATGATTAAACGTCGAGAAGTTTCCAATATTCCCAGCATACCATGTGGGTTGGTAGTTTTTATCAATCATTGATTTGTCAATCAAGTTTTGAAATTTTTCTCCCCAAACATCTTCTGCTCCCAATACTAAGGCATATGGCAAAAGTTTTTCAAAAATTTCTGGTGTTAAATCTGGTGGATTAAAGTGAGCAATTTGTTTTTCTTCTGCAGCACTCATATACATTTTAAATCCATCAATCAAGGACTTAAGTCTAAGCTTTTCTACAGCAGGTTTTCGAATTAAATATTGGTAAATCAAAAAGAAAACAATATTTACAACGATAAATAAAAAAAACACCAATACGTCATTGTCTCCTTCAAAATATTGTGAAGCAAGAAAAACAAATAATAAAACATAAGCAACTATTGCCAAAATTGGGACTACCCAAAACTTCAAATTAATACCTTGATAAATTAAACTATGATGCTGTTTTTTTAATGATGCTTTAAATGCAATCACCGCACTTTCAACTTTTTTATCATATTTCCCTTCTAATATTAAAGTGGATGTATCTGAAAATAATTTTGAAAGCAGTACGCTTTCTTCATTATTAATCATTCCTGTATCCTCCTTTAATTTATGAATTATATATCGCTTGCTTTTGAACAATCCAAAAATATGTTTTTCAACATCTTCTTCAATTTTAATATAGCCTCTAACCGCTAAATTTAATATAGAACCTGTAATTAAATCACCATAATAGCGTTGCTTATCTATCATTCCTACAGATGCAGGTGTCATTTTTTCTGGTATCTCAAACTGTGGATAAACCGTTGGCTTTACATGGTCAATACCAAATTTTAACCAGGTGAATCCGTAATAAAACAAAAGTAAAAAACTCATTAACCCACTCAATATGAGAGCTCCAAACTTTTGAAAAAAGGTTGGCGGTGGCGGTGGCGGTGGTTGGTGTACAATGCCTTTATCAAAACCTACTGCTATAGTTAAGTTTTCTCCAGCACTTAGATTCTCAGCACTAAAACGAATACTATTCTCAGATAAAATTGTTGAACTACAATTTGTATTGTTACTACCATACCTTCCAGTATAACAAGAATTTTGAATAATTTTTCCTCCTGCTGGAAGTGTAATTTGACTTGAAACTTGATCAAAAGGTAAATCCCATCTAAAACCATTGACATTCCAGTAAATCTCATCGTAATTATCAAATAATCCTATTTGACCGCTCATACGATAAGTAATCGTATAGTCATATTCCCCTTCATTTAAAAAAACGGATTTCTCTCCTACAAAAATGGTAATCTCACCGCTCCCTTTTTCAGTATGATATTTTGAAACTTTACCATCTTTTTCTACAGATAAAATTTTATAATCCAGTTTGCTTTTTTTACCCAAACTATCTAATCTTTCAATTGGAATAGCGCGAGTAATTCCCCTTTTAAAAATAGTTCCCGTAGCATAAATTTTAATGGACTCTTTTACAGTAATTACGCTTGAAGTATCTACATTAATATCTGAATGAAATGATAGAACTCTTTCACTTTGCGAAAACAAAGAAAAAGAGTTCGTAATCAATAGTATAACAAAAAAGAGTTGTTTCAACGCTTAAAATTTTACTTGCGGGTTTTGTCTTTCTACTTCATTATCAATTTCAAAAAATTCTGCTTTACTGAAATTAGTCATCCCAGCTATAATGTTTGAAGGAAAAGAATCAATTAAAATGTTATAATCTCGAGTGGTTCCATTATAATACCTTCTTGATTTCTCAATATCAGATTCCACAATTGACAATTCTTTTTGCAAGCTCAAAAAATTCTCATTTGCTTTTAGTTCGGGATACTGTTCAGCAACTGCAAATAAGTTTAATAAAGACTTATTTAATTGATTCTCAGCAGTCTGTTGTCCTTCAACAGTAGTGGCATTTTGCGCTCGACTTCTCGCTCTTGTTACGTTCTCAAAGGTTTCTTTCTCATGACTTGCATAACCTTTTACCGTTTCTATTAAGTTAGGAATTAAATTATAACGTTTTTTTAATTGCACATCTATCCCACTCCAAGCCTCCGCCACAAGTGTTTTTAATTTTACTAATCTATTATAAATTCCAACACCATAAAATACTGCCAATAGTACAAGACCAATTATTACATATAATATTACCATAGTATTTAAATATTTAAGAATTAAAGATATATAAAATATAATGAAAATACTGATAAAAACTTAAAGGTTATGGAGCCTCATTCACGAGGATAATTTTTTAATATTTTTACCCTCATTTATGATATAAGGGTGAAACTTACGCTGGATAATTTTAACCATTTAACCTAAATTGTTCTTGAATTTGAAAATCATTTATCTCATGAGCTACTTAATCCTTCAATAAATTAAACCCTTATTTTTTTTTACACAAATGCGACAGAAATAATAGAATAATAAATTTTCTGAAATAAAAGATTTACTATCTTAGTTCTTATAATGTGGATATAGACAATTGTCTATATCTAATTGTTGATGTTTAATATGTTAGCCTTTTGGCCATCAACTAAATTTTAAATCAATAAGTAAAAAACAAAAAGTAGATGATAGAAAACGCTACTTTTCATATACATCTACGTTGTGCGTAATATGAAAAACCAAAGTATGATTAAAAATATATTCATTTACGGAATTTTAATTCTGACTCTAAATTCCTGCGGAGAATCTAAAAAAAAGACATCTGAATATATTTATGAGAACGGAAAAAGCAGTGTTCAATTAAAAATCTTGAATGGAAATGATTATCTGATTTATGACACTCCGACTAGAACGGATTTTGAATGGACAAATATTGACCCTCAAACAGGATATATTGTTGGAATTGGAATAAAAATGCTCGGAACGAACGACGGAATTACAAAAACAGAAATAAATGTTCCAAGCAATTACCTAAAAACAGATACATTAATACAGAAACTAAAATAGACCCAAAAAACACAAACATTGATTCTTCCATCAAATTGGTTGTGTTTTTAATAAAATATAATCCAAAGAATTCAACGGTTTTGTTAGTATTAAATATACTCTTTCCCTTTAGAAATAGAATCTAATT
>RCNE010000098.1_pt1 | contig 38745 bp, 31 predicted proteins | sample 2041361 | NCBI WGS metagenome assembly RCNE01 (sample SAMN09708229, study PRJNA481090) | Marine sediment metagenome, whole genome shotgun sequencing project. | reverse complement strand
CCGTTTCTTCCACTAAAGCTCAGTTTTACGGTGTTACCACGATTGTTCTTTTCAATATACCCATAGTCTACCCCATTGGCTAAGGTTCCTTTTTTAGTTCTGTTTTCAATAGCATCATAAGAAACATCAAATGCTTCTCCCGTGCTCATTGCCTCCCTACCTTTATAGTCTTTTACAAGCGCATAAACATTTTCTGTATGAGGAACGGATACCCTTATAGGCTCTTTTGTGGGATAAAAACGACCCATAGTTCTGTTCGTTGGTATGAGGTATTTATTCATAGCCATATTTACTTGCTCTAATGTCATAACTTCAATACGATCTCTATGAAGAAAAGACAATCTCCAGTCACCGGCAGCTATAAATTCGCTCATATAGGTACCTAGATAGGCCGAATTTCTATTGATTTGATCAATACTCTTCAGTAAGTTTGATTTCGCGCGGTCCAATTCTTCTTGGGTAATAGGATTATCCTTAAGATTGTCCAGGCTGTTTTTTAAAATGTCTTGTACTTCATCTGCATTCTTGTCCGAAGGAACATTCGCTTCGATATAGAAAAAGCCAGGTTCTTTTAAAAAGGGGGCGTAGGACCATAACGAAGCAGCCTTTTGTGACTCAACCAAATCTTTATATAATCTTCCAGAAGGTTCGTTGCTAAGTACGTCCTCAATAACGGACAAGGCGGCATAATCTGGACTAGAACCAGCAGGTGTATGGAAGAGCGCACTTACAATTTGTAGATCACCAACACGACTAATGGCCACCCTTTTCTCACCGTCCTGAGCTGGTTCTTCGGTATATGAATCCCGTAAAGGAGTTATAGGCTTGGCTATTTCGCCAAATTTTGTCTCTATTAAGGCTAGCGTTTTGTCTTCTTCGAATTTTCCTGTAACCATCAACACGGCATTGTCAGGACGATAGAATTTTTTGTAAAATGCCTTTAGGTTTTCAATGGGCACACGCTCAATATCTGAACGGTTTCCAATGGTAGAATTACCATAGTTGTGCCACATGTAGGCGCTATTAATAACCTTATCCATTAAAACTCCACTAGGGTCGTTCTCGCTACTCTCAAATTCGTTCCGTACCACTGAAAATTCGGATTCTAGGTCTTTTTTAGCTATATAGGAGTTGATCATACGGTCTGCTTCCAAATCCAAAGCCCAGTCCAGATTATCTTCGGTGGCGTTAAAAGTTTCATAGTAGTTGGTACGATCATAGTAGGTAGTGCCATTTGGCCGAGCCCCACGGGTACTTAATTCCTGTGGAATATCTGGATGGTTAGGTGTTCCCTTAAAAACCATATGTTCCAAGAGGTGGGCCATGCCTTTCTCGCCGTAGCCTTCATGACGAGAACCTACTAGGTAGGTAATGTTTACCGTAATGGTCTGTGCAGAATTGTCGGGGAACAATAATACTTTAAGACCGTTTTCCATTTGGTATTCTGTAATACCTTCAACGGACGTTATTTTTGTCATTTGTGCTTGAACAAAGGCAACGCAAGCCAAAAAGAGTAGGCCTGTAAAATAGTGTTTTGTTTTCATAGTAGTGTTTTAGTGTGCCATAAGGTAAGAAATAAAGTCCCTAAGAATATCTTAAAATTATAGAGGTTCTAAAGTAAAAAGATATCATGCTATTCCTTTTACAGGAGGACATATATAAACGAGAAGGTCTGAGGCCTTGGATACGTCACTAGTATTTTGGATTTGAATTGCATTCTGCGTTTTACCCAATAGCAGTTGGATAACTGTTTCTAAGGGTTGTGAAGAATTAAGGATATATATATTTCTACCGATTTCGTTATTATGAAAGTCCATTGCCCGCGGCAGCTCCCTGTTAGCAAAAGCGTTTTCGTGCCAGTCGGTAATGGTTTTGGTCCATTGAAGTACTATCGATTGGTTGTTGCACCATTTGGAACAATTATGGGCGATGAGGTAGTTCCAAAAGGCGTGTCTAAAAGCGTTGGCAGGTTTATTTTTGTAGTGTTCCCTACCATAATGTACTGTGGATATGCGCATGCAGGTTGCAGTGGCCAGAAACGTTGGATAAAGGAATAACAGGTTTTTAATGGATAATACGATTAGCTCCAACAAGCTTTTGAAATTTACGCGCTTTAGCGTATTCCAAAACTTCATAGTGCCGCGCGGTATTTTTCATAAAGTTCCATATTTACGACAGTGCCATCGTACCGTTTATGTCCATCTTTAAGGGAGGTCTGCCATGTAAAGCCAAGTTTCTCAGCAATTCTTGTACTACCCATGTTTTCTTTATGTGCGATTATTTGTAGGGTATTCAATCCAAGGTGATCAAAGGCCCATGGAATTATTTGGTTTAAAAAATGGGTTGTATATCCTTTGCCTTCGTGGGCGTAACCAATGCAATATGCTAGTTCTCCTTGTCCTTCTTTAGTATGAAGTTCCTTAACATATATCAATCCAATAATAGCGCTATGTTCGGCTTCCTTTATTGTAAACAAGTATTCTTCTCCAGAAGCAAACTGTTTCGTTTTTTGTTCAACGAATAGTTCGGAAAGGCTTGGGTTTAAGTTTTGTTTTAGGGTTCCGGGAAAATCGTTTTTAAAGCGTTCGCTATTGGCGACCATAAAGTCACAAAGTCGCCATGCATCTTTTTCGTGAATGGGAGCGATTTCGAAACCTTTTAGGTTGAATTTCATTGGTATTACCTAAGCAATTAGTGTCTGCCTATTTTTTACAAAGGCTTATACTCCTTAACAGCATCAATAAATGCTCTAGCGTTTTCCACAGGTATATTGGGTAGTATGCCATGACCAAGATTCACAATATATTGGTCTTTTCCAAATTCGTTTATCATTTGAGTTACCATTTTTTTGATTTGAGCCGGTGGTGACAATAAACGGGAAGGGTCAAAGTTGCCTTGTAGTGTAATTTTTCCTCCAGAAAGATAGCGTGCATTACGTGCAGAGCAGGTCCAATCAACACCCAAAGCAGATGCACCAGATTTGGCCATATCGCCCAACGCGAACCAACAACCTTTTCCAAAGACGATTACGGGTGCTTCATCTTTTAAAGCATCAATAATCTGCTGTATGTATTTCCAGGAGAACTCTTGATAATCAACTGGAGATAACATACCTCCCCATGAATCGAAAACTTGTACTGCATTTACACCTGCTTTTACTTTTGCCTTTAAATAGGCGATGGTAGTATCCGTTATTTTTTGCAAAAGCTCATGCGCTACAACGGGCTGGGTAAAACAAAGTTCCTTGGCTTTATCAAAGTTTTTGCTGCCTTGCCCTTGCACGCAGTAACATAGTATAGTCCACGGCGAACCTGCAAAACCTATAAGTGGAATGTCATCGTTTAGTTTTTCTTTGGTAGCTTTTATCGCTTCCATTACATAACCTAAAGCGTCATTCACATCTGGAACAATAACAGAGTCTAGGTCTTTTTGTGAACGTATAGGGTTTGGTAAATAGGGCCCAAAGTTAGGTTTCATTTCCACCTCAATATTCATAGCTTGTGGAATCACCAGGATATCGCTAAAAAGAATGGCAGCATCCATACCGTAGCGTCTAATGGGCTGTACCGTAATTTCTGAAGCTAATTCTGGAGTCTGGCAGCGGGTAAAGAAATCATACTTCGCCTTAATTTCCATAAACTCGGGCAAATAACGACCAGCTTGGCGCATCATCCAAACAGGTGGCCTTTCGACAGTTTCGCCCTTTAGTGCTCTTAGGAATAAATCGTTCTTAATCATAATAGGTGTTTGTTATTCGTCATTGCGAGGATTATGGATGCGTGTAAGCTCAATCTATTTACAGCGTTTTATAGCTTCTCAATCGCAGCTACGCTCCTCGAAATGAAGTTTATTCTTTATAATTCTCGTTTACCAAATCAATAACACTTTCCACATCGGGAATCTTCGCGACTTCAACCTTATTAAAATGCTTTCTTGCCTCCTTCGCAGTGGTTTCCCCGATACAATACGCGACTTTATTGGGGGTATTGTTGTGTAAATAACTTTCGATACCCGACGGACTAAAAAAGCATACGCCCTCCACCGCGTCATCTATTTCTTGGCCCGATAGCTTTGTTTTGTAAGTTTCAATGCTGTTTACCGTAATATTAGAAGCTTCCAAGGTTTTTGGAATTTCGTCCAAACTAAGGTTGCCACAAAAGTGCGTGACCTCTGTACCTTCAATGTATTCTACCAAATAATTGGCCAAGTCAGCTGCAGTGTTTTCAAAGTGCGTTACTTTTCCTATTTTTTTCTGTATGAGTCGTCTTGTTTTACGACCTACACAATAGATATTTTCAAAATCTAATTCTTCCGAACTCACATTTGTCAGTAGTCCTTCAACAGCATTTTTACTGGTGAAGATGGCATTTTTGGCTTTTGTTTTAAGCACCAATGGAGAAACACGATTAGGACTTATTTTTATAAAATCTTCCGAGTCTACACGGATTGAAGTAGCAAAACTTTGCAGTTGTGCGTCGGTTAGTTTTTTTGTAGAAAACACCTGTGTTTTTAGCGCACTGTTGGATAACTCGTTCATAAGACGTTTCCCCCCTCGACTTAGGATGCTTTTTGCACAATCGAAACCTAAGCCTTCGTGTTTGCCTAAAGGAGCGGTTAGTTCAGCTTCCAGTTTTTTGGAGCCGTCCAAGGTTAACAGTACCCCTTTTAGGGTTACTACATTTTCGTTATTTATATAAGCAAGGGCGCCAATGGGTGCGGAGCAGCCACCTTCCAATTCTCTTAGGAACTCGCGTTCCAAACGGGTACAGGTATCTGTTTCTTCGTCATTTAGTTGTGCACAGATCTCACGTACTTCTTCATCGTTTTCCATGGCTACGACCATAATAGCTCCTTGTGCTGGCGCGGGAAGCATCCATGTAAGTCCGATCGTGTTTTTTGGTTCCAGACCTATACGTTCTAGTCCTGCAGCGGCAAAAATAGCTGCGTTCCAATCGTTATTGTTCAGTTTTTCTAACCTGCTGTTTATATTTCCCCTAAGGTCTACAACAGTATGGGTAGGATATCGGTTAAGCCATTGTGCTTTTCTTCTTAGGCTTCCGGTTGCTATTACTCCTTCGCGCTGCCCTAGAAACTCTTCATTGTCATGGAAAGCCAAGATGTCTAAATAATTCGCACGTTTTAGTACCGCGGCTTGCACAATTCCTTGTGGTAGCGCCGTGGGAACATCCTTCATAGAATGCACAGCAATGTCCACATCACCATTAAGCATGGCAACATCCAAGGTTTTTGTGAAAATACCAGTAATGCCTAGTTCGTACAAGGGCTTGTCTAAAATAAGGTCCCCCGTAGATTTTACTTTAACGATTTGTACCTTATGACCAAGTGCTTTTAATTGATTTTTTACTGTATTGGCCTGCCATAGCGCCAATTCACTGTCGCGTGTACCTATTCTTATGGTTCTACTCATTTTTGATCCAGTTGTATTTGAAAAACTTTTTGGATAAGCTCTAAACTGGAGTCAGAGTCTACGTTTTCGTCTTTTAGGTGATTGGCGAACTGTTTCGTAATTTTTTGAATAATGCGGTCAGATATAATTTCTGCATGTTCGGGATCAAAACCGCTTGTTTTTTTGGATTGATAGTCAAGCTCCTCCACCTTCATGGTGTTTAATTTCATTTTTAACGCTTTAATAACCGGCGCAAATTTTCGCGTTTCCAACCATTGCGTAAAATCTACTTTTGCTTCCTCTATAATCGCTTCGGCAGCTGGAATGAATTGTTTTCTACGTTCCAGTGTTTCATCTGTCATTTGAGATAGTTGATCAAGATAAACTACGCTTACATGTTCCAATTTAGATACTTCATCGTCCACATTTTTCGGAACAGAAAGATCTAGTATCAATAAGGGTTTTTTGGTATGTATTAATTCCTTGGATACAGTTGGTTTCTGAGCACCTGTGGCTACCACCAAAATATCCGTTTTTCGTATTTCGGCTTGTAAATCGCCATAATCTTTAACCGTTAGATTAAATTTCCCACCTACTTTATCCGCTTTTTCCTTTGTGCGGTTAATAAGCGTAATGTGTGGGTTTTTGGTATGCTTGATAAGGTTTTCGCAGGTGTTCCGTCCAATCTTTCCTGTACCGAAGAGTAAAATATTTTTTTCCGCGATATCCGATACATTTTTCATTATGTATTGTACTGATGCAAAAGCTACTGACGTGGCTCCTGAAGAAATCTCGGTTTCGTTCTTTATACGCTTACTTGCTTGAATGACCGCATTGCATAAACGTTCCAAAAACGGATTGGCAATACCTAGCTTTTTAGAACGATTAAAACTTTGTTTTATCTGACTTATAATTTCAAAATCGCCTAGTATCTGACTGTCCAAACCAGTGCCTACCCTAAACAAATGACCTATAGCCTCTTTGTTCTTATACACATATGCGATATCTTGAAATTCTTCTACGGTGCCATTGGAATGCTCGCAAAGTAGCTTGATAAGTTGATAAGGATGTTGTGCAAAACCATGAAGCTCTGTGCGGTTGCAGGTAGAGGTGGCCAAAAGACCGTCTAGGCCTTGTTCTTTTGCAGTAATTAGTAACTGTGTTATGGCTGTTTCACTCAGACTAAATTTTCCACGCACCACTTCATCCGCCTTTTTATAGTTAAGGCCAATGGTGTAAAAGGAGTTGTGTTTGGAGATATGGTAGTCCTTCATAAAGCGATACAAAAATAGAAGCAAGCATTTTATAAAAGTAACGCTAGAAGAACAATTAATATCGATTAAAGTATTTTTAGACGTAATTCATTAAATTTGGGATGAAATAGCCTATTTTTAGGGGTGAAAATAGGTTTTTAAACTTTATTATTTAGAAAGAATCTAAATAGAATACAGATAAAACGCAAGGCAATGAAATTAAAAAATGTCGCTATAGGTTCATTTGATGAAATTTTGGTCGATGATGGGTTTTATGTGCTTAAAATTCAGAACGATACGGTAAATGATGTCCAAATAAAGAGGGAAATTGATAAACGTTACATCCAATTTCACTTTTGCTTAAAAGGTAATGGAACCTTTTTGTTCAACGATGGTAATTATGCGCTCGATGTTTCTGAAGAAAACTCCTTATTACTTTACAATACAAAGCAAGATTTACCTTTAAATCTTTCCTTGGTGCCTGGTTCGTGGATGGTTTCGGTAGTGATGACCATACGTAAGTTTCATTCTCTATTTTCTGATGAAGCCAGCTATATTCCTTTTTTAAATACCGAGAACAAAGAAAAGAAGTATTACGCTCAGGAGGCAGTTACCCCTGCGATTGCTGTGGTTTTGAGTCAAATGATCAGTTACAATCTGCATCCTACCATCAAAAAATTATATATAAAAGGAAAAGTGTATGAGCTTATCTCGCTCTATTTTAATAAAAGTGCCGACGCCGATTTAGAACAGTGTCCGTTTTTGGTAGATGAGGATAACGTGAAACGTATACGGCGCGCCAAAGAACTAATAATCGCCAATATGGCCGAGCCACCTTCCCTGAACCAATTAGCACAGGAAGTAGGCCTCAGCTTAAAGCGTTTGAAAGAAGGGTTTAAGCAGATTTATGGCGATTCTGTTTATAGCTTTCTGTTTGATTATAAGATGGAGTATGCACGTAGATTACTCGATTCTGGGCAATATAATGTAAACGAAATTGGCTTGCGAATAGGTTATAGTACTTCCAGCCATTTTATCGCTGCGTTTCGTAAGAAATACGGCACTACACCTAAGAAATATATGACCGAGTTGGCGCAGTAATAGAAATTCCGTATTACTTTATAATTCTTAAACTTTAGGCCGCGCTACCAAAATACCGATATTCTTTTTAACGCCTTTTAAATAGTCGGCCAAGGGTTTTTTGGTGACTTCAACTTCCATTGAGCCGGTGGAAGCATGTAATAAATGAATGCGGCCATCTTTTTCTCGTGTAGCGATTCCGGTATGTGTTACATCCAGTCCATTTATAGAGGTTGCCAAAGCGATAATATCTCCGGTCTGTATCAAATGTTCATTAACTTGAATCTTGTCTTGTGGCAAATAGCAAAAGGTTTCTTGAGCAAGTTCTTTTTCCGTAGCTAGTATTTTTTCAAAGTTTGCATCATCCCTCAAAAACGGATAAAGATCTCTGTGCGTACCCATAAAATTGATGTCTTTTTCTTTGGCAATCCCGCCTATCTCTGCTGTAACATTCTCTAAAAGCCCTTTCTTTTGATTGCTACGTATCCAATCGGTAAAGTAGTGTAATCGTGAACCGTAGCCGTCCAGTTTTCCATCCATATACCTTATGGATTCTAGTGTTTCCGTGAAATCTGAAAAATCAACTTGGTCGTTTTTAAGCATCAGGCTAAAAGCAAGAACATTCTCTATGAAAGTGGTACAGTCCAGTCCTTGTAGGTTTACGACAAGTGATTCTGTTTCGCCAATCTCTAACGTTTTGGCAACATAAGGAGTTCCCATAAATGTCTTGCCAACAGCTACTACAGTTTTTCCAAAATCGCTTTCTAATAGACCATCGATTTCTATAGTCTTATTCTCAACGGCCTGTTTATCTTTTGGGGAGCAGGTAATTTGTTGTGCCAACCCCTGAAAAATGGAGAGTAATAGAAAGGTGTAAATATAGCAGCGTTTCATAAAAACCAATTTAAGTTTAAAGATATATTTTTATTTTCTACCTGTGCTCGTCTCGGTTAACATCACTCTATTGTGAGCAATACTATCAGGATACTTTTGCTGCAGAAAAGTAATTAACTTTTCTCTTACGAGTACCCGTAAATCCCATGCGTCCGAGGCATCTTTAGCACTTACCATAGCTCTTACTTCAACAAAACCTGCTTTACTATCTGTTATTTGAATATTATTAGCCTCGCCGTCCCAAAGGTCTGTGCTTTTTAAAATCGCGGTTAACTCTGTTCGGAGTTCATCAAAGGGTACCCTATAATCCATATGTAAAAAAACCGTTCCTAAAATGTCAGAGGAGCTCTTGGTCCAATTCTGAAAAGGCTTTTCAATAAAATAAGGCGTAGGAAGGATTAATCTGCGTTTATCCCAAATTTTAACGACAACATAGGTCAAGGTAATTTCCTCTATACGTCCCCATTCTCCTTCCACGATGACCACATCATCCAACTTTATGGGTTGGGCGATAGCAATCTGTATTCCGGCCAGGATGGTGCTTATTAACTTTTGTGCTGAAAAACCGATGATGATTCCTGCAACTCCAGCAGAGGCAAAGACACTTATCCCTATTTCGCGAATTTCATCGAATGTCATGAGTGCTAAACCAATGGCAAGGATGACTACCATAAAAATAAAAATGCGTTCCAAAATATTAAACTGCGTATAGATTTTACGGGCTTTTAGATTGTTTGCTGCATTGACATCATAATTGTTGATGACTATTCGTTTGATTACTTTAAGTATAACCACAATGAGCCAGGTCATGGAAAAAATAAAGAATAAGGTGCTCACCTTCTTAAATAGGAATGCCTCACTTTCTAGACCCAAAAGCAATCTTAACGACTCCATTCGTATGACAATCGAGACAAAAATCATAAAAATAGGTAAGGCCAATTTTTTCATAACCCCTTTTGGAAGCAGGTACTTAGGATCTTTGCCTAATTTTCGCAATGCCAGCAACACGCTCCAATAAAGGACTAAAAATGCAATAAATGCTATGAAAAGCGCTAACAGCGATTTATTTGAAAAATGATTAAAAAAGCGATCCATAAATTTAATTTAAGGCGGTATGATACTGAAAAGAAATTTGTTAATGTACAAATATTGAATCTTCTTATATCACAATCAAAAAAAGTAAGGGCTACACCTATGGTTTAAATAGGATGCAAAGCTTATTTTTGTATTAAAATAAGTTGCGCTATGAAAGGAATTTTATTGGTTAATCTGGGTTCGCCAGATAGCCCCACACCCAAAGATGTTAAGCCTTATCTGGACGAATTTTTAATGGATGAACGCGTTATCGATGCTCCTAAATGGCTAAGGGCAATTTTAGTAAAAGGTATTATTTTACAAACGCGACCTAAAAAATCGGCGAAGGCCTACGCCAAAATATGGTGGGAAGAAGGTTCGCCGTTGATTATACTTTCAGAGAAATTTACGAATAAGCTTAAAAAGCATACGGATATGCCGGTAGCTTTGGGAATGCGTTACGGGAGCGGGTCCATAAAAGAGGGTTTAAAAGAATTGGAAGATCAAGGAATTGACGATGTGCTTTTAGTGCCTTTGTATCCACATTACGCTATGTCTTCCTACGAGACGGTAGTAGTAAAAACTTTGGAGGAACAACAAAAGGGCTTCCCTAAAATGAAGGTTACTACGTTGCCTGCTTTTTACAAGCATCCAGATTATATACAAGCGCTTTCCGAGAGCATTCTAGATGGCTTAAAAGATTTTGACTACGATCATATATTATTCTCTTACCACGGTATTCCGGAACGCCATATTAGAAAGAGCGACCCCACTAAATTTCACTGTAAAATTGATGGGACTTGCTGTAAGATAAATTCTGTTGCGCATAACACCTGCTATAGACATCAAGTATATGACACCACGGAAATGGTAAAAGCCTACTTAGGCTTGCCGGAAGAACAGGTAAGTTCCTCTTTCCAATCTAGATTAGCGGGCGACCCTTGGTTAAAACCTTATACGGACTACGAATTTGAGCGTTTGGCCAAAGAGGGTGTTAAGAGTTTAGCAGTCATTACGCCTGCATTTGTAAGCGATTGCTTAGAGACTTTGGAGGAGATTGCCATGGAAGGTAAGGAAGAATTTGAGGAGGCCGGAGGAGAGCATTACAAACATATTCCTTGTTTAAACGATAATGATGCTTGGGTAAGCGTGATGGCGAAATGGGTGAATGATTGGGAAAAGACTGGAAAGCTAGATGCGGTGGCGTGTGACTGATCCCAACACTTGTGCGAATTGGAAAATTAGATTTTTAAAATAGCAATCGTTTCCTTGGTTGCTATTTTAAGTTATTAATATGACATCAATGTATTTACTACAGCATTGATAATCTTTAAAGGTCTTTACATCTAATATTAAGGATAGCTTTTAACTATGGCCAACGTATCATCGGAACAATTAGGGTCGGAGCCGATAGGGAAACTATTGGTAAAACAGGCAGTGCCAGCAAGTATTGGAATTCTGGTGATGTCCTTGAATATTTTGGTCGATTCTATCTTTGTTGGAAATTGGATTGGCTCCATCGCTATTGCAGCTATAAATGTAGTTTTGCCGGTCTCCTTCTTTATAGGAGCCCTTGGTATGGCCATCGGAATAGGCGGTTCTAGTATTGTTTCCCGAGCTTTAGGTGCTAATAATTATACAAAGGCGGTAGCAACGTTTGGAAATCAAGTAACCTTAACTGTTTTGGTTACTGTTGGAATGGCAGCGCTAGGCCTCTATTTTGTAGATGATCTTATACCTGCCTTTGGCGGGAAAGGTGCCATTTTTGAACCTGCCAAAATATATTATACGATTGTCCTGTACGGGATTCCTTTTTTAGGGCTCTGTATGATGGGCAATACGGTGATACGTGCAGAGGGAAAACCAAAATTCGCCATGATAGCGATGATTATTCCATCTGTGGGTAATCTGATCATGGACTACCTTTTTATCTATGTCTTTGATTGGGGTATGGCAGGTGCGGCATGGGCAACCACCATCGGATATGTATTGTGTTTCAGCTATGTGCTCTATTTTTTTCTTTCCAATAATTCTGAATTAAAACCAAACTGGAAAAGTTTTCTATTGCAACTACCCATAGTAAAGGAAATTTCGTCCTTAGGCTTGGTGACCTTGGCAAGGCAGGCCACTACTAGTGTTGTTTATTTATTGATGAACAATATACTTTTTAGTTTGGGTGGGGAGGCTATGGTTGCGGTCTATGCAATTATAGGCCGCATGCTCATGTTTGCCCTTTTTCCCGTTTTTGGGGTAACGCAAGGGTTTTTGCCTATTGCAGGATTTAATTATGGAGCGAAGAAATACGAGCGTGTTCGTCAGGTGATTAATACGGCGATAGTATATGCTAGTGTGCTTGCCACCATTGTATTTATTGGTCTGTTTATTTTTCCGGCAGAGATTGCAAACCTTTTCCTAAGCTCTAAAGAAGGAATGACCCAATTAGAGCTAGACACTAATGCTTTTGTGCTGGAAAATACCCCTTCGGCAATGCGCTGGGTTTTTGCCGCAACGCCCATTATTGCCTTACAACTTATAGGCGCAGCCTATTTTCAGGCTATTGGAAAGGCAGTGCCCGCTTTGTTGTTGACCTTGTCGCGGCAAGGGTTTTTCTTTATTCCCCTAATCCTTATTCTTCCTAACTATCTAGGGGAATTGGGAGTGTGGATTTCTTTTCCAATTGCAGATGTATTTGCGACCTTGGTTACTGGTTATTTTTTGAGGAAAGAGGTTAAGAATACGTTGAGTTCGTAATTTTTTGTTCAATCAAAAATTTAGAAATTAGCCTAAAACAGAATAAAGAAGTGACTTTTTGAAAAAGGTTGTGTCTCATTAACTATAAATGGGGCATAATATGGAGATAGTAATCATTTTTTTACTTTTTGTTTCACTGGCATTATTGGTATTTAGTGTCAATGAATACATAAAAACCAGAAAAAAATATAATAAATTCATGAAAGAGAAAAAAAACAAGGAAACGACTTAGTATCCTTCTTTACAGATCCCCTGTTTTTCATTACTTTTAAGCTTGACTAATTACAAGACTTAAAGAAATGAAAACTATCTACACTTTGGCAAGCATCCTTATGCTTGCTTTATTCCTGATTCCTAATTCATTAGAAGCTCAAAGAAAAAAGAAATCTGACCAGATTACCGTTGCATATCCTGAAGATTTGTATTCCAGTATGGAGTATCGTTCTATTGGACCACATCGTGGAGGGCGATCTGCTGCTGTAACTGGCGTGCCTGGCGAACCCAATCTCTTTTATTTTGGTGCTGCAGGTGGTGGTGTTTGGAAAACATTAGATGGTGGCCGTACGTGGGCTAATATTTCAGATGGTTATTTTGGGGGTAGTATCGGTGCTGTTGAAGTAGCGAAAAGTGACCCGAATGTTATTTATGTAGGTGGTGGTGAAAAAACCCTTCGTGGTAATGTCTCTTCAGGTTATGGTATTTGGAAAACAGAAAACGGAGGCAAAACATGGATATCCGCTGGATTAAAAAATAGTCGCCATGTACCGCGAATTCGAATTCACCCTACCAATGCAGATATTGTATATGCGGCTGTACTCGGTAATATTTACAAGCCTACACAAGACCGGGGTATTTATAAAAGTACTGACGGTGGAAAAACATGGAGCAAAAAATTGTTCGTCAACGACCAATCTGGTTTTGTAGACCTTACTTTAGACCCTAACAATCCACGTATTTTATATGCTTCTTCATGGCTTGCGCAACGTACGCCTTACAGTTTAAGCAGTGGTGGCGACGGTTCTGGTTTATGGAAGAGTACCGATAGTGGTGAAACATGGACAGAGATTTCAAAGAATGAAGGCTTTCCAAAAGATACCTTGGGTATCATTGGAGTAACGGTTTCCCCAAAAAATTCTGAGCGTGTCTGGGCCTTAGTGGAAAACAAAGAAAAAGGAGGGTTATATCGCTCTGATAATGGTGGAAAAGAGTGGACACAGATAAATAGCGAACGGAAACTGCGCCAACGTGCTTGGTACTATACCCGTTTGTACGCAGATACTGAAGATGAGAATACGGTGTATGTAATGAATGTACGCTATCACCGTTCAACTGATGGCGGAAAGACGTTTAATACCTTCAATGCTCCCCATGGCGACCACCACGATTTGTGGATTGCACCTGAAGATTCGAAGCGGATGATTATTGGTGATGATGGTGGTGCCCAGATTTCCTATGACGCTGGTGAGACATGGAGCACCTATCACAACCAACCCACGGCACAGTATTATCGCGTGACGACTGATAATTCGCATCCGTATCGTATTTATGTAGCTCAGCAAGATAATTCTACGTTGCGCGTTAATCACCGCAGCGATGGTAACAGTATTAGCGAAGATGATTGGGAAGAAACTGCAGGTGGTGAGTCCGCTCATATTGCGGTTGATCCTTTGAATAATGATATTGTTTACGGAGGTTCTTATGGCGGATTCCTTACCCGTGTAAACCACGAAACAGGAACCGTTAGAGGTATCAATGTTTGGCCTGATAACCCAATGGGATATGGCGCAGATGGAATGAAATATCGATTTCAGTGGAATTTCCCTATCATGTTTAGTAAGCACGACCCTAAGAAATTGTATACCTTTTCGCAGCATGTGCATATGAGTACGAATGAAGGTCAAAGTTGGGATTTGCTTTCTGATGATTTAACACGAAACGATCCTGACAAATTGGTATCTAGTGGTGGACCAATTACGCAAGACAATACAGGAGTAGAATATTACTGTACCATTTTCGCAGCTAATGAGAGTCCCCTAAAAGAAGGATTGTTATGGGTAGGAAGTGATGACGGATTAATTCATGTATCCAAAGATGGAGGTGCTAATTGGGAAAATGTAACTCCCGCAGGAATGCCAGAATGGAATATGATAAACAGCATAGAACCTTCCGCTTTTGATGAGGGAACTTGCTATGTGGCAGCAACCAAATACAAGTTGGGTGACTTTGCTCCCTACCTTTATAAGACAACTGATTATGGGAAGACATGGAAGAAAATAACGAACGGTATAAATAAGGAGCATTTTACAAGGGTCGTTCGTGAAGACCCAAAAAGAAGAGGCTTACTCTATGCTGGTACCGAAACAGGAATGTATATTTCTTTTGATGATGGCGCGAATTGGAGTCCGTTTCAAATGAATCTTCCTATCGTTCCAATTACCGATTTGGCTATCAAAGACAACAACTTAATTGTAGCTACCCAAGGAAGAAGCTTATGGATTTTAGATGATCTTACCGTCCTTCATCAATTAGATGCAGGAAAGAAGAGTATGGCGTCTATTCTATACCAACCAAAAGATAGTTATCGTACCAAAGGTCGCACAAGCAGTGAGCCTTCAAAAACAGAAGGTATGAATCATCCAAACGGCGTGATTTCTAATTTTTATTTGAAGAACCTTGCTGAGAAAGATAGTATTGCAATCACCTATACGACCATGGCCGGAGATACGTTGGCATCATTCAATAATACGTCCAAAGAAAAGGACAGGAAGCTAAAAGTCGAAAAAGGAGGGAACACTCATGTGTGGAATACACGTGGTAAAAAAGCCGAAACCTTAGAAGGTATGATTTTCTGGGCAGCGGGCTTCAACGGACCAAAAGCAGTACCTGGAAAGTATAAAGTACATCTGAATGTGAACGGCGATAGTCAATCGCAAGTGTTCACCATTATACCCGATCCACGGGCTGAGGTATCCATAGCCGATATGCAAAAGCAGCACGATTTTATTTCAAGTATCAATGCAACGATTAATAAGGCACATGAATCTATCAAGAAAATAAGAGGGGTTAATACTCAATTAGATGCTTTTGCTAAACAATACAAAGACAGCGAGCAAACAGAAGCCTTGGTAGAAAAGGCAAAAGCAATGAAAGAGGAATTCAGTAAAATCGAAAAGGCCTTGTACCAAACGCAGAACAGAAGTGGTCAAGACCCTTTGAATTTCCCCATTCGGTTGACGAATAAATTGGCGCATTTAAACCGCTTGGTGGGCATAGACGATTTTCCACCTACGGATCAGGATATGGCTGTTCAAAAGGAACTCACAGGCAAAATTGAAACACAATTAAAAGCTTTTGATTCTATGCTCGACAAAGAGTTGCAGGATTTCAACGGTGCTTTTAATGAATTAAAATTGAATTATTTGTTTGTAGAGGAGTAATCGTTATAGCGTTATGCTTTTGTTTGTAGCGTATTTGTTATTTTGAATGTAAGGTCCCTCCTTTAAAGGAGGGATTGAGGGAGATGTTTTGTGGACTGGCAAATTTGGAGTGCATTATTCGTTTCAGTTTGAAACTACATGGATAAGCTAGGCTTTTGAAATTTCTAAGCTTTCTTCGTCTATTTCCAAATATACAATTTGGCCTGTATGCATATTTTTTAAGGGAGGTGCTATGACTTCCAGCACCGTTGATAGTTGCTCATGGTCTACTTTGGTTTCTGGTCCAGGCATATATATGAGCCCTTGATGGCGATTCCCTTCGAAAATTAAGGTGATATTAAAAAAGTAAAAGTTTTCAGGTGGAATATGCTTTGACCAATCAATAGCTTCAAAAAAATAGCTTGGGTTTTTAATCTTATAGCGAAATGGCGAAATATCTATGTTGAGCGTTCCCAAAAAATAATTTCCAAGATCAAGTCCCCTTTCTTTAAAAAAAGGATATTGTAATCTTAGTGTTCCTTCTGGGTACCGTGAATCTTGCCCGTTTCCAGACGCTACTCCATAACCAGGTATAATCTTCCCTTTTACTTTCATCTAATCTATAAGTTTGCACCACCATCGACAGCTACAGCCGATCCTGTTATAAATGAAGCCTCATCAGACGCTAACCAACAAATTGTACTTACCACCTCATCTACGGTACCAAACCTTCCTACTGGATGAAAATCAATAGCATGGTTTCTTTTTTCGTCGGTATCAAAAGCACGTTCTGCCATCGGTGTCTCTATAACAGCAGGGCAAACCGCATTAACCCTAAGATTATCTTTAGCGTATTCTAATGCAGTTGCCTTGGTCATGCCAACTACACCGAATTTTGAGGCATGGTAGCCGATACCCGCACCTCCACCTTGGAGACCTGCCAAGGAGGAAATGTTTATAATAACCCCACCACCTTCTTTCAATAGCTCAGGAATCTCATACTTCATAGATAACCAGACCCCCTTTAAGTTAATGTCGATTACTTGATCCCAAACCTGTTCGTCATAATCCGCGGTTTTAACATCGGGAGTGCCTTCTACACCTGCGTTGTTTACTGCAATATCAAGCTTACCATATTCCGAAATAGTGCGCTTTACCATATTAGCAATATCTTCTGTTTTGGTGATGTCAGTCTTCACAAAAATTGCCGAACCCCCATTTTTTTGAATTTCATCGAGAAGCTCTTGGTTGGCATCCTGAGAACGTGAGGCCAACACGACCTTTGCCCCTTGAGCAGCAAAAGTAAGGGCGGCACCACGACCAATCCCTGAACTACTGCCAGTTATTAAAACCACCTTGTCAATAAACCTATCTTTCATTATCGTTGCTTTTATAGTTATTTCTTTGGGTCAATCAACATTTCTTCAATTTCTTCCAAGGTCTTGTTTTTTGTCTCTGGCATCATTTTCCAAACAAATAGTAGCTGGAAAACCATGATAAAAGCAAATATCGCGAAGGTGGTTCCTGCACCTAAGGTACTGGCTATATATGGGAATGTTCCCGCAATGATGGCAGCAAAAACCCAATGCGTTCCTGAACCCAAAGAATTGCCGTAAGAACGCACACTATTTGGAAAAATCTCGGAAATAAACACCCAAATAACCGCTCCCTGACCTACTGCATGGGAAGCTATAAACATAAAAATTAATACTGGAATCAGAAAGGTCCCTTGACCTATTCCTGTATAAAATGCTGCAGATATGAGACCCAAGGTTATAATATAACCAAAGGAACAAACGTACATGAGAAATTTACGCCCCATTTTATCTATCAAGAACATCCCCAAGAGCGTGGCTACTAAATTTACCACACCAACACCAACAGAAGATAAAAGCGCAGAGCTTTCGGCCATACCGGTGTCCGCAAAAATCCTAGGGGAATAATAGATAATTGCATTTATGCCCGAAAGCTGGTTAAAAAAAGCGATTAAAAAAGCCAGCATAATGGGAAGATTGAACTTACCTGAAAAAAACTCTTTAAAACCCACTTTATTAGTACTGTCTTTATGGTCTTGAATCGCTTTTAATTGTTGATCCGATGTACTCGGGTCTATGATATCTAAAACTCGTTTCGCCTCTTCAACTAATCCTCTTTTAACAATCAGCCATCTAGGGCTTCTCGGCACAAATAATATCATGATAATAAATGCCAAGGCTGGAAAACCTTCTATACCAAGCATCCACCTCCAATTACCGTCACCTGCTCCACCAATAAAATAATTTGATAGATAAGCAATCAAGATTCCGACAACAATATTGAATTGAAAAAGAGCGGTCAATTGTCCTCTTTTATGAGCCGGAGCTATTTCAGAGATATACATTGGCGCCACAACTGAGGATGCTCCCACACCAAGACCGCCAATAAAACGAAAAAACATTAATGAATATACTTCAGGAGCAAGGGCAGAGCCTACCGCTGAAATAAAATATAGGATAGAAATCCATATTAGGGTTTTCTTCCGTCCTAAAATATCCGCTGGAAAACCTCCGAATAAAGCGCCAATTACAGTGCCATAAAGCGCCATTGCCACTGTTTGGCCAATCATGGTATCACTTAGACCCCATAATTTTTGGATGGTTTGTTCTGCTCCAGAAATCACTGCGGTATCAAAGCCAAAAAGAAAACCTCCGAACGCAACGGTAATAGACCAAAGGAGCAATTTTTTTGAATTCATAAAATAATATATGAGGGTTGGTTGTTTGTAGTATCGGATGTTAGGTGATGGAAATCACTATTCCTTTTGAAAATTAGTTGAAATATTTAACACCTGCAAATCGATTCTCTAAATACAAATCAGTGGGGGAATAGCAGCTACTCGTTACGTATCATATTAATTTAAGAATTATTATACCTCCCCTTTTTTTTGAATCTGTTTATTTGAGTCTATAGCGGCGTTAGTCATTTGGGCTACAAAAGTCTTTATTTCTTTAAAGAGTCTATTGGTGCTGAATTGGACGAAGACCTTCTTCTCTTTTTGGTTTAATAAGACTTAAATACTTTGTATATTACAGCACTAAGTCATGGCCAATCTTACGTTGGTACTAAAAGCGAAGATTCAGCACTAAAAAGTATCGAATAAAATACCACACACAAACTCAAATGAAAAACAATCTCCGACTTCTAATTCTAGCATTGCTAACTACAACAATAACCTTTGCCCAGACGGCAGAAGACTATTTTAAACCACTAAAATTCCGAAATATTGGCCCATTCAGAGGTGGCCGTTCTGTTACTGCTTCGGGTGTAATCGGCGATCCAATGACCTATTATATGGGAACAACTGGTGGCGGACTTTGGAAAACAGAAGACGCTGGCCAGCGATGGAACAATATTTCTGATGGCTTTTTTGAGATGGGTTCTGTAGGTGCGGTGGCCGTTTCTACCTATAATACCAATATTATTTATGTAGGTATGGGCGAGCATGCACCGCGAGGGGTGATGTCTTCTTATGGAGATGGAGTGTACAAATCTACAGATGCTGGGGCAACTTGGAAGCATATGGGGCTAAAAGCAACGCAACACATTTCACGCGTTATCATTCATCCAACGAATCCCGATATTGTTTATGTGGCGGCGCAAGGGCAATTGTATGGTCCGAATAAAGAGCGTGGGGTTTATAAATCTACCGATGGTGGTAAAACTTGGAAGAATACACTTTTTGTAAATGGATTAACAGGTGCAGTAGAACTTTCTATGGACGCTAATTATCCTGAAATTATGTATGCTGCCATGTGGGAGCACCAACGCAAACCGAATATGGTGGTCAGTGGAGGCGAAGGTAGCGGACTCTATAAATCAACGGATGCCGGTGAAACCTGGACCGAACTAACCGAAGGTCTTCCTAAGGAAAAAGGGAAAATGGCAATTTCTGTGAGTCCCGCGAATTCAAATAAGGTATATGCTTTAATTGAAAGTGATTCAAACGCGGATAAAGGAGGGTTGTATGTTTCTAACGATGCCGGAAAAACGTGGACTATGGTCAATGGCGATAATCGATTAACGCAACGTGCATGGTATTATATTGAGGTATTTACCGATCCACAAGATGAGGATATTGTGTATGTATTGAGTGCCCCAGCCTTACGTTCTTTAGATGGTGGAAAGACTTGGAACAAAGTCGATGTTCCGCACGGAGACACACATGATTTATGGATTAATCCTTCCAATTCAAAAAATATGGTACTTGCAGATGATGGAGGTGCAGGGGTCACTTTTGACTTTGGAAAAACATGGTCTTCGCAGGTGAATATGCCTACAGGACAATTTTACCGAATCAATACGGATAACCTTTTTCCATATAAAATCTACGCAGGACAACAGGATTATTCTTCTGCAATGATTGCCAACATGTCCGTGGGAAGAGGTGGGATTACCATGTCCGATTTTAGTCCGTCTGCTGGTGGCGAAAGTGCCTTTTTGGCCTTTGATCCTGATAACCCGAGGTATGTGATGGGCGGAAGTTATTTAGGTACCATTGATATTTTGGATATGGAATCGAAAGCATCAACCCAAGTTATGGCTTCACCAATTCAATATTTAGGACGGGAAGCACGGAATATGAAATATTTGTATAACTGGAATGCGCCAACATTAAAATCACAACATGAACCCAATACCTATTACCATGGGGCACAACTTTTATTACGTACACGTGACATGGGCGTTACTTGGGAAGAAATGTCTCCCGATTTAACTCGTGATATCGATGCTAAACAAGGCAATGGCGGCGGTCCATATACAAATGAAGCAGTAGGCGCAGAGAACTATGGTACCTTAGCTTATGTGATAGAATCACCACATGAGGCTGGTATCTTTTACACGGGTAGCGATGATGGGTATGTTCATATTACGAAGGATAATGGAGAGAGCTGGCAAAACATTACACCAAAGAACTTAGGTGAATCTTTGGTGAATGCTATTGAGGTTTCTCCGCATGATAAGGCAACGGTCTATATAGCAACTACAAAATATAAATTCAATGACCATACGCCGGCATTCTATAAGAGCACGGACTATGGAAAAACATGGACCAGTATTAATACAGGAATTCCAAATGGCGCTTTTACTAGAGTGGTACGCGAAGACCCCACTCAAAAAGACTTGCTTTATGCAGGCACCGAAAAAGGATTGTATCTCTCGTGGAATGGCGGACAAAGTTGGAAGCCCTTTCAACTAAACTTACCAAAAACGCCTATAACCGATATTAAAATTCACCAAGGTGATTTGATCGTAGCTACATCAGGAAGAGCATTTTGGATATTGGATGATTTAACCCTATTATCACAATACGAGTCCACTCAAAAAGGAATAAAAATGTATCAGCCAAATGATGCTATGAACGGCTCTTGGGGCAGTCCAATGAGTGGCAATACAGAGAAATTCGACGGAACAAATACGCTTGCTGGTGTAAACCCAGCAAACGGAATGGTCTTGTATTATGAGCTACCGAAATTAAAAGATTCAACAGTAATTGCCATGGATATTTTAGATGCTGCGGGAAAAACTGTTCGTAGTTTCTCTTCGGAAAAAGATAAGAATTACAAAGCTCATAATGGAGGAGGTCCTTCGCCAGCTCCTGTTTTGCCTAAAAAGGAAGGTCTGAATAGATTTGTATGGGATATGGAAACTGCAATTTTACCGGGTATTGATGGCACCTATGTTGAATCGCGTTTTAGTGGGCATGTAGTGCCACCAGGCAGTTATACCATAAGGCTAAAAGTAGAGGATAAAATAGTGACAACTAAAGGTGAAATTGTTGCCATTCCAACCTATAGTACAACTCCCGAGCAGTACGCAGAATACCATACCTTCATGTCTGATATGGAAGCGCGTTTGACTACAATGCACAATACGGTAAACGATTTGCATAAAATACAACAGCAACTCAAAGTAGTTTTAAATGAGGTAAAAGATGCATCTGTAAAGGAAGAAGGGAAAAAATTATTAAATCAATTAGATGCTTGGGATAAAGATATGATTCAAAGAAAGTCACAAGCCTATGATGATGTAGAGAATTTTCCTAATAAATTCACAGCCGAATATCTGTTTTTAATTGATGCTACAAATAGTACGATTCCACGAGTAAACCAAGCTTCAAAGGATAGAAAGATAGAGCTCGATGCCCAATGGAATAATTTTAGAAGTAAGGCTGATACCTTTATGAAAACATCCATACCTGAATTCAATACCAAGTTATGGGATGCTGGTATTGGTGCTATTCGGTTATAAAAGTGAGTGGTTAGCTGTTAGAGGGTAGAAAGAATGTAAGGCGCACAGCGTAAAGCTGTTTTAAACGAAACGTAATAGTCTCTTTTCTGCCGACTTATATTTCGGTTCGTCAAAAAGATACTAAATTTGATTTTTGAACCCTCCTGCGGTGCGTAGGCTTGACATTTGAACTTGAATGACCGAACATTACAACTATATAAAAGCCTTGCACTTGATTTTTGTGATTACTTGGTTTGCGGGCCTTTTTTATATTCCTAGGTTATTTATCTATCATATCGAAGCATGGCAAAAACCATCTCCAGATAAGGAAATACTATCCGAACAATTAAAATTGATGACCAAACGGCTTTGGTATATTATTACATGGCCTTCTGCGGTCCTTGCAACTATTTTTGCAATCTGGCTATTGGTTTTACAGCCAGCTTGGTTACAGCAACCTTGGATGCATATAAAACTTGGCTTTGTGGTGCTCCTAATTGCCTATCACTTGCGGAACCACTGGATATTCAATAAGTTTCAAAATGATGATATCAGGTTTACATCGAACTATATGCGTATTTGGAATGAGGGTGCGACTATCATTCTTTTTGCAATAGTTTTCTTGGTGATTTTGAAAACCACGTTTAGCTGGGTTTTTGGAGTACTGGGCATTATAGGCCTGGGGATTTTACTGATGTTAGGTATTAAATTATACAAGCGAATTAGAAAAAAAAATCCTAACGCATAAGACGAACTACAACTTAAATGGGGTATTGGAAGTAAGCATTCAATATCTTTTAATAGGTGTCTAAGGTAATCTTAAATTCAATCTGGAATGAAGTATTTTTTTATCATACTCATAGGTTTATTATGTATCCAAATGCAGTCACAGCATTTGGAGGTCAATATGTTAGCTCCAGTTGAAGTTGATAGTTTTTTGGTTGGTAAGGAGGTGGATTCTATCATAACGAATGGTATAAAAAACCAATCGTTTCCTGGAGCGCAGGTGTTGGTGGCGCAAAATGGTACTGTTGTTTTTCATCAAAGCTATGGGTTTCATACCTATGACAGTATTCAGCCCGTAGCTTTGGATGATATTTACGATTTGGCTTCGGTGACTAAAATTTTAGGCCCCTTACCAGCCCTAATGAAATTAGTTGATGAGGGTAAATTAGATTTAGATGTTCCGTTTAGTACCTACTGGAAACCGTGGAAACGTATTAAGGACAAAAGAGATGTTACACTTCGTGAAATTTTAGCGCATCAATCTGGGCTAAAACCTTATATCGTTTTCTTGAATAAAGTCGTTAAGAAGAATGGTCAACTAAAAAAACGATTTGTCAAACCAAATATAAAGACAGGTTTTGCTAAGGAAGCCTATCCAGGGATTTATGTGAAAAATAGATTCAATAAAAAAATGTATCGGATGATTAACCGTTCTAAGGTATCTGAAGAAAAGAAGTATGTCTATTCTGGGCTTACTTTTTTAATCTTCCCCGAGTTGATTTCACAATTAACCGGACAATCGTATGAAAGCTATCTTAAAAGCACGTTTTACAATCCAATAGGAGCGAAAACTTTAGGGTTTTTACCGACCTCCAAGAACTTCTCCAACAATATAGTGCCAACGGAACTCGATACACTGTATAGGAATACGCTGACGAAGGGTTGGGTGCATGATGAGAATGCCTCTTTATTAGGTGGGATATCTGGTAATGCAGGACTCTTTGGTTCAGCCCAAGATTTAGCCAAAATGATGCAATTCTTTATGGAGTATGGAACATTTGATGGCAAGGAATATGTATCTAAAGAAGTAGTGGTCGAATTTACAACGGTACAATACCCTCAAAACGACAATAGAAGAGGACTTGGTTTCGATAAGCCTTTGTTAAATAACAGCGAACTTTCACTAGAAGATGCGTATCCTGCCCCGGAAGTTAGTCCCGATAGCTTTGGTCATAGCGGATTCACAGGCACCTTCGTTTGGGCAGACCCTGAAAACCAATTGGTATATATTTTTCTTTCGAACAGGGTCTATCCGACCCGAGAGAATAGAAATTTATATACTTTGAATATTCGTTCTACGGTACAGCAAGTGTTTTACAACGCATTGAAGTCAGATCATAAATTTGAAGTTACCGACCAAAAGTAAAATCCGTTTAGCATAACGTTTTTTAAGTGCTATCTTAGTTGCTCAAATTATACTAATGGGATTACTGGTTTTTTACGCTGTTATTTCAATCTTTTTTTCTTTTCTATGTTCTATTTTAGAAGCCGTACTTCTAAGTATTACACCAACCTTTATCAACGTAAAGAAGCGAGAAGGAAAAGCTTATGCCGAAACCTTGGAGGTGCTTAAAAAGGATGTGGACCAACCGCTTATTGCTATTCTCACCCTAAATACCATTGCACATACGGTGGGTGCTATATTAGTTGGTGTACAGGCAAAAGTTGCCTATGTGGAGCTCTATGGCTCTTCTAAAAGCACCTTATTTGGAATTCAGTTTTCTGAGGACTTAATGGTAGGCGTCGTTTCTACGATTATGACTATTTTAATTTTAGTAGCATCGGAGATTATTCCAAAAACAATTGGAGCTACATATTGGAGACAGCTCTCCAACTTTACCGCAAAGGCGCTAAATTTTATGGTTCTCGCGCTAAAATACACAGGGTTGCTTTGGATTTTACAGCTCTTTACAAAATTGGTAGGGGGTAAGGGACACCATGGAAGTGTTTTAAGTAGAGAGGATTTTACCGTTATGACCGATATGGCCCACGAAGATGGGGTATTTGAAAAATCTGAATCTACCATTATTAAAAATCTGTTACGTTTTGATCAAGTATTGGTCAAGGATGTGATGACACCAAGAGCGGTGGTCAAAATTGCTTCTAATGCAATTTCGATTCAAACTTTTTTTGAAGAAAACCCAAAGCTTCGCTTCTCTAGAATCCCTATTTTTAATGAAAAGGTAGATAATATTACGGGCTACGTTCTCAAGGATAACGTTTATGAGGAAATTATTAATAAAAATGGGGAGTTGCCTTTATCCGAAATACGGCGAGATATCTTAATCACCCGCAGAAATACGCCAATTCCCAAGCTTTTTGATATGTTAATAGCCAAACGCGAGCATATTGCTTTGGTTGTAGATGAGTACGGGTCAGTTGCCGGTTTGGTTACTATGGAAGATGTTATTGAAACCCTATTGGGACTCGAAATCATGGATGAAAGCGATAACGTAGCTGATCTTCAGGTTTTGGCGCGGAAGAATTGGGAAAACCGCGCTCAGAAAGCGGGTGTCATAGACAAGACTTCAGATGTACCTAAAAAAGAATAAATTTAAGAGCACATGGAAGAGGCATTTATAAACACTCCTATAGGTATAGCGAAGCTAGAGGGCGATGCTTTGGGCCTATCTTCGATATCCGTATTGAATACCGAAGAGTGTATTACTCAAATTATACCAGAGGTGTTGGAAGATGCCGTTTACCAGCTCAATGAATATTTTGAAGGTAAACGAACCGGTTTTGACCTAATACTCAATCCATCTGGGACCGATTTTCAGCAAAAAGTTTGGAAGGGGTTATTGGAAATTCCCTATGGAAAAACCGTTTCTTACCTGCAATTGTCAAAATCACTTGGTGATGTAAAGGCAATTAGAGCTGTGGCAGCTGCCAATGGTAAAAATCCGCTTTGGATTATAGTTCCCTGTCATAGAGTTATTGGAAGCGATGGTTCGCTTACCGGTTATGCAGGAGGATTATCACGTAAAAAATGGCTTTTGGCGCACGAAAGTCCAGTAAAACAGCAATCACTATTTTAAATTTTACCGACTGGGTGGTCTGTATTAGTTCAATACTGAAGAATCAGGAAACTTAAAACGGTAGTTCATCGATGGTTTTAATCCAGCCAACATTACTTTCTAATTACTCAACTTTTAATATATAAACCAAAACAGACCAAGAGGTTGGTACTGTAGTTTTGGGCCTAAGCTTAAAAAAGCTACGTTATTATGTTATATTCAAGGCTGTTATTCCATATGTAAGCCCTTAAAAGTGTTGTATTAACGAGTAACATACCACGAAATAAAACTATAATTTGTGCTTGTAACACTATGTTTTGGCCACTTGGCTTCTTGCTATATGAAATTATTGTTATAATTTAAAAGCTATAACGATACACCATGCTTTATAAAATCAACCTAGAGTATATACTTTTCTTAGATATAGAAACGGTACCGCAGCATCCTGATTATAGTACGATGGATGAAACTACCCAAGAGTTATGGGCACAGAAAACCACGTACCACCGAAAAGACGGGCTCACGCCAGATGAGTTTTATGACCGAGCGGGTATTTGGGCGGAATTTGGAAAAGTTGTTTGTATTTCTGTGGGTTATTTCAAACTAAATGGAGATTCCAAGACATTCAGGGTAACTACCTTCAAGGGTGAAGAACCGCAACTGCTCGAACAGTTTAAGGGCTTGCTGGAAAAACATTTTGGTCTGGCAAAACACATGTTGTGTGCGCACAATGGTAAGGAGTTTGATTTTCCGTATATCGCAAGGCGAATGATTATTAATGGAATTTCCCTCCCCTATCACTTAGATTTATTTGGTAAGAAACCATGGGAAGTAAATCATTTGGACACTATGGACCTCTGGAAGTTTGGGGACTATAAAAATTACACCTCTTTAAAACTATTGGCGAACGTGCTCGGTATCGCTTCCCCAAAAGAAGACATAGATGGCAGCATGGTACGCGACGTATTTTACAAGGATAATGACCTAGATAGAATCGCGCGCTATTGCGAGCTTGATGTGATTACTACGGCACAGGTTTTCCTGCGCTTACGGAATGAATCGCTTTTAGAAGAAACGGACATAAAACGAATAGATAACTAGTGCCTTATTATATATGCTAAGTCCTTGTTTATCCATGGCCTTTTAAAACCTTTAAATTACCTTAGCGAAACGTTTTTTATACCTAGCTAAAAACGAATACATTCCCATTTTTATGAAAATATCCAATACTTTCCTATCCTTTACACTACTCGTAGTATCCCACTTTTTAACCTATGCGCAAAGTACCTCTGAAGCCAAACCTGTTTTTAAGGACGGCGAGGCGCAACTCGTTTCTGCTTTTGAGGACAATAGTAAATGGATACGTCACGATTTGTGGGTGGAGACCGAATTTGACAGTGATGCCGACGGAAAACCAGACCGTATGCATGTAAGTGTTACCCGACCGGAACAAACAGAGACGGAAAAACTAAAACTACCCATTATTTATGTGACTAGCCCATATTTCGCGGGTGTGGCACCTTTTGTAGACGGACTCTTTTGGAATGTAAAGCACGAATTGGGTGCCACTGCGAGTAACCGGGTACATACCGAGGTAAAGCGTACAGGTGAGCGACCTATAATTTCTAATTCCCACATTAACAAATGGGTACCTAGAGGATACATAGTAGTGCATTCTTCCTCTCCTGGAACAGGGCTGTCCCAAGGATCTCCCACAGTTGGTGGTGACAATGAATCCCTTGCGCCAAAAGCGGTAATCGATTGGCTGTGTAGTCGTGCAAAAGGATATTCGCAGCCACATGATGGGGAAGAAGTAATGGCATTTTGGTCCACCGGAAAAGTGGGTATGACGGGCACCTCTTATAACGGAACACTTCCCTTAGCAGCAGCGACTACAGGCGTAGCAGGTTTGGAAGCCATTATTCCCATTGCCCCGAACACATCCTACTATCATTATTACCGCTCAAATGGTTTGGTGCGGTCCCCAGGTGGTTATTTAGGCGAAGATATTGATGTCCTTTACGATTTTATCCACAGTGGAGATGAAGCTATGCGCGCTGGTAATAATGCCAGAGTACGGGACATAGAAATGAAAAACGGGATGGATCGGATTACAGGAGATTATAATGATTTCTGGGCAGGTAGGGACTATTTAAATGATATGAAACCTATGAAGGCTGCTTTGTTGATGTCACATGGTTTTAACGACTGGAATGTAATGCCAGAACATAGCTATAGAATTTATAAAGCGGCAAAGGAACAAGGGATTCCTAGTCAGATTTACTACCACCAAAACGGACATGGAGGACCACCCCCCATGAAATTGATGAATCGTTGGTTTACGCGATACCTTCATGGAGTAGAAAATGGTGTTGAAAACGATGCAAAAGCTTGGATTGTAAGGGAAGACGATACGCAGGAAAACCCTACCGCCTATGCGGAATATCCAAATCCTAAGGCAGCAGATGTAACGCTTTATTTGGGGCCTGGTGCGCCGGAACAAGGGCATTTGCTATTGAACAAAACAAATACGAAAAGTAGCGAGACCTTAGTAGATAATTACTCTTTTACGGGTGGAGCTTTGGCTAAGGCGGAAATTACCAATCACAGGTTGATTTATGTGACACCTAAATTAGAAAAAGATCTTCATATTTCAGGTGCTCCTAAAGTGAGTATTACGCTTGCAAGTAGTAAACCTGCGGCCAATCTTTCGGTTTGGTTGGTTTCGCTCCCTTGGAACGATAGTAAAAATGCTAAAATAACGGATAATATAATTACTCGAGGTTGGGCGGATCCACAAAATTATAGGTCATTGACTAAAAGTAATCCTCTAGTTCCCGGTAAGTCCTACACTGTTTCTTTTGAATTGATGCCAGACGACCAGGTGATACCAAAAGGGCAACAAATTGGACTACTAATTTTTTCTAGTGATAGGGAATTCACTTTATGGCCAGCACCAGGAACCGAGCTGACCATAGATTTGAATAAAACGAGCCTAACAATTCCTGTGGTAGGTGGTAAAGAAGCTTTTGAAATGGTTAAAAGTCAGCCTTCTGGAATGTAGTGGTAATAGGTATGTATTGATTTTATTGTCTTCGAGTAAAAGAGGTTTTTTGAAAAATACAGCAATCAAAACCTATTTGTAAGCACAGCATCACTTTTGATATACTCCTCAAAAAAGTCTCGCATATCTTTCATATAAAGCGTATGCTTTGTTTATAGGGTCCTAAATCGATTGTTTGTTATGATATTCCATGACTATCCGACGCATAGTCCAACGCTAAAAAGTTACCTCCTTCTTTACTCAGAAAGTGTACCCAATACGGATTAGTGTAAATATAGAATGTTTTGAGCCTGAATAGGTTACTATTTGAACAGTCCAACTATTTTACCTTTCCTTAATCACCCATTATTCTTGTATAAAATAGTCCCCAGCCATTTTTAAAAATTCAATTCCTCATGAAAGTATAGGATACTGTAGTAAAATTTATAGTAGGTAAACAAGCGCCTATTAATAGTGAAAATAGGAACCAATTTTCAAGGTAATGTCATTCAATTAATATCTAAATTGAGGAAAATGTCAGGTACTGATACACCCCGTTTTTAGGAATAGAAATTTACTCAAAATCAACCAAATGTTAAATGCGATGCTTTCGATGTTAATTAATTAAAAACACACATCTAAAAAGAGATATGCAACGTATAACTGTGGAACACTTTTATTAGAGTACCTAATTAATTGAAAATTGAAAAGAACATGATTGAAGAGAGATACACTACTGCGCAAAAAAAGAACAAGGGAATTATTGGTAGTATTAAGCTTTTCTTTGAAACGGCAAATGCTTGGGGCGTTTTTGTTTTAGGCAGCACACTTGTCCTTATGGTAGGCTCCGCTTACTTGGTATTTATTTTACAAAACGATTTTACACAGTTTAGGTTAGATCGCAGAAGCTCCACTTTTGGGTTTATTTTCATGGCCATAGCATCAGGATTGTTCCTTTATAAGGCTTTATTTTTCTTTTACACTCTGGTTAGGTATTTTATGTACAAGCCAATTGCATCTGTATCGGATGAAGAGCTGCCAACAGTTACCGTAATTGTACCAGCGTATAACGAAGGAAAACAAGTTTGGGCTACTTTAATGAGTTTGGCGGAGAGTGATTTCCCTCAAGAAAAATTACAGTTACTTTCTATCGATGATGGAAGTAAAGATGATACTTGGAAATGGATGCAAGAGGCTAAAAAGCAATTAGGAGACCGAGTGTCTATTTGCCAACAGCCCAAAAATATGGGAAAACGCCATGCGCTTTACCGCGGTTTTAACGAGGGTACTGGCGAAGTTTTCGTAACTGTAGACAGCGATTCTATTGTAAAGAAAGATACGCTCCGTAATTTGGTAAGTCCTTTTGTAACCAACGAAAAATGTGGTGCAGTTGCGGGTAACATACGCGTGTTGAACAATGAAAAGGCTTTGTTGCCTAAAATGTTGGATGTGAGTTTTGTACTTAGCTTTGAATTTGTTCGTTCTGCAGAGAGCAGTTTAAACTCCGTATTGTGCACGCCAGGTGCCTTGGCCGCCTATCGCAGCGAAGCCGTTTTTGCCTGTCTACCAGAATGGATTAATCAGACTTTTATGGGTCAAGCCTCTGATATTGGAGAGGATCGCGCCATGACCAATATGATTCTAAAGCAAGGATATCACGTCCTTTTTCAAAGAAACGCTTATGCCTACACCAATGTGCCTGAGCAGTATGAAGGGCTTTACAAAATGTTCATTAGGTGGGGAAGAAGTAATGTTCGAGAGAACATTCAAATGTCTAAATATGTATTCACTAATTTCAGGGAAGGATCAAAAGTAGGTACGCGCTTGTTGTTTTTTAGTCAAGCTACTAAAATTATCATGAGCTATCCGTTTATGTTGTTCATGTTATTTTTTGTGTTAACACACCCTTTACTTTTCTTAAGTTCAACTTTTGTGAGTATTCTGGTCTTATCTACGTTTCCCGTTATTTTCTATGCAAAGCGATATAGTTTGGCAGAATCTTTCTGGGCTTACTCGTACAGCGTTTTGTTTACATTCGGACTTTTTTGGATTACACCTTACGCGATAGCCACTGCTAGTAAAAGAGGTTGGTTAACTAGAGGTTAGAAATAACTAGTTTTACTTTTAGGGCAATAGTTATAAAAAAAACTGGGCGTATACTATTTATGGATACGCCCAGTTTTTTTGTTCGAAGCTTCTAGTGAGAGTCTAAGCTGCTGCCTAGATTATTTTGGAATGCCTGTTTGTTAATTTATATTTTAGGATACTCATTAATAAAGATTGATTTGCCGTTTAGGGCTAAGGTTCACCCTCCAAGTGCCATTCAAACTGATTATGTATTGCCAATATGGTCAATCCAAAAATAATAGCAAAAACTATCAATACGGTATTAACAAGGCCATCAACTGAAAAGGATAATCTAATGAGAATGGTAGAAATAACAAAGCCGGAGTTCCTAATTACCTTATGGTACTTATCTGTATAGAAAAAAGAGACCAAGAGTAATAACACATCTACGATAATCAACACGGTAAAAAACTCATCAAAAAAGATATTGTTGATATTTTTCAATTCCTTTAAACTACCATCATTATCTGTAAACTCAAGAAAACCCCATTTACCGAAAGTATACACCGCTAAACAAAGTAGGAGTGGTACCAAAATTACGGCGATAGCCTTTTTGAAAGCAACAAATTTGTCCATGGCAACGCCAAGGGACGAGGTATCGGTATTCAGGATTTTTCGAGTTTTGTTCAGACGGTAAAACCAGTACAAAAGGTAAAAGAGCATTACTGAGGCTAAAATATCATAGGTAAATTGTAAATCGTCTTTAATGGTAAACCAGTCGGTACTGAGTTTAAGGTTTGCCAAATCTTTAAACAATCGCCTAATGATAATTAAACTGATGATTTCGTACTGTTTACTAATGTACGTAGTGATAGACCTAGGTAGATAATACACCAAAAGATAGACCTCATAAACTAGAATGAAGGAAAAAGGGGTGTAGACAGCAGCAATAGGACTTCCTAATAAAGGGCTTCCCGGATCTAAAAAAGGAAATAGCTCTGCAAAGTAAATACAGAGTAAATGCACAATGAAACTAGCAATGGCAAGGACCAAGATGACTCGCTCAATAGCTTTTTTTGAATTTTCAGATAAAAAGAGCTGAGCTAGTTGATTTAGTCTCGTTTGTACTACCGCCATACTTAAAGTTAGCGAATAATTACAAAACTACTTTTTTTGTTCAAATTTTAAAAAACAACATGATGATTTCAATGGGGTGGAACCTTGTATTCTTTTTTAGAGGTCAACAAAAGCGTACTCAGCTAACCATTCTTGTATCCCTAGCATTGGCTATCTCATTTTTTAGCCGGTACCTTATAATCTTCCCATCCCCAGGAGGCTTCAGGTTTTTCAATTTCTTTAGTTAGGTCAAAGGATACCGAGAAAAAACGTTCCGTGCCTATGCGTCTTAGATTGTAAGTAAATGCTGTTTCATCAAGCGTAATCCACCATACATTGTTTGCTGCGGCTGGAATAATAGTAGCAGTATCCTCATCCGCAGGAAAAACAGCCAATTCTGGGAGCCCACTATTGGAAGTAGTGCCTCCGTACATGGTCACCTTGTCCGATGTTCCATCTTCGTGCCTATGGTCGTGTTTTAATTCTATTCTGCCCTCTTTAAATTTTAGAACCCAAGTTCTGCTCATGTTATCGCCCACGTTAAAGGGAATCAGGATTTCGTTTTCACTACAGGAAAGGACATGCATTACCAAACGTTTACCGTGAAAGTCATCTCCGGCCGGTGCGTTCACTATGCTACCCTCAAAGCTTTTTCCACAGTGACTCTTTAGTCTATCCCAGATTTGTTTAGCTCCTGTGGTATCTATTGCGGTTGGGATATCCAATTGGGGAGTTTCCGAAGAATCTTTGGAATTAGCAGTTTTTGAGGTGCTAAAAGCCATTAAGATCAGACTTAGAATAAGGACAGAAAGGAGTTGTTTCATAATTGAATTATTGAGTTTTAAATATATGGAAATGAATTTTAAGTTTAGGGCAACAGTATCTTAACAAGCCAAGTAATTAAGAAAGGCACAAAATATGTACGCCTAGTTGTTCAAGTGGCTAATTTTAAATTTTTTGGTTTTTTAAAAATTTGGTGGGTGTTTGATTGTATTTCTTTTTAAAGGCTCTGTAAAAAGTAGGCGTAGAATTAAATCCACAATCAATTGTAATGGCTTCTATTGAATAACTTTTTAGTACATCTGCTGTAAGCTTTTCTTTTACAAGAGATACCCTTAAATCATTAATATAGTGCTTAAAGTTTTCAAAACCTTGGTCACTTATTGCGATACTAATATTCCTTGGACTCATATTAGTGTTTGCTGCCACTTGCGTAATATTTAACGTTGAGTCTTTATAGAAATCATCATGAAATACATATTGATGTATTATTTCAAAATCACCACTACTCTTAGACGGCTCAACTTCTTCAGAAATATTAGGAGCCAATTTGTTGTTGAGTCCTAAAAGTAAATTGGGGTTCATTAATAAGTAGGTAGAGATTCTTAGAAAAAATAGGGAAACGATTGTACCTGCCATAAAATCAAAAAGAACGTCTCCTTCAGTGATTTTTTGGAGTTTTAACCCAAATACAAAGTAGAGAATATTAAGCCCTACCCAGTATAGGATTTGAAACTTAAAAAGGGTGTAGACCCATTTCTTAATTTTTAAAAAATGAGGTCTTGACGAGCTATTGTGTTTGTAATATTTTTTTAAAAAGAATCCAATGAGAATCAAATAAAAAATCATAGAAGCAACCCTGGTCACAACACTTAGCCATTCTGGAAGTATACCATCTTGGTGCGATATTGTCAATGAAATATCTTCAATTACCTTATTTACGAGCGCAGCTTTTTCTCCAAAGGGCATGAAGTAAAACGGCAGATAGTTTATGGTAAATACCACAAAAGGTAAGAGATGAATGAGGTCCTTTCTCTTAAACCCATTTTCATTATTTAGAGTACTTCTTATGTACAAATAAGAGAGTGGCATAACGAGTAGTGTAAGAGGAACAGGGATTTTATATAGATAGGGTACATAAGCCAAATACCCAGAATCTAAAAGCACAACAAATAAATTGGCTATCCCGTTAAAAATCAAATACCACACTAATAAATAAACCCCAAAAATCTTATTGGTATTTATTTTGAAATGAATAACAGCTGCCGTAAAAAAACAAAAGCATACGCTGATTAGATAAATAAGGGGCATTTAATGTTTTGATTGATTCTCAAAGGTACACCCAAAAGAAAAATATATCAAAATAGTTTTTTGAAGGGTTTTAAATCAAATAGATGAGGGTTTTTCGTACCAATTTTATGATGTTTGTTTATGTATATCCTAAAAGATTAGAAATAAAAAATACTAAATAAATGAGGGAACTAAAACAACGTAGAGCTCAATTTAAAATGCAAAATAGTATTTTGAATTTAAAGTCTGATCATCAAAATTTATTAGATGAAAAGTCCTTAAATACATTAGTAAAAGCAAGCGAAGACAGTTTTAAAAATATGTTTGAGCGGCACAATGCGATAATGCTTTTAATAGAACCAAAAACAGGCCTAATAATCAATGCAAATAATTCAGCGATTAAATTTTATGGATATGAAAAGATAAAACTTTGTTCTATGAACATTGATGAAATTAATACGTTGTCCCAAGAGCAAGTTTTGATTGAGAGAACAAAGGCAATAATTGAAAAGCGAAATTATTTTATTTTTCCTCATAGATTAGCAAATGGTAAAATACGAATTGTTGAAGCTCATTCTTCACCAATTGAATGTAAGGAGAAACGCGTATTATTTTCCATAATACATGACATTACCAGCCGCAAAGAAACAGAGCAAGCACTACATAAAAGTGAAGCTCAATTAAGAGAACTGAATGTGGCAAAAGATAAATTTTTCTCAATAATTGCGCATGATTTAAGAAGTCCATTTAATAGTTTACTTGGCTTTTCTGAATTACTAACTAAAAATGTACAAAAATATGATGTCGAAGAAATTGAAAAGTACTCAAACATCATAAATTCAACAACACAAAACACACTAGTTTTACTTGATAATTTATTGAATTGGGCTAAATCACAAACCGGACAACTTAATTTTAAACCAGAAAAGGTAGTATTCTCAGCTATTTTTCAAGACATATTTGAACTTTCAAATGCAAGTGCAAAAAATAAAAACATAATTTTAAGTTATAACCAATCAGAAGAAATTGAAGTTCTTGCTGACATTAATATGATTAAAACGGTTTTAAGAAACCTCATTTCCAATGCTATAAAATACACAGACTCAAAAGGTCAAGTAAATGTTTACGCAGAACGGTATGACAACTGTCTTGAAATTACAGTTTCTGATAATGGAGTTGGAATGAATCAAGACACTCAAAATAAATTATTCAGTCTAGAAATAAATCAAACAGCCCTTGGAACAGCAAATGAAAAGGGTTCAGGTTTAGGCTTACTACTTTGCAAAGAATTCGTTGAAAAACATGCCGGAACAATTTGGGTTGAGAGCGAATTAGGTAAGGGTAGTAGTTTTAAATTTACTTTGCCTTTAAATAAAATTGAAGCGAAAAGTGTATAACTAAGTATACCTCAGAATAGATGTTGATTCGCGTTAGTACAATGTCGATATATTTGGGACAGATACAGCGAATGATGGTATTCTTTATTTTATGTTCGTCTTTCCTGCTGAATTAAACCAAAAACTAAATTGGCCTCGGCGTTTTCATATTTAAGTGGGACTATTTTGAATTTTAGTAGTTTTACAAAACTATTTTGGTGGAGTCTTCAGGGTTAACCTAAATTAGCTATTTTTATTTTTTCAGCAAAAAGCAATTTAGAAGTTGCTGTTGTAGACATCAGTTGTAACGATGGGATGTTTGCTATCTGCAATAACTTACGCTATTAGACAAATCTGAAGGTCTTAATTGTTTGTTTTTTCTCTCTGTCTATTGACGTACAAAGATTTCCTGACTATCTTAACAGAACAATACAGTAATTTTGAAAATAAAATTACAACAACACACTCAACAAAATAGAATGAAGTCAAACCTAGTTTATAAACTACTGATAGCCTTTCTTATTTTTTCCGTGTTACTAATAGTATACGGAATTGCTACGTATGTTTTCGATATCTATTTGTTTAGAGAGAGTCTGGCTTATGGTGCTATTCTTTTTCAAATTGTAATTCTTTTAATTGTTTTCTATAAAATTGGTGTCAATATAAAATTGAAAAAACCAATAGGGAATTTGGTGGGCGTAGCAGCTGTTGTAGCCACCGCTTTTATTGGTGCTACGTATCTTTATATTGCTATTATGGAGGCGATTTCCAAGTAAGGAACTGTAATAGTAAAGTGTTTTGATACTAGTTAAAAGCTAAATACACTAAAGTTGCAATACGAACTAAGTTGGATTGAATGATACCGTACTGTATCGAAGTAAGCGAACGTGAAATCAATTTTCAACACCTTTTATTCCCAAAGGATTCCATTCCGCAAAGAACTGTTCTAAATAGCTTAACATATACTCATGCCGCCGTGCTGCCAATTCCTTGCCGGTTTCGGTATTCATTTTGTCTTTTAGCAATAATAGCTTTTCGTAAAAGTGATTGATGGTAGGTGCCTTCGACTTTTTGTATTCCACTTTGCTCATTTTTAGCTTTGGTGGAATTTTTGGGTCGTATATGGTTCGGTTTTTAAAGCCACCATAGTTAAAAGCTCTCGCAATGCCAATGGCTCCAATGGCATCTAAACGGTCGGCATCTTGCACTACCTGTAATTCCAAGGAGTTAAACTTTTTCCCTTTCCCTTTTTCCAAGGAATTCTTATAGGAAATATGGTTAATGATATTTACAACATGGGTTATGGTCTTTTGTTTCACTTCAATAGACTTTAGAAAGGCTTTTGCCAATTTAGGGCCAATGGATTCGTCCCCATCGTGGAATTTGGCATCCGCAATATCGTGTAAAAGTGAGCCTAGACTTACGACCAAGAGATCCACCTTTTCACTGCGGGCAATGAGTATGCTGTTATTAAAAACACGTTGTATGTGAAACCAATCGTGTCCACCTTCCGCATCTTTAAGGGTTTTTTTTACAAAAACAATGGTTTTTTCTACCAGTTCGGCATCGGTCATTTAAAAGAGGTTATGCCAGAACTAACGGCTGTTTCTATTTGAGTAATGAGTTCATCCAAATTTTCGCCATTTTCTATGGGGGTATGTACTTCAAAGGACACCTTTGCACCCAATCCCATAGGGAATTTTCCATAGCGCACCAGCTTCCATGAATTATTGATGCTAATGGGTACGATAAGGGAGGATGGTGCTTTTTTTAGCAACATTTTAAGTCCTGTAGGTTTAAAAGGTTTAGGGTGCCCGTCTCGGCTTCGGGTACCTTCGGGGAAAATTACAGCTGCTCTATTGTGTTCTTCCACATAGCTGCCCAACCTTCCAATTTCCATGATGGCAGATTTCCCGTCGTTACGATCTATCAATGCAGCGCCGCCATGTCTTAAATTATAGGAAACACTAGGAATACCACTTCCAAGTTCTTTTTTGCTCACGAATTTTGGGTGGTATTTGCGCATGTACCAGATAATTGGTGGTATATCGTACATACTTTGGTGGTTGGTGACAATAATCAATGGCCTACCCAGAGGAATATCGTGGTTATTTGTAAAGCGATATGTAGTTCCTAAAAGACTAGTAGTGCGCATTAAAGTTAAGTTGAGCACACTTATGGCGCGCTTTATACCCTCATAGCCAAAAACACGATGACAAATCCAAATAACGGGATGAAAAAACAGCAACACTGCTCCAAAAGCGATGAAAAAGATAAGCGTGAACGGATAGGATAGTATCTTTTGCATGGTGCAAAAATAAAAAACCACTTCAATTGAAGTGGTTTTAATTTTTGTTTTTCCTATTTAAAGGAAATTTAGGCAGCTTTTTTTAACAAAACTCGTCGTAAGCTTGTACTAAATTCTCAGCAATCATTTCCGCTGGTCTTCCCTCGATGTGATGACGTTCAATCATATGTACCAATTCTCCGTCCTTGAACAAGGCCATAGAGGGCGATGATGGAGGGAAAGGAACCATAAGGTTTCTGGCTGCAGTTACCGCATCCGTATCAACACCAGCAAATACCGTTACCGCATGGTCTGGTTTTTTGGCATGTTGCAAGCTCATTTTTGCAGCTGGTCTTGCATTTGCCGCAGCACAACCACAAACAGAATTCACTACTACTAGTGTAGTACCTTCTTTTTTTATAGCGTTTTCTACCGCTTCTACTGTATGTAATTCTTCAAACCCGGCAGATGCCAAGTCGTCTCTCATAGGTTTTACTAATTCTGCAGGATACATATCTCTCTTTTTTTTATAAATTATCAATCTAATTTCAAAGATAACCAATTTGTCGTATTACCTATGAACACCTTAACGTTTCATTAGTCATTTGTTCTCTGCATAATAATTTATCTTTGCCAATTAGCTAAGATGCATTATGATTAAATGGGTGGGTGCCTTTATAGGTTTTTTTATTAGAGGAATAGGTGGAGCGTTTTTAGGCTTTTTTGCAGGAAGTGTATTGGATAGTCTTTTTAGTTCCAAGTCTGGAGGAGCCAAAAGTGTATTTAGCGACATGACACGACAGTCCGTATCGCCGGCAGATTTTGAATTGAACCTGCTGTC
>RCNE010000097.1_pt1 | contig 38845 bp, 35 predicted proteins | sample 2041361 | NCBI WGS metagenome assembly RCNE01 (sample SAMN09708229, study PRJNA481090) | Marine sediment metagenome, whole genome shotgun sequencing project. | reverse complement strand
GCCATGTGTGCAATTTCACAAGCTCGATTCTAGCCCTGAAATCGAGACGGTGCAACCGATTCTCCCCACCGCGGGCAAGCGCCTCTGCTATCCTCCGCTGCATCAAATTGCGGCCTACCGCCGATGGAGAGCCCATGCGCCACGAGGTCATCCTCATCCTGGATTTCGGTTCCCAATACACCCAGCTCATCGCTCGACGTCTGCGTGAACTCGGGGTCAAAACCATGATCGAACGTGGCGACATCCCCGCCGAGGAGATCCGCGGCCTCGATCCCATCGCCATCGTCCTCTCCGGCGGCCCGGCGAGCGTCTTCGAAGACGGGGCACTTCAGATCGACCGGGACATATTCTTCCTCGGGGTTCCGGTACTCGGAATCTGCTACGGGATGCAGCTCATGGCTCGCGACCTCGGCGGCTGCGTCGAGTCGTCGGATCACCGCGAGTACGGCCTCGCCGAGCTTGAGGTCACCACCAACGCCTCAATCCTCGAGGGCACCCCGGTTTCGCAGACCGTCTGGATGAGCCACGGCGATCACGTCACCCGGGTCCCTGATGGTTTCGAGGTCCTTGCCTGCACCAGCAATTCTCCCATCGCCGCCATGGTCAACCCCGAACGCCGGTTGGTCGCGCTCCAGTTCCACCCCGAAGTCCGCCACACCCCAAACGGTACCGTCATGCTCGAGCAGTTCATCAAGCTCGCCGGCGCCCGTCGCGATTGGGACCCGGTGGCCATCCGGAACGAACTCGTCGACCAACTCCGCGAGTCTTTGCCCAAGGGCCGCGTAATCTGTGGTGTTTCGGGCGGCGTCGACTCCTCGGTGACCACCGTTCTGCTCCGCGAGGCGATCGGCGACCGGGTGGTGCCGATCTTTGTCGACACCGGTCTCCTGCGAAAAGACGAGGGCGACATGGTCATGCAGAGTTTTGCCGAATTCGGCATCGAACTCGACCGGGTCGACGCGAGCGAACGGTTCTTCGGCGCCCTGGCAGGGGTCACCGATCCGGAGGAGAAACGCCGGATCATCGGTCGCGAGTTCATCGAGGTCTTCGAAGCCGAGGCGCAGCGGTTCCCGGACGCAGCCTACCTCGCCCAGGGCACGCTCTACCCGGATGTGATTGAATCTTCGGGGATCCGCGGCACAGCGGCGGTGATCAAAACTCACCACAACGTCGGCGGGCTTCCCGAGCGTCTAGGCCTCGATCTCGTGGAGCCTCTTCGCGATCTGTTCAAAGACGAGGTCCGCAGGGTGGGCGAGGAGCTCGGTCTGCCGCGCGATTTTGTCTGGCGTCATCCTTTCCCGGGACCGGGTCTCGCGGTGCGGATCCTGGGAGAGATCACCCCAGAGGGGGTCCTTACGCTGCAGGAGGCCGACGCCATCGTCATCGATGAGATCCGCGCCGCTGGTCTCTACGACGAGATCTCTCAGGCGCTGTGCGTTCTGCTTCCCGTTCGGTCGGTTGGCGTCATGGGCGACGCCCGGACATACGAGCAGGTTCTCGCCATCCGCGCCGTGACCACCACCGACTTCATGACGGCGGATTGGTACCGGTTCCCGCCCGAGACCCTCGACCGGATCGCCCGAAGGGTCGTCAATGAGGTCGGAGGGATCAACCGAGTCGTCTACGACGTCACCTCCAAACCCCCGGGAACGATTGAGTGGGAGTAGTCCCATCAGTTTTTAGTTCTTAGTCTCATCGCAGATGCGCTCGATACCTATGCGATTGCAACTAAAAACTGAGAACTAAAAACTGAAAACTCGTGCTGCTTGCACGAATGCTATGATGCGTTTGCCCGCCGGTTCAGCTTTTCACCCGGCGGTCGCCGACACCTTTGGACCAAACGTCGGCGTGAGTATCCAAGGAGGACAATCCATGGACAGAACCAAGGTCGTCATCATGGGCGCTGCCGGTCGCGATTTTCACAATTTCAACTGTCTTTTCAGAGACAACGAGAAGTATGACGTCGTCGCCTTCACGGCGACGCAGATCCCTGACATCGAGAACCGCGTCTACCCGGTGGAGATCGCGGGTTCGCTCTATCCCGAGGGCATCCCGATTCTCCCCGAGGCGGATCTCGAGAAGATCATCCGCGAACATGAGGTTGACGAGGTGTGGTTCTCGTACTCCGATGTGCCGCACAGCTATGTCATGAACAAGGCGAGCGAAGTCATCGGTTGGGGCCCCCACTTCGGCGTCTGCTCGGCGACGCGGACCATGGTCGAGTCGACCAAGCCCTTGATCGCCATCACCGCGGTCCGCACGGGCGTCGGCAAATCGCAGACCACCCGCTATGTCTCGCGGATGCTCAAGAATCTCGGGAAGCGGGTTGTCGCGATCCGCCACCCCATGCCCTACGGCGATCTCGCCAAACAGGCATGCCAGCGGTTCGAGAACTACGAGGATCTCGACCGCCACCAGTGCACCATCGAAGAGCGCGAGGAGTACGAGCCCCACATCGACAACGGTTTTGTCGTCTACGCCGGGGTCGACTACGAGCGGATCCTCCGAGAGGCCGAGAAAGAGGCTGATGTCATCCTCTGGGATGGCGGAAACAACGACACACCCTTCTACAAACCCGATCTCCATATCACTTTGGTCGATCCCCACCGTGCCGGACACGAACTCAGTTACTATCCCGGCGAAACCAACCTCCGGATCTCCGATCTCCTCATCGTCAACAAGGTGAACACCGCGGATCCCGTGAAGGTGGAAGAGGTCTTCGAGACCTGCCGCACGGTCAACCCGGACGCCACGACCATCAAATGCAACTCGGTGATCACCGTCGACGAGCCCGAACTCATCGCCGGAAAGCGGGCCCTCGTGGTCGAAGACGGCCCGACCTTGACCCACGGCGGGATGACCTACGGCGCCGGTTGGTTCGCCGCCAAACAGGCCGGTGCCTCCGAGATCGTCGATGCCAAGCCCTACGCTGTCGGCACCATCAAGGCGACCTATGAGAAATTTCCCAATGCCGGTGCGATCCTGCCGGCCATGGGATATGGCGACCAACAGGTCTCGGATCTCCAGGAAACCATCAACGCCACCCCCGCCGATGTCGTCGTCGAGGGAACTCCCATCGATCTCAGGCGGATCATCACCGTCAACAAACCCATCGCGAACGTTCGCTATGAGCTTGAAGAGGTCGAGCCGGGAGTCATCGAGGAGATGGTCAAGGCGGTCTTGAAGTAGTCCGTCGAAGCTCGAGTACACGATCGATTTCGCCCGCTCCCTCCCGGAGCGGGCTTCTTTTTGCCATTGCCATGTAGAATCTGCAGCGTGAGTACACGTAGCACCTCCGTAGCCCTCTGGATCATCGCCTTCGTTTTGACGGTGGTCCTCGCCATCTTTCAACGCATGACCGGCCCAAGCTACCCGAAACGGGGCGAGACGCTGACCCCGGCGGGAGAAGAAATCCGCTTCCGTCTGCCGCGCTCCCACGGTGGTGAGGGCGGTCTCACGGTCATCCTGGCGGTCCCCGAGAGCATCCGACACGGATCAATCGAGTGGCGGCGATATCCGACATCGGAACCGTGGTCGTCGGTGACCATGAGTCGATCGGCCGACGGTGGGTTGGCGGCAACCGTGCCGCACCAACCGCCTGCCGGGAAGGTGGAGTACCGGCTGATTCTCGACACGACGGATGGCGACTTCGTCATCCCCACGGACGAGCCGGTGGTGGCGCGTTTTCGCGCGAGTGTCCCTGCCTGGGTGCTGATCCCCCATATTCTGGCCATGTTCGGCAGTATGTTGGTGTCGACCCGGGCCCTCCTGGAGGTCCTGCGTCCGTCGACCCCGGAACCTCGGCGTTCAGTGGTTCTGGCAATGGCTCTGCTGGTTTTCGGAGGTCTGTTTCTCGGACCGGTGGTCCAGAAATTCGCGTTCGGCGCATTCTGGACCGGCTGGCCCAATGGCGCCGATCTGACCGACAACAAGACGCTCATCGCCTGCATCGCCTGGCTCCCTGCGACGATCCTCGCCCTCGGCGGGCGGAAACTCTGGGCCGCCGTCGTTGTCGGCTGGATCGTGATGATGGGGATATTCCTCATCCCTCACAGTCTTCGTGGGTCGGAGATGGATTGGTCCGAAGGTGAGGTCAAGACCGGTTCGGTGCATTGTACGGACGCACCTGAAAGACCGGTCTGATCCACCGCTCCTGATGCTATGCTGGCCCGGCATGTGCAGCGATTCGGAGCATCCCGGGGGCAAAGACAACTACCTGCTGGTTCGCAGCGGAGGTCACCGCTGCGCCATCCCCGTGGAGGCGGCCAAGCTTGTGACCAAGGCGCCGAAGATCTACCCACTGCACAGCTCGGAACCCCGACTGCTCGGTCTAGCCCAGATCGCGGGGGAACCGGTCGCGGTCGTGGATCTCCACGCTCTTCTCGATCCGGAGGGCGGAACGGGCGGGGCTCACGACCTCACGGTGATCATCAGGGAACCCGGAGGGGGATCTTCGGTGGGGTTGGCCGTTGAAGAGGCATTCGGCGTGATCGCCGTTGCAGATGCCGGACCTCGCCGGGAGGACGACCCTGGATGGGTCGCCGGTCGAAGCTCGGTAGATGGACGGCCCATTGTGATCCTGGATCCGGAACAACTGTTTGTCGCGCCGAGCGTCGGCTGAGAGGGGTGTTAGTCATGCAGGGTGAGAGGCGATCGACGATTCTTCGACAGTGGCTCGGAATGGCAATCCTGATTCTGGTGATTCTCGTTGGCGTGGTGATGATCGAACTCTCCTCCGATGATGAGAGTGAAGCCTGGTTTGCCGATGCCTGGATCGTACTGGGACTCGCCGCGCTGGCGGCGAACCTCCTGCTGGTCTCGCTTCCGCGGGGCCGGCTCGAGCGAGCCCACATCGAACTCGAGGATCGCCACGCCGGTCAGAGCAGAGCTCTGGAGACATCGCTCGAAGAAATGCGCCACGGCGATCTCGTTGAATGCCTCGAGCCCATCGATGCGTTGCCCCACGCCATGAATGAGGCGGTTGAGGCCGCGGCGCACGCCATGTCCGCCCTCGTCCAACAGATCCAGAGTTCATCGGTAGAGGTAGCTACGACCGCAAGCACTGTCCACAGGACATCGGCCGAACTCGTTGATGGAGCGTCCCAACAGGCCGCGTCCGTCGTCGAGATCACGGCCACCACCGAAGAGCTCGCTCGGACGGCAGGCCAGATCGCCACCAACGCCACCGGGCAGGCGAGGTTTGTCGCCCGGGCGCAGGAGGCAGGCAACGCCGGCGCCAACGCGCTCGAGGGCGCGGTCCAAGGTGTCGGGAAGCTGCGCGACGGGATCGAGGCCATCGCCGACCGCGCCGACATCCTCGGTAAGCGGTCGCGCGAGATCTACCGGGTCCTGGACCTCATCACCGAGATCGCCCAGGAAACCCACATCCTTGCGCTCAATGCCGCCATCGAGGCATCGGCGGCCGGTGAGCACGGCGATCGATTCGGCGTGGTCGCGGAGGAGGTCCGACGCCTGGCCGAACGATCCCGTGAATCGGTGGATTCGGTCCGCTCGCTCCTCGACGGGTTTTCGGGTTCGATCCGGTCGGTGGTCGTGGCAACCGAGGAGGGGTCCAAATCGGCCGATCGAGTTCTCGAACAGAGCCAATCGACCCAGGACGCCATTGAACAATTGCGCTCGGCTCTCGCCGACACGGCCACCGCAGCGAGAGAGATCTCCCTCGCCACCGATGAACAGCGCACCGCCTCGGATCAGGTGGTGCTCACCTTGAGAGAAATCAGTGAACTGATCCAACGAACCGCCGACAGCTTCCAACAGTTCACGAGCTCGGCCGAGCGGCTGAGCAACCTCGCCCTTTTGATCCAACTCCTCACCCAGAGCTTCAGGATCGACTCGGTCCACTCGCTCAAACACCAGGCCCTGGGTTGGAGCGATCGGCTCAGAGACTCCACCACGAACCTCGAGGTGATCGAGGGCACCCTCGCCGATGTCGTCCGGGATTTCCCGTATATTGAGCTTGCCTACCTCGTCGATACCAGCGGCACCATGGTCGCCTTCGAGGTCAATGGGAAGGTGGTCGAAGACCACCGGGTCAAGGGAACGGTCACCGTCGGACAGGCGTATGCCGACCGGCCGTGGTTTCAGGCGGTGAGCCGTGATCAACGCACCGCGGTGACGCCGACCTATGTCTCGCTCCTGACCGATGATCGGTGCTTCACCATCGCCGCAGCGGTTCGCGACCGTTCCGGTTCGATGATCGGGATCCTTGGAATCGACGTCAACGTCCAAAGCTGGACGAGCATCTGATCTCGAATGCGAGGCGATCTCGACGAATTGCTGCCGCTCTTTCTCGAAGAGGCGGGTTCGCGTCTCGATCGTCTGGAGGCTCTTTTCAAGGAAGCTCCCACGGATCCCGGCGCCGCTGTTCAGGTTCGACGAGAACTCCACGCGCTCAAGGGCGCAGGGCGACTGATGGGCCTGTCAGAGATCGCCGATCTCTGCCACCAGGCCGAGGACTGCATGGTGGGGGAGGGGGCCACCGGAATCGACGGCGCACGTTCCATCACCGAACGCGTGGCCGAGATCGTTGACGGGTTGGGCGACGAGGCCGGACCCCACGCCCCGCCGCCGCCGACGGCCGGAACGGCGCCGTCACCGGGCGCGGAACCGGTCATCCGCGGCGGTTCCGGCGAGCTCAGGGTGGCGACGGAAATCGTCGATGGTCTGGCGGAACGGAGCGCTCGGATGCGCATCGTCGCCAAGTCGGGCAACGCCCCAGTGAAAAGACTCTTCGAACTCGCGACAACCGCCGAGAGCTCCTACGCCGAGGAGGCCCCTGAGCAGGTACTGGCCGAAATCGGCGCCTCCCTTCGACGTGCCGCCCTGGAGTTGGAGGCCACCACAAAGACGATGCACCGGCTCAGCGAGGAACAGCTCGAGGCCTCGCTCAGACTTCAGGTTCAGCCCCTGCGCCCCTTTCTCCGAACTCTGGCGCGACACACCCGCGAGTTGGCCGGATCGCTCGGCAAGGATGTTGAGATCACGACATCCGGCGGTAATGTCCAACTCGATCGGCGAATCCTCGAGGCCGTCCGCGAAGCCGCGCTCCACCTCGCTCACAACGCCGTGGATCACGGGATCGAGGACCGCGAAACCAGAAAGGCCTCGGGCAAACCGCTCGATGGGCGCATCCATTTCGGCGCCGAGGCCGACGGCGACCGGGTCCAACTCGTGGTCTGGGACGACGGCCGTGGCATCGATCCTCAGGCCGTGGTCAGGCGCGCGGTGGAACGCGGACTCGTCAATCCGGCGGCAGCCGCAAAACTCGCACCCGATGAAACCTACCAATTGCTCGAGCTGCCCGGATTCACCACCCGCGATCTCGCCACGGATGTATCGGGAAGGGGGATCGGGCTTGACGCTGTGGCAGCATCGGTCAGGGCGAGCGGCGGTGATATTTGGATTCGTTCCGCCCTTGGTGAGGGAACGCGGGTCACCGTCGAAGTGCCCGTTGCCCGCCGCGGAGAGCGCGTCCTGGTGGTTCAGGTCGGCGAGCTGATCCTGGCCATGCCTTCATCGGGCATTCGATCCTTCAGCCGACTCCGCCCCGAGATGGTGGTCACCGAACAGGGTCGGACCCAGATTCGCCAGGGCGGCGATACAATCGGCGGCGTTTTTCTCGCACCACTCTTCGGAGAAACCGAGACCGCGCACCCGACCATGATCGAGATGTCCATCGGAGGGTCGTCCTTCGGAATTGTGGTCGACGCCATCGTCGGCGACGAAGAGGTCTTTGTCCGGCCGCTGCCCGTGGTCGCCGGCGCTCCTGCGACCGTCGAAGGCATCGCTCTGCTGTCATCCGGACGACCCGTTGCGGTGCTTTCGCTCCGCCGCCTCGGTCCCCTCGATCTCGGTGAGGCTCGAGGCAATGGACCTGCCTGGGAGAATCGGCCGAACCTTCGCGTACTGCTGACCGACGACACCGATGCGACGCGGGAAATGATGCGCCGTCTCCTCGAGGACGCGGGTTTTTCAGTGACCGGGGTCGAGTCAGCGGAAGAGGCGCTTCGGCGGATCGATGTCGAGCCCTATGATTGCGTGGTCACCGGGGTTGAGCTTCCCGGTCTGAGCGGGATCGATCTCACTCGGCGCGTCCGTTCGAGCGATCTTTATTCCGATCTGCCGGTCGTCATTGTTTCGACCAGGGACCGACCTGCAGATCGGTTGGCGGGGCTCGAGGCGGGCGCCGACGCCTATCTCACGAAACAGGGTTTGGAACCGCAGCACCTCGCCGGTCTGATCCACCGAATTTCCGGTATTACCTCCTCGCAGAAGACGGACTGACGGGGTCTTTTCCGATCAGGATCGGCTGCGGATCCCACTTACCACTCGACGGCGACCTGGCGTGGTTTTCCTCCGAAACGGGATACCAGCACGCAGCGATTCCGTTTGCCGAAATCATAGAGGTCTCGGGTCACCCTGACGTCTTCCCGGCAATACTCGACGATGAGGTCCACCTCGCCCTGCCGCCACCACTCGAGAGCCTGGAGGCCGTCGGCTGACTTGCCTCCACCCAGACTGGGAACCGCAACGCTCTCGAGCTTCGGCCGAAAGCCGAGACGGTCCTCGAGGTCGTACATCATGTCGAAGGTCGGCAGCTTCTGCAGGTCTTCGTCCGAGTAGCCGCGCAGGACCTCGTAGTCGAATCCCTTGATGTTGTAACCGACAACGAGGTCGGCCTGGAGCAGCAGCTCGATGAGTTCGGAGATATTGTCTTCGGTGTAGACCAGAAACTCGTCGGTGTCATAGCGGTAGGCGACCCCAACCGAAACGCCGAGACGATGCATCTGGCTGCGTCCGCCAACATCGTCGAAAGACCGTTGGGTTTCGAGGTCAAAGACCACGACCTTGCGCTCCGCTCCGACCTCGCGTTGCGGATTGTCGTCGTAGAGGCTCATTTGACCGTCCCAGATTTCCACGTGTTTCCCCCTCGAGATCGGATGTCGGCGACGCGAGCTTAACACGCATCGCCGCACCTCGCGCGCCACCCGAGCAAGACGTATTTAATGTGTATATCAACGTTTTCATTACTCATGACTTGAGGTCGGTTTCGCGGTTTTCACGCCGAGCCGGTTATACTCCCGTCGTGGAAGTGAAACCCGATCTCGCTGAGTTCGTTCCCTTGGGACCATCCGTCGAGTTGGCCTTTTTCTGTGGGCCCCTCGATCTCTTGATGCACCTCATTCGCAAGAACGAAGTCTCGATCTACGACATCCCGATTCTGAGCATCTGCGATCAGTACAACGAGCACATCCGCGCCATGAAGGAACTCGATCTCGAAGTCGCGGGTGAGTTTCTCTGGATGGCGGCGTGGCTGCTCCAGCTCAAGTCGAAGATGTTGCTGCCGACGACGGCGACAGAGGAAGAGGATCCCAGGGAGGAGCTGGTTGAACGGCTCCTGGCGTATCGCAGGGTCAAGGAGCTGGCCGCGATCCTCCACGACACAGACCTCGTTCGTCAGTGCATTTGGCCGGCTGGAGTCATCGCCGATTTGGAAGACGAAGACATCGAGCTCGACTGGGAAGAGGTCGATCTCCGGCTCCTGGCCGAGACCTATCTCCACGTCATGCAGCGATTCGCGGCGGCGCATCCGCCCCCGATCCAGGTCCTTCCCCTAAAGTACAACGTGCAGGACAAGATGCGGGAGATCTATCAGCAGATCGCCGACGAAGACCTCGTGCCCCTGACCCGAAACCTCAACAAACGGCCGGATCCGGAGGAGGTGGTGGTTCTCATCGTCGCCACCTTGGAACTGATCCGCCTGGGCGCGGCTCGTGCCGAACAGAGTGTGCCGTTTGCCGAAATCTATCTCCGACGCGGCCGACGCACCCTCGACGAGGCGTCGTTCGACTCGAACCCACGCGAGGACGCCGATGAATCGTGAATCACTCCCGGCACTGATCGAAGCGGTCGTGCTCACCGCCCGGAGCCCGGTCACCCCCGAGGCCGTTTCATTGGCCACCGATCGCGAGATCGGCGAAAGCGAAATCGAAGAGGCCATCATCGCGCTTGCGGCATCCTGGGAGGAGGCCGAAAGGGGAATCCGCCTCGAAAAGGCCGGCGGCGGCTGGCGGTGCGTGACACCACCGCAATTCGACCACTATCTTCGGACTTTTCACGGAATCGCGAGCCGGCAGAAGCTCTCCCAGGCGGCCCTCGAGGTCATGGCCATCGTAGCCCATCGACAACCGGTCACCCTCCCCGAGATCAACTTCATTCGTGGAACCAACTCTTCAGCGGTGACCCGGACCCTCCTCGATCGGAAGTTGATCCGTCTGGCAGGTCGGAAGAAGGTCGTCGGCAAGCCTTTTCTCTATCGAACGACCAAGGAGTTTCTCCTCCATTTCGGCCTCGAGAAAGCCGAAGATCTTCCCGACCCGGAAGATCTGGTCGAAGCCGAGGTCATCGACGACGCATGATGAGGCGACAGTCTCACGGGCTGTCGAGATGGGGGATTCCGGTTGCGGTCCTCGCACTGACGGTCGGAACCATGGGATCCGGTTGTTCCGGCCCGGCTCCCAATGAACTTGCCCTCGATCTCGCGGCAGCGTGGACCGACGGGTTGTTGGTCACCGAAATAGCAGAACTCGATATTGGAACCGAGGAGGCCCGTGGGTCCCTCGGCGACGGTTGGTACTACGACGAGCGCAACCGTGGTTACGGAGAGACCTTTTCCTGGAGTCGGGGGCCTTCATCGGAGATCTTTTTTTATCTCGGGTGGCGTCGTGATCTCCGCATGGATCTGAGGTGCCGTCCGTTTCAGTTCGAAGGTGCAACGCCACAGAGTCTGAGATTCGAACTCAATAATCAACATATCGACGAACCGCTCGTGCTGCAACCATCCATCAACACGTACTCGATCGAGCTTCCCGCATCCGCACAGATGGTCGGTCGAAATCGATTGGTGGTGCGATACGACCGGGTCGATGCCCCTTCCTCCGTGGTGCCTGGATCCACCGATCGGCGGGAGCTCGGGGTTGCCTGGTCCGATCTTCGTTTCCAAGACGTCGATACCCACCCGATGGGGGCCGACGACGGGGTGGTTGTCATGCCAGCGGGTTCTAGGGCCGACCATTTTTTGGACCTCCGGCTGGGGAGCCTGCTCACCATCGAAAGCTGTGAGTCGGTGGGGGAGTCGCTGTCTGTTCTCGAGGTCTCGATCCTCGGTGAGGTCGCTTCTGAACCCGAGTCGTTTTTGTTCAACTGCGACGGCGGCGCGGTCGAGATCCCCCTCAACAACCGACACGGTCTGACCAGAATTCGGTTCGGCAGCCGCCCGAAAATCGACCTCGGCACGCCATCGGGCATCCGACTGCAACACCCAGGAATTTTTTCGCCACACACCGACACAGCGGTGGCTGAGACACGGGTCATCGAAGGCGAACGGCGAACGACCCGTCCCAACGTGATCATCTATCTCGTCGATGCCCTGAGATCGGATCGGTTGGGGGTCTATGGTTGCAAACGACCGCTTTCCCCGCGTCTGGACGCCTTTGCCGCCGAAGGTGTGACCTACACAGACATGGTCGCCCAGTCATCCTGGACCAAGGCGGCGGTCGCCTCGATCTTCACCGGTCTCTGGCCGCGGGCGCACGGGGTCAACGGGCCCGATGATCGGCTGCCGGAGTCGCTTCGGACGCTGCCGGAGGTCTTCCAGGCCGCCGGCTACCAGACTGGAGCGGTAGTGGCCAACGCTTATGTCGGTCGGCCCTTCGGTTTCGCCCGCGGTTTCGACTACTTCGAGTTCATCGAGCACCACCGCGGCCGCTCGGATGTCATCGGGGATCGGCTCGAGAAACTACTCGACGCGCGGCGCGACACCGACCGCCCGTTCTTCCTCTATGTCCACACCATCGACCCGCACGCCCCATACGCCCCTCCGTCTCCCTACCTGGAGACCTTCGCCTCCGGGGTCGAGGATCCAACCGTCGGCGAAGTGGAAACGGTTCGAGGACTCGTACTCGGAACCGTCGAACCGAGCGCCGCTCTCGGCCGTGATCTCCGCCAGCTCTACGACGCCGAAGTTGCGGCCAACGATGCGAGCTTCGGTCGACTGCTCGACAGGCTCGAGGATCTTGGCGAACTGGATGAAACGGTGATCGTCTTCACCTCGGACCACGGTGAGGCATTCGGAGAGCACGGCAGTTGGACCCATGGTCTCGACCTCTACAACGAGGTTCTCTCGGTGCCGCTGGTGATGCGTCTGCCCGGTGGAGCGGGGGCCGGACAGGTCGTCGGGATTCCGGTCCAGCACATCGATCTCATGCCGACAGTCTTGGATCTGTGCGGCATCGAAGCACCGGGCGAGCTTCCGGGCGCCGTGCTCCTCGATGCCTTCGGCGTGGTCGAGGTCGAGTCGGATCGGACCATCTTCGCCTACCTCGACTACTGGGGGAAGAAGGGCGCCACTGCTCTGCGTGACGGATGGAAGCTCATCGAACCCCTGTCGGCCGACTTCGGCTCTGAGATCGAACTGTATCGCCACGACGAGGACCGGATCGAGGCGAAGAGTCTCGCCATCCCATCACCGGTCCGGTCGGGTTGGTTGCTGGCCCAGCTGCAGGTCGCACTGAGAGCCGAGGGCGTCAGTCTGACCACCGAGGTCGACTCCGAAACCCGGGCCCAGCTCGAGGCTCTCGGTTATATGCACTAGATAGGAAGATGCACTGGTGCAACCCGCCACAATTGGAGGCGGTATTCGAGCACCGATGCATCCCACCTGCCGGCGCTTCGCGAAATCAATAACGAATCGGTACGCCTCATTCGCGAAACACCGGCAGGAGCGCGCCTCGGCACTCTCGATACTTCACCCCAATTTTGGCGGGGTACACTAGGCTTGCGGCGAGCTCATCAAGGAGGACCGGATGTCACAAGATCATCTCCAGCCCAAGAGCCGGGTGCTCATGATGCCCCGGGACACCAACCCCGCCGGCACGATCTTTGGTGGGGTCGTCCTTTCCTACATCGATCAGGCCGGCGCTGAGGAAGCAATCTGCCATGGCGCTCGGCGGGTGGTGACGGTTGCCATGAACCAGGTGGTCTTCCACGAGCCGGTCTATGTCGGCGATCTGGTTTCGTTCTACACCGAGCTCATTTCAGTGGGGCGGACATCGGTGACCGTCAAGGTGCTGGTCAAATCGGCGCGGCGTTTCAACCGCGATGAGTTGGTCGATGTCACCAAGGCCGAGATCACTTATGTCAACGTCGATGGCGACGGCCGTCCCATTCCCATCGCCCAGCCGCGTGGAGTCGAGGTGTGACCACCGAGGGAATCGGGACGGTCCAGCTCCTCCTCGAACGGGGGATTCGAGCCGGATCGGCGCCGGGCATGGTTGCGGCCTGGCAATCGACGACCGACCGGACGCCATCCACCGTGGCTGTCGGGCGGGCATCGGTGAATCCAGCATCGACGCCGTCAGCACCGCAGACCTGGTTTGATCTCGCCTCGCTGACCAAACCGCTGGTCGTTGGGACCCTCACCCTCTTGTTCATGAGGGACGGCGCTCTTGCACCCGACACCGCGGTCGGAGAGGTTCTTCCTGAAGCCTCTCGAACCCCGGTCGGGGCGCGATTGGTCCGTCAAATTCTGACCCACAGTTCCGGCCTCCCCGCGTGGGAACCAATCTACACCCTGGCCGGCGGCATTGCGGGAGGTGCGCTCGGTGCGCTCATCGGAGTGACGATCGAGGAGCCTGACACCCACGTGGTCTACTCGTGTCCCGGGTTCATCCTCCTCGGGATGATGATCGAGAAAGTCGCCGGCGCGGGCCTCGCAGAGATCTTCACCGAGAGAGTGATTGAACCTCTCGGACTCGGAAGTGAGATCGGTTACCGTCCCGGCCTGAATCTTCCCCTTGCGGGCGGGGCGACCGCGCCCGCGGCCGAACAGCGCCTCCTTGCCGAGCGAGGGCTCGAATCGGTCCACATCCCAGCCATCCTCCCCGGGCAACCCGATGATGGGAACTCGAGATTCCTCGACTGCGTCGCGGGCAACGCCGGCCTCTTCGGCACCACCAAGGGAGTCCTCGCGCTGGCGATGGTTTATCTCGGAGTGGGGGAGTTCCTGACTCCGGAAGAGATCGAGCTCGCGACCACCGACCACACACCCGGCCTCGAGCAGCAGCGCGGCTTTGGTTGGCAACTCGCCGGGTCACCCGGCTGCTCAGCCGGACCCGCCCTCGATCCCTCGGCCTTCGGCCACACCGGCTTCACCGGGACCTCGCTGTGGATCGATCCGACCAGGGACCTCGCGATGACCCTGCTGGCCAACCGGGTCCACCCCGGACATCGCACCACCGATCTCCACCCCCTCAGACGCCGATTCCATCAACTCGTCATCGACTGAGGAAGAGAGTGTCGGCATGCCGACATGATTTTCCCGGCGGTCTCGAGCACACAATGAGACTATCGGCACATCAATTTCGAGCCCCTGATCGTTCGATCTGCGAAATGGCATCGCACCCATCGCTATTTCACCGCAAAGATCGCAAAGAACGCCATGAACATCGCAATGGCGTCACATTATTGACCCATCGCAGAATCTCTACGAAGGTTTTACGCAATAACCGCCGATTGATGAGAAGCGGTGATGGCGCGACTAAATCTGCATCCATAGGCGTTGTCTGTGGTTTCTCTGTGCGATGCGTCAACCATGCGATGGGCTTTGCGATGGATGGCTTTGCGCCCTTTGCGGTCTTTGTGTTTCAAAAAAATGGTCTCGAAGACGCAATCAACTTCCGTATTGCGAAGACTCCCCGGTCGGTTTCGCCCACTCAATGATTGCGATGCCCTGGCGTCCCTTGCGTTTTTGAAGTGTGTATCTCCGCCCTCATCATCCTTAAGACGCCACGAGGACGACGACAGGAGAAATCAGGTTCGCAGCGTTGTGAGTCGGTTGATGGCGAAGAGGGATGCGAGGATCGCGGGCGCCCAGGCGCCGAGCACCGCCGGCAGGATCTCGGCCTCGCCGAGCTTGCCGAAGAACGCCACCGAGACGTAATAGATGATTCCTAGCACCAACGCGAGGGCGACCCCCTGCATGGTCGTCACCCTTCGACCGCCGCGGTTGAGACCAAAGGGCAACGCGAGAAAGACCATCAAAAAAGCCGAGAGGGGATACGCGAGCTTCTGGTGCCATCTGACAATCAATCGGGCAGGGTGATGCCCCGAATCCTCGAGTTCTTTGATGTGGGAACGCAACTCTTTCACCGACATCTCTGCGGGCACCCTCCGCTCATGGGCAAAGTAGTCCGGAGTTTCGGGAATCCCCACCTCGGTGGGTCCGGTGATCATTTCGAACTTCACCGTGCCGTCGGGCTCGATCTGCCTGAACCAGCCCGATTGCGCAATCCACGCACCGTTTGTATAGGTGACGCGCTGGGCGAAGAGGTGCAAACGAAGCTCCATGCCGTCATCGATGGTGAGTTTTGTGAACCTCACCATCGACTGATCTGATTCATCGAACTGGAGGAAATTGTAAAAGCTGAGGTCGTCCCGCGACAGGAGCCACTGCCGGCCGCCCGCCGAATATGATCGCGGGGTATCGCGCCCCTTGATTTGGTCCAACAACTTCTTGGCTTTGCGGTTCGAGTTCGGCACCACGGACTCGCTCAGCACCCACATGGCGCCGGCGGCAAAAGACGCAATCAGAAGGATCGGCACGACAACTCGATACAGCGAGATGCCGCCGGCCTTGAAGGCGGTCAATTCCTGTTTGCGCTCGAGAAGGGTCAGCAGAATCAGTACCGAGATCATCAACGCCAGCGGCATGATGTCCATGAGGAGTTGGGGCACCAGGTTGACGTAGTAGCCGACGATGACGTCGAATGGCGTGTTGTTCTTGGCCATGTCATCGACGTTGTCGGTGAGATCAATGACCACATAGAGCATCGATGTGCTCACCAGGACCATGACAAACGGTCCCAGGAGGCGACGAATCACATAGATGTCGAGGAGCGTTGGAAACCCGGAGGAGATCCTTCGGCGCTGGAGTCCAACCGGATAGGCCCCCGACAGCGCCTCCTCGTTGACCCCCGTTCGTCCAGGTACGATCCGCGCCCGGCGCCTGACCTTCCAACGCCGAATCCACCGCGCGATGGGACCCTCGGGACGTTGGCGTTCGCCCATCCATCGACCCATCCGGGTGATGAGCACAAGGGCGAAACACGTCAGGACGAAGTTGGCTATCCACACCCCCGTCCAGGCCGGAATCCGACCTTCGACGGCGAGGATTTCACCATTGTTGTTCATGACGTAGTAGGCCAGGATGACTCCGATGGAAACGATGAAACCGCGACCCCGACCACCGGATCTCGAACCGACGCCGAGGGGAACCGCGAGGAATGCGAAGACCACACAGGCAAAGGGGATCGCAACTCGACGATTGAGCTCGATGACCGCCAAACGTCGCTGCAGTGCCTCTTTTTCGAGATCCTGCTTGTCAAGATCGTCACCGACGGTCGCGTCATCAAAGGATCCGCCGCGGAGATAGTCCACGAGGTCGGTCGTCTGCCTCTCTCGCATATTGAGTTGATAGCGGGAAACGCCCTTGTTTCGGGTTGATCCTCCCGGGCGCACGATCTGCTGATCGCTCTCGCTGTAGCGATAGGACTCAGGCTCGCTCCGACTGAACTGGTGATTGACGACATCCTCGAGGAGAATCCACCTCTCCGGTCCGACACTGTCTCCGGATACATCGGCGGGGGAGACCTCGGTTTCCGTGGTTATGATGCGCCCGTGCCGCGCGAGAGTCAGACGCTGTTCGACGGGATCCGACGAATCAAAGATCATCACCCCTCGCCAGCGACCGCCCCGATCGGCCACTTCACGAACATAGAGCAGTAGATTTGGGAATTCCTCATAGAAGACGCTGGCTTCGATCCGGCCGATGTTCTTGGCGTTGGCGAAAATCTCAACCCTCATCTCCCGGAGGCTTCGATTGGATTGGGGAATCACCATCAGGTACATCCAACCATTCACAAGGGCCAGGAAGATTCCGATGATGATGATCGGTCGGAGCAATCGGGTGGATGGGATTCCGGCCGCCTGCATCGCGATGATTTCGTTGTCGGAGTTCATGCGGCCGACTGCGATGAGCACGCCGAAGAGGAAACTCATGGGAACCGTTAAAACCAGCACATGTGGAATGGTGTTTCCGAGAACCCGAAAAGCGGCGCCCCAAGACACGCCCCGAACCAGAACCATCTCGACCAGGGCGAAAATCGGCCGCATCATGAGCAGGAAGGTGTAGACCAGCAAGCCCATCAGAGCGGGTGGCACCACCTCGCGGATGACGAATCGATCAAGACTGCCGAAAGACTTCACACGACTCCCCAAAAATCCGTCGACATTCTACATCAGAGTTTTCCGCAGGATATCCACAGCGCGGACTTTTCCACAGAGTCGAGGCATGGATGCAATGTCCGATAAGATATATTATGTAAACCTGAAATAACCAAGAACCAAGCTGGACACGCTTCTCCGCCGAAATCAAATGAACCGAAGTTTCAATTCTCGTCGGAACCGGTGGTTTCGCTCTCCCGGGCCAGACCCGCTTCGATTTCGCGGATCAGGCTGCGCAGGGCCTCGATCACATCCGTGGGTTCCGGTTCTGTCTCGGTTCGAAACGACAATGAAACCCCGAACGGGCGTTCTTCAGACGGCTTGAATCGCACGATGAACGGCCGAGGCGCCGCCCCTGGTTTGGTGCCCTCTGCCTTCAACTCCTGGTTGTCTTGCCGACGACGACGGAGTTCGGCTCGATCGAGGCGTTCCTCGACGATCTCTTGAACCAACACGAGCATGGATTCAGTGTCGCCGGCCCGAGCAATTTCCAAAAGCATGCCCTTGGCTGTGATGTCGGCATGCCGACATGCATCCCGAATCTCGGGTGGAATCACGAGCAGTTTGAGTGTTTCGGTCACCGTGACCCTCGAGCGTCCTACAGCCGCAGCCACCTCTTCATGGGTGTAACTATATGTATCTATTAGGGTTGTGAAGCCATCGGCTTCCTCAAATGGAGTCAGGTCTTTGCGTTGGAGGTTCTCGATCAGGGCGATCTCGAGGGCTTCTTGGTCTTTGATCTCGAGCTCGACACACGGGACCTCGTCAAGACCGGCCATCATCGCGGCGTGAAAACGACGCTCTCCCGAGATGAGCTCATGTCCCCCATCGGAACGCTGGCGTACAAGCAGAGGCTCGAGCACACCGTGTCGGCGAATGCTGGCCACCAGATCCGCGAGGTCTCCCAGGTTGGTCCTCGGCTGATCACGATTCGATGAGATCTGGGTCACACGCACCATCACCCCGAATCCGTCACCGGATCGCGGCGTGACGAGCTCATCGACATAGTGTCGATCGTGGCGCATCCGGCGCCGGGCCGGGAGCCCTACGTTTTTTCGGCTAGTGTCGGACACGCTCGAGAACCTCCTCGCACAGACGGTAGTACTCGTAGGCTCCACTCGAATTCGGTGCATGTTCGAAGATGCTGCACTGGTGCGCCGGAGATTCCTCGAGCCGAACCGACTTTGTGATGGTGGTATCGAAGACGAGATCCCCGAATACACCGTGAATTTCCTCGGCGACCTGACGGGCCAGGATCGTTCGACGGTCGAACATGGTGATCAGGACACCGAGCACCTTGAGCTCAGTATTGGGACGTGCCTTGATCTTATCGATGGTATCGAGCAGATCATCGGTTCCCTCGAGGGCGAAGTACGATGATTGGATTGGGATGACGACGTGGGTCGCGGCGACGAGGGCGTTGACGGTGGTCAGGCCCAGGGTCGGCGGAGTATCGATGACGATGGCCTGGTATTGATCGGAAATTTCATCGAGGCGGTCCTTCAATCGGTAGGGGGCATCCAACTCCCCCACCATGGAGACCTCGAGTTTGGCCATGGCGATCCGTGAGGGCGCGATCCACAGATTCTCCTGAGAGGTCTGGAGAATGACATCATCCAGACTCAAACGCCCGATGAGGACATCGAACATGGTGGCCTCAACCTGCCGCAGATCGGTATTTGCCATCGTCGAGTTGGCCTGGGGATCGACATCCACCAGGAGGGTTGAAAGACCTTTTTGCGCTAATCCGGCGGCCAGGTTGACCGCCGTTGTGGTCTTACCTACCCCGCCCTTCTGGTTGGTGATTGCAACGATCATGAACTAGTTGTGCCTCCTGGGACCCGCGGCGACAATCATAGGGGCGCTGATTGCAGAGTGTCAATCGATCTCGGTCACAATCGGTCTCTGCAACTACATTTCGTAGTCTCCCATATCCTCGGGCCGCATCTGCTCGAGAACAGCCAACACCGCTTCTTCCCGGGTGGCTTCGTTGACCACGGCTCGTTCGAACACCGTCCGGTCGACCAGGACATCGGCATCGGCTCGGAGCGCAATGGCGATGGCGTCGGAGGGACGGGCGTCCACTTCGTGCATTTCACCATTGATGCCACTGAGGTGAACCGATGCCAGAAATACCTTGTCGTCGAGGCTGTGAATGAGGACATGATCGAGGGTGAAACCGAGATTCTGAATGAGCGTCCCGATGAGATCGTGGGTCAGGGGACGGGGAACCTCCACGCCCTCGAGATTGATGGCGATGGCGTTGGCCTCGCAGACACCAATCCAGATCGGCAGATAGGTGTTCTCTTCCTCCCTGCCGAGAATCACGACAGGGCTGTTGGTCGCCGGATCGACGACCAACGCCCGAACCGACATCTTGACCGGGCCCGAATCATTGCCGATTGTCATGTTTCCAATGTGTCCGGGCGAACTCGAGAAGTCAAGGACGCTCCGAGATCCCGAGTGACCCCAATCTCATTTCTACCCGCACGGGACCGGGAGCGGGTCAACACATTTCCTTGACAATGGGGATCATCCTGCGGACACCAAGGGCAACCTGACCGCGCCGCCGACGATCTCCCCGGTCAGCGAATGTGGGCCGGCACGGTGGATTTTGATCTCCACCACATCGCCGACGTCCTCGCGTCCGCATTTGGGAAAATTGACGACCCGGTTGTCCTCTCCCCTGCCCTGCCAGTGATCCGGATTGCGCCGGCTCTCCCCGTCGATGAGGACCTGCGCCAGCCGTCCGACCAGTTCTTCGTTGAGCTCGAGCGAGATCTGGGTTGAGACCGCGAAGAGGCGTTGGAGCCGGGCGCTCTTGATCTCGTCGCTGATCTCCGGTTGGTACCTGGCGGCGGGGGTCTTCGGACGTGGTGAATATCCGAAGGCGTAGACCTGGCCGAAGCGCACCTGGGTCAAAACACTCATGGTGTCCTCGAAATCAACTTCGCTTTCACCCGGGAAACCAACGATGACATCGGTCGAGAGATTGATCTCCGGCGCGGCCGCACGAATCCGATCCACCAAGGCGAGGTATTCGTCGCGGGTGTATTTACGGTGCATCTTATTGAGGATCTCGTCCGATCCGGATTGAATCGGCAGGTGGAGATAACGAAAGACATTGCGGTTCGCGGCGAGGACATCGATGAGATCCTGGCCGAAGTGACGGGGGTGGGAGGTGATGAAACGCACCCGCAGAACGCCTTCCACCGATGCCACAGCATCGAGCAAACCGGCGAGACCCGCCCCGGTTTCGGGACACCGGTACGCGTTGATGGTCTGTCCGAGCAGCTCGACCTCTTTGATCCCGTCGCCGGCAATGGATCGAACCTCTTCAACGACGGCGCTCAGCGGACGACTCACCTCTCGGCCCCGGGTGTAAGGCACGATACAGAAGGTGCAGAACTCGTTGCAGCCCTCGATGACCGTCACCATCCCACGGGTCGTACTCTTTCGAAATATCGTGTGGAAGTTGTACTCGGCCTCGGCGTCAAACCCCGTCAGGACCGGGCGTTCGCCCTGCTCCACCGCCCTCACCGCCTCGCCGATCCGGGCGGTCTGCCCAGGACCGAGGACAAACCCGACGGTCTTGGATCGTTTGAGCAACGACCCGGCTTCCTGTTCGGCGACACAGCCGCAGACGCCGATCACCGCTTCCGGCCGCTTTTTCGCGAGGAATCCAATTCTGCTGATGATCTTGTGTACCGGTTTTTCGCGCACCGAGCAGGTGTTGAGAACTACGAGATCCGCCTCTTCAGCAACTTTCACCGGCAACAGACCGTGCTGACGCAGCTGCCCCTCGATCAGCTCGCTGTCGTGCTGATTCATCTGACAGCCCCAGGTTTCGATAAAGAATGTCTTCATAATGAGATTGATTTTCACTCACAATTTCAACGGTTCACGACGACGGATCTTATCCTGTTGACTTGGAATCCGCAAATGTCAGTGCCCAATTGGGTCGCCCACCTTCGAGCTGCTGTGCATCGTTCGGCAGGGCCGATCCCTTCGGACGCTCAGCGAGGCATGATGCCTTCAGTCGGCTTTGGTGTCGGCGGTTTCTTGAAACCCCTGAACCAGCCGGGCTGGCCGCCGTCTTTCCTCGAATCGGCGACAATCTGATCCAGTTTGCTCTCGGACTTCTGCATGTCCACCTCGAGCTTTTGGCGCTGGGCCAGAGCTTCGTCCAGCTTCGGTTTGATCACGCCGTCCCGATATGCGGGATCATCCCAGGAATAGAAATCCCGCCAGAGCCCCGGGATGTTGTAGTCGAGGATGTCGATTTGTTTTCGGATGTCCTCGATCAGGGACAGCTGTTGGCCGTAGATCGCCTGCCAGTACTGTTTCTTTTCTTGAGTTTCAACGTACCCCGCGTCCTCGCCTTCGACCCCGGCGCCGGCCCCCGTCACATCCGCCAGACCCCGACCGGTCTGCTTTGGTCCCGTTTTGGTCACCTCGGTGAGTCGACCCTTTCCGGCAAGGGTGGACAGGTTTTCATCGCTGATGACGATGGACTCCTGGTCGCCCGCGGCCTTCTTATTGAGCTCGATTCCACCGGCGACGTCAGACAGCGTTTTCTCCGAACCGGTGTTCGGTGTCGGTGTCTTTGTCGGTTCACTGGCCCCGGCGATGGCCGCGACAGTTGCCACCAGAAGGGCTGCACCCAGATGTATCGGAGCGAAATTTCTTCTCATTGGCGCACCTCCATCTTTCAACGACTCAGGGAGCGCTGGTTCCCCGTCGTCCGTAGCGGTCTTCGAGCCGGACCACATCATCGAGATGATTGGTCGAAACCTCGAGAAGGCTGCAATCCGACACCGCGATCATTCGGTGAAGCGTTCCCGGCGACACGTCGAATACGGATCCTCTCTCGAGGAGATGTGTTTCGAGGCTGTCGGCATCAGGTCCCATGACGAGTTCGAGTTGACCGTCGAGCACTCGAAGGGTCTCATGCTTGACTTCGTGGTACTGCAGGCTCAGAGCTTCGCCCTGGCGGATGAAGAGGATCTTGCCGACATAATCCGGGGTCTGAGCAAAAATCTCTTCATGTCCCCAGGGTTTGTCAACAACACGCGGTTGCAGATGGACCGTCACAGTTTTCTCCTATACCCGAATCTTGATCTTTGCGAGGGAAATCGCAAGCTTTTCCAAGAGAAACTCCTCAACATCCCGCGCGGTCGCCATCTTGCACGCCTGCCTCGCAAGGTTGACCGATTCCCGGTAGGACAGTTGTCGAACCAGAGCACGAACCACCGGGGTCGCCTGAGGATTCATACTGAATTGGTTGAGACCGATACCCAGCAATACGGGCACCATTAACGGATCCGCCGCCATTTCACCACACATGGACACCGGAATTCCCTCGGCGCTTCCCGCTTCCACCACCTTGGAGATCAAACGGAGAATTGCCGGGCTGGTCGGCCGATAGAGATTGGCGACAAGCTCGTTCGACCGGTCGACTGCGAGCGAATACTGGATGAGATCGTTGGTGCCGATGGAGATGAAGTCCACCTCTCGGGCCAACTCCCTGGCCATCACGGCCGCGGACGGGACCTCCACCATGATGCCGAGCGGCACCTTGTCATGGATCTCGTGACCTTCGGCTCGAACCTCTTCGGTAATCTTGCGGACAAGGAGCCGAGCAATCCGGAATTCTTCGAGCCCGCTGATGAGCGGGAACATGATCCGAACCCGGCCTGGCGGGAACTCACCCGCAATTCGAACCAGGGCCCGCAGCTGGGTCTTGAAGAAGTCCGGCTGGGAGAAACACAGCCGAATCCCCCTCAGACCGAGGACCGGGTTGGCCTCGGTGGATCCGATGACCTCGCGTGCGAGCTTCCTTCCGCCGAGATCAAACGTCCGAATGGTCACCGGATAGGGACTGATCCGGGAAATGATTTCGCGATAGGTCTCGAGGTGATCTTTCTCCGATGGCAGGTTCGGGCTCATCTTCATATAGAGGAATTCGGAGCGATAGAGTCCGATGCCGGCGGCGTTCCACTGATCTGCGAGTTCGACCTCGTTCGGCAGATCGATATTCGCGAGGATGGTGATTTCGTGGCCGTCCCGGGTCACCGACGGCATCGTTCGCATGGCGAGGAGCCTGGTCTGCTGTTCCTCATACTCGGTTTGGCGATTACGGAACTCGGCAACCACCGCCGGCTCCGGATCGAAGACGATCTTTCCCTCGAAGGCGTCAAGGGCGATCTGCCTTGATTGCCTCGCCGCCTCGCAGAGACCTTGCGCGCCGACGATGACGGGAATCCCGAACGACCGTGCGATGATCGTGGTGTGGGCCGTCGGGCCGCCGGTTTCAAGGGCGAACCCGAGGATCTTGTCCATGGGAAGCTGAACGGCCTTGGACGGCGGCAGATCATCCGCCACCAGGATCGCAGGACGATCAAGATGATCGAGCTGCCCGAGATCCAGACCATGAAGGGCGTTGAGAATCTGTCGCGCCACGTCAAGCACGTCGAGCTTTCGGTCGGCGAGATCCGCGTTCGGCAGAGCTTCGAATCGAGCAACCAATTCACCGACGACCTGGTCGGTGGCCCACTCCGCGTTGACCCGCTCTTCCCTGATGATCTTCTTCACCGGTTCGACAAACGACGGGTCGGTGGCGATGAGTTGATGCGCCTCGAAGATTCCCGCATACTCTTCGCCCATCTGAAGACGGGCGCGTTCCCGATTCTCCCAGATCCGGTCGACGGTGGTGGTCACCGCGGTCGAGAAACGAAGAATCTCGGATTCGACCTGATCCGAGGCGATGGTGATCCGCAGCGTCGCGATCGGGCGCGTCTCGTGCACCACCGGCTTACCGATGGCGATCCCGGGACTGACCCCGAGCCCGGTCAGGCTTCTGCTCACCCGCCCTCTCCGAACTTGTCGTGAAAGAGCTCCACGAGCGCCCGGACCGCATCTTCTTCGTCCGGGCCATCGGCGCGCACCGTCACCGACGTCCCCTTGGACGCCGCGAGGGTCAGCAAACCCAGAATCGACTTGGCGTTCACCTCTTCATGTTCGCCACCGATGAAGACCTCAGATCGAAAGGTGTTCGCGATGTGAACCAGCTTGGCCGCCGCGCGGGCGTGCAGACCGAGCTTGTTGGTGATCATCACCTGCTGCTGCATCATGTCCTTCGAACTCCTCGTTGCGGTGGTGGTTCATCTCCGGCGTCGGTCGTTGTTCTCCGCCGGGAATGTCCGCCCTATTGTAACCGGTGTAGGGATAGCGGTCTTTGGCGATCACCCGCTTCGTCACACCGCCGATTCCGAATCGGCTTGTGAGCCGTGGTCAACGACCTCTGAGAAACTCGCTGGCAAGCCGAATGCTCTTCTGTCCCGAGTCGGCCAACCGCCTGGCGAGTTCGTTCAGCGGTATCTCGCGGCCGCGCAGCGACCCCAACTTGACCAACATCGGGAGATTGATCCCGGTCACGATCTCGATGCGATCCGGCTCCAGAAAAGGCAGGGCGAGGTTTGTCGCTGTCCCGCCGAACATATCGGTGAGGATGAGAACGCCGGTCCCGTCATCCATCTTCTTCAGACGTCGCTTCAGATCGGCGGTCGCAGCGTCGGTGTCAACTTCCCACGGAAGGGTCACAGCGTCCGTGTTGTCGACGAGATCAGGATCGATCATCCGCGCCGATTCCAGAATCGAGATTGCGAGATCACCGTGCGTGAGCACGAGCACCGGAATCATGAATACCTCCACTGCTCTTTGTCTCGATGGCGCAGAACCGACTCACGCCCTTCAGCCCTGAGCGCTTCCGCCACCCGTTCTGCGACATAGACCGATCGGTGTCTGCCGCCGGTGCAACCAACCGCGATGGTGACGTGGCTCTTGAGTTCGGCGCCGTATCTGGGCACGAGGTAGAGCGCAAGATCGACGATGCGTCGAACCGCCTCCTCAACCTCTTCCTGACCGTTCAGCCAGTCCCTCACGGGCTCGTCGTCCCCGGCAAGACTGCGGAGTTCGCTTTCGAAGTACGGATTCGGGAGGAATCGAACATCGAAGACCAGGCTCGCCGTCGATGGAACCCCCTGAAGATACGAAAAACTCTCCACCTCGACGGTGAGAGTCTCCGGAGGCTCGGAATCACCGGATCCGAGGGTGAGCACCTGTCGCCTCAGGTCGTGCGGTGACAGATGTGTGGTATTGACGACGAGATCGGCCAACTCGCGGATCGCGACGAGCGAATCTCGTTCGGCGGCAATGGATTCCTCGATCCCTCCGTCCCGAAGCGGATGCGGCCGCCGTGCCACCGAGTATCTCCGCAGCAGCACCGCCGGCTCCGCCTCGACAAAGATCAACCTGAGGCCCGAGTACCGGAGTTTGAGATCACGGAAGATCTCGGGCAATTCCTTTGCCATTCCCCGCGCCCGAACATCGAGCACGACCGCGAGTCGTTGAATGTCCTTGTCGGTCGTGGCGAAAAGGGAACTCACGAGTTCGAGGGGGATGTTGTCAACGCACAGATATCCGATGTCTTCGAGCGATCGCGACAAAACGGTCTTGCCGGAACCGGAGAGGCCGGTGATGACAAAAGGACCGCCAAAATGCTTCTCAGTCATCAGGATCCCCCTGCGCGATGTGGTTCACCACTTCGAGAAAATCGCGTTCATCCTGGATGCCCCGCTGTGCCAGGAGGCATTTTCGGACTGCGGTTTCGACCATGATCGCGACATCTCGACCAGGTGCAACCACCATGGTGTATTTCGGGATCTCCATCCCGAGAATGGTCTCGGTCGAAGTCCACGCCCGCGGACGCTCCATCATCTGCTCACGCCACTTCTGTTCCAGGGCCTTGGCGCCCGAACTCAACTTGATGAGCTGGATCACCAGCGAGATGGTGACCGACGGTTGGGTGGCGGTCATTCCGAAGTGTTTTCGAATATCGATGATACCCACACCACGGAGTTCCAGGTAGTTTTGCAGGAGCTCGTGCGGCGCACCCACCAGGCCGCGATTATGGGTGCGACGGACCATCACGAGATCGTCGGCGACGAGACGATGTCCGCGGTAGATCAGCTCGAGGGCGCACTCCGATTTGCCGATACCGGCATCACCGACGATCAGGGTTCCCAATGAAAAGACATCGAGGAGAACGCCGTGCATCTGAACCCTCGGCGCCAGCTCGTCCTCGAGGAAGCCCGAGATGGTCTCGATGGTCTCCGAGGTCTGCGCCATGGTTGTCAGCACCGGCAGATTTCGCTCGTTGCAGTTCTCAATCACTCGTGGCGGCGGTTGATTCCCTTTGGTGGAAATCAGACAGGGAACATCGAGATCTACGATGCTGCTGAGCCGTTCGGCAGCGACTTCTTCGCCGAGAGTATCGAGGTAGGAATACTCGGATTCGCCGAGAATCTGGAGACGCCCCGTCTTGACGTAGGGTAGGTAACCCGCCAACGCGAGTCCCGGCTTCTGGATTCTCGGGTTAAAGATCTCTCGCGACTCGAGTCCCTCCTTACCGGCGGTGATCTGTAACTTGAGAGGCGCAAGTCTCGGCTCCTGCAGGAGTCGACCCACCGCAATCGGCGGAGGAAGTTTCACAGACCCTCCTGCTCCGCAGCGCGATGAATCGCAACGGTGATCGAGTCGGCATCAGCCGCATCGAGGAGCTGATTTCGGAGATCCGGGTTCTTCAGAATACGGGCGATTTGAGACAGGACCTGGAGGTGTTCCGCCGGTTGATCCGGTGGCGACAAGACCACAAAGAAGAACTTCACAGGGTCGTGGTTTCTACTGCCACCGAAATCGATACCCTCGTCAAAACGCGCGAGTGCGACGACGATTTCGCCGAGGTTCAAAAGTTTGCAGTGCGGAATCGCAAATCCGTTCCCGACCGATGTGGAACCCAGCAGCTCCCGCTCCTTGAGCGCACTCTCGACCATATCCGCATCGAGCTTTGACGCGGCTGACATCTCACGGGCCATGACCTCGATGGCCGACGCGGCGTTCTCGGATTCGAGACCGATAAAGACGAGATCCGACCGAATTGCGTCGCGAATCTTCATCAAAGTTCCGGGGTGACCAGACCCAAGTTATTGTCGCCGCGCATATAGAGCACGTTGATCCGATCCGTCGTGGCGTTGCGAAAGACCACGAATTGATCGGGACTCTTCTCCAACTGCAGAATGGCGTCCTCGACCGTCATGGGCTTGATCGGGATGCTGGAGCGCTCGATGATCCGCGGCGGCCCGGAGGATTCGCCGTCGCTATCGATGACCTCGACCTCCCAGTCCTCTACCCTTTTGAGTTCGCCGCCACGCGGTTTATGATTCTTCAGCCGAGTCTTGGCACGTCGGGCCTGGATCTCGAGTTTATCGACGCCCTCTTGGAGGGCGGCGCTGAGTTCCTTGTGCTGAGCCGTCGAATGGATGTCGAAGTCCTTTCCCTTGACGAAGAGATCCAACTTATAGAGGTGGCGCTCCTGAGCAGCTTCCACCCGCATGTCGATGATGTCGTTGAAATACTTGGTGATCTTCGCCAGTTTCTTCTCGGCCAGTTGGCGAAAGCCATCGTCCAGGGTTACTTTTCGGGCAACGTAGTCAACTCTCATGATGTCTCCGATCAGAAAACCTTTTTGCGTTTATCGGATGACGGAATCGCCATCTCTTCACGGTATTTAGCAACAGTCCTCCGCGCGAGGCGAATTCCTTCACGCTGGAGCATTCGCATGATCTTCGAATCCGACAACGGCCGCGCCGGGTCTTCTGCCTCCACTAGTTTCTTGATCCGCTCTTTGACGACAAGCGAAGAGACGTTCTCCCCCCGCGCCGAGTCGACCCCGGAGTGGAAGAAGTACTTCATCGGAAAGAGCCCGCGTGGCGTGTACATGTACTTGTTGCTCACCACCCTCGAGATGGTGGACTCGTGCATTCCGATGTCCTCCGCCACCTGCCGAAGCACCATGGGTTTGAGGTGTTCGATCCCATAGTCGAGGAAGTTGGTTTGGAAGGTCACGATACTCTTCGCGACCTTGTAGATCGTCCGCTGACGCTGGTCGATGCTCTTCATCAACCAGACCGCGCTCCGCATCTTCTCGCGCAGGTAACCGGCGACCTGGGGGTCGACCGGGGCCCCTTCGAGCATCCGGGCGTACTTTGAGTTGATCCTGAGTCGAGGCAGACCGTCATCGTTGAGGTGAATCGTGTATTCGTTATCGACCTTACGAATATGAACGTCGGGTTCGATGTATTGATTTCGTTCCTGATGATAGATCCGGCCCGGTTTGGCCTCGAGCCGATGAATCATCTCAACGAGATCCTTGAACGAGACCACCTCGCAGCCGCACGCGCTCGCGAGCTTTTCCCACCGCTGGTGCAGCAGGTCGTCCCAATGTTCAGTAATCACCATCTGGGCGCGCTTGAGCAGTTCTGCCTCATCACCATCGCCAGCGACAGCGACAAGGAGATCGATCTGCATTCGAAAACACTCTTGGAGACTCCGCGCCGCGACTCCGGGTGGATCGAGAGAACGAACCGTTTCAAGCGCTTGGATCACCTCTTCCGGCCGGGCCCCTGTTACCGCGGCGATCTCGTCATCGGAAACGTGGAGGAACCCGTCCTCGTCGAGATTTCCGATGATGTACTCGGCGATCCTCACGATTCGCTCGTTGCAGTCCATCATGCGGAGTTGCCAGATCAAGTGATCGGCGAGCCCCCCTGCGGACGAAACCACGTTCTCCAGCGGAATCCCTTCGCCGGGATCGGAAGCGGCCATGGAAGGCCCCTCCGGTCGGTGATCGGCAAGGTAATCGGAGAAAAACGCCTCGACGTCGATATCTCCGTAGGCCTCTTCAGCCGTTGGGAGAACATCTTCGCCGTCGGTGCCGTCGGCCGGGGTGCCGGGGGCCACTTCATCCCCGAACTCCACCTCGGCAGCGGAGGCAGTCACATCTTTATCGGAAGCTTCCACTTCGGCGGCCGACGCCTCGTCTGTCTCCTCAATCGCTTCCTCGACATCGAGGACCGGGTTCTCGAGGATCTCCTGAGCCAACGTCTCCTCGAGGTCCAGCCGAGACAACTGGAGCAATTTGATGGCCTGTTGCAGCGATGGCGTCATCACCAACCGCTGGGCCAACTTTAAACGGAGCTTCTGCTCGAGCGCCATGAATCTCGCTATTTCACCCTGCGCTGCAGGGCCCGCAGGGACGGTTCTCGGGGTTTTTGGTTCGCCCGACCGGAAACCTCCGGTGTTTGGGCTCGCGAACTCGTGATCGATCGCCCTCGTATCGAGCGATCGTGTGCTGCGGATCTAGAGTTGAAAGTCCTCGCCAAGATAAATCCTGCGTACATCCTCATTGCCGGCAAGATCAATCGGGTGCCCTGTTGCAAAAATCTTGCCGTCTTTGATTATATAGGCTCGGTCGGTGATCTTCAATGTTTCTCGAACGTTGTGGTCTGTGATTAAAACACCTATTCCCAATGACTTGAGATGAGCGATGATTCTCTGCAGATCAAGTACCGCGATAGGATCGATGCCGGCGAATGGTTCGTCGAGGAGAATGAACATCGGTTCCGTCGCCAACGCACGAGCGATTTCGAGCCGACGACGTTCGCCGCCCGAGAGGGTCTCGGCCCGTTGGCCCTTGAGGGAATCGAGCCCGAAATCACGGATGAGTTTTCCGATTCTTTTGTGCGCGGTCTTGGAGTCCACTCCGAGCGCTTCGAGAATCAACCAGATGTTGTCCTCCACCGAAAGGTGTTTGAAGGCGCTCGGTTCCTGTGCGAGATAGGCAACCCCCATCCGAGCTCGCCGGAACATGGGAAATTCAGTAATGTCCCGCTCGCCGAGGATGACCCGCCCCTGATCGGGCTCGATCAAACCCACCATCATGTAGAACGTCGTGGTCTTCCCCGCGCCGTTCGGCCCGAGAAGTCCGACGATCTCGCCGGGTGCGATGGTCAACGAGACCCCGTCGACCACCGAACGCCCGCGATAGGACTTCCTCAGGTCACCGGCGACGAGGTCGAGCGCTTTGGGGCTCAGGGGTTTCCTCCGGATAGTAGATCAGTTCGGTGCCGCCACCGATCGAGACCGTACCATCGGCCTGATTCCAGGTCAACGACTCGCCCGAGGCGACATTTCCGCGCGGGTCGGCGAGTTGTGCGGGAGATCCGGTCACGGTGATGACCTGGCTCTTGACCTCGCGCCGTGCGTGTTGGCCGGTCAGCCGCCTTCCCATCTCGAGATCGTTGATTTCCACCGCACCTTCGGCCTCAACATCGGAAACCTCGTCGTTCTCATCAAAGGCGATCGACAGTCGATTGGCCGCGAGAGAGAACTTCGGATCCGAGTAGCGAACCGATCCGCGAAACACCGCACTCCCCCCAAGTGAGTCGTAGTCCAATGAACGCGCGTCGACCACGACATCCTCGTTCTCGGAGGTTGTTTCGTCCATCTGGTTGGCCGGAAAGGTCACCCGGACATGGCCACGGGCGGCAACCGATTCAGTCTCGTGTCGATAGACCACGTCATCGGCGAGGAGTAGACGATGGCCCTGCCAGATTCGAGCGTTTTCACGGAGCGAGTACACCTCGCCCCCCTCCTCGACCTCGATGAGCTCACCGGCGAAACGGACGGGCTCGTCACTGCCCTGCGGGGTTTCTGCTCCGAGCAGGCGGGCATTTTGAAGCTCACCATGGACCTGACCCCTGGCTTCGATTCTGCCCTCGCGATCAAAGAGAGTCGCCTCATCGCAGGACATCTTTCCACGATCAGAATCCAATCCGACCCGGATTCGACCGGTCGGATCACCTTGGAGCATGGCCAACCCGGAGGCCTGGACAAGCCGCGCCCGCTGTCCTCGCGCGACCATGTCGTCGGTGGTGATTTCAACCTGCCCGTTAAACTCGACATCGGTCAACTGGCCCTTGTTGAACCAGGCACGGCCACTGTCCGCAGAAGCCGATCGAGGCGGCCCTTCCATTGGAATCTCTGAGAGACAGACTCCGTTCTCCGCCTTCATGCTGATGATTCCCTCGGCTCCCATCACCCCGATGAGAACCATGGTTTGAAGCGTCCGCTCGAAATAGTCCGGTCCGCCGGTGAAACGCACCTTGACCCACGGCCCCTTGGAGCGCACCCTGACGTGCCACAGCCCGCTGGCGTCGCGTTTGGACACGACTTTCTCGCCCCACATCTCAACAAGCGCGCTTGTCGACTCCACAGTTGTCGTAATCTCGACCCCGCCCGACATTTCGATCTTCTCCGGCTGGCCGTCGTTCGAGGCAAGGGTGACCGTGGCTCTCGGAGCCCTGAGTCGAGACAGATGTTGGGTGAGATCGACGCCGTCGGAAAAGATGATCAGTCCTTCATCCCGGCGGTACACAAGCTTCGGCGCCACCAGCATGGCGCCGTCCTCGGCCCTCAGGGCCGCATTGCCTTCGAGTTTGACCCAATCTTCCTTGAGGCTGTAGCTTGCCCTCTCCGCCTGCCCGAAGGTGGGCCCGTCAACATACATTACCGGCGCCTCGGAGACAAAGACCTGCTGCTTTGACAGGAACCGACCCGCCTCGGTGTTGAGGAATGCGCCATTGGGAAAAACGACGTGGATGCCTCCCTCGATCCTCGCATCCCGGGTGTCGATGTTGAAGCTGGCCTTCTCGGCGGTCAGGATCGGCCCCTGCTCTCCCTCACGAAAGAACTGCAGCCGGACACCCTCGATCTCCTGCCATCCCGAGGCCAGGCTCAGCGTTCGCAGCGAGTTGAGGATGAAGATCGGCTGACCCTTCATCGTCTCGGTGTGCTGGAATCCCTTGTAGAGCCCGATCGCAACATCCGTCACATCAAAACCGACCTCGGAGGGATCAACCGAACCTAGACCATCTCCGCTCCTGCGGGTCCGTTGGTATCCGACCGCGGCAACGCCGATGAGGAATGCCGCGATCAGCAACGCCGATCCGCGGCGGATCCAGGTTCGACCGCTCGCACTCATGTCGAGGAACGGAGCCGGATGAAGGGAAAGGCCGGCGATGCGGTTGGGTCGGGGATGGGCAAGGCCATTATGCGAGCCCGTCTCAGCGAACGGTGACCATCCCCATAGCCCGATACTTCTTGTAGCGTCGGGTGACCAAGGCGTCCGGTTTGACTCTCCGAAGCTGCTTGAGGTTGCGCCTCACCGCCACTTCCACGGTCTTCGCCATGGCCTGGGGATCCATGTGTGCTCCACCCGACGGTTCGGGGAGAATCTCGTCGATGACCCCGAGCTCTTTGAGGTCCTTGGCGGTCAGCCGCAGTGCACGTGCCGCGTCATCCGCTCGGGCCTGATCCTTCCAGAGGATCGCCGCGCACCCCTCGGGGGAGATCACCGAATACACGGCGTTTTCGAGCATCAGAATCCGATCCCCCACCCCTAGACCCAGGGCGCCGCCGGAACCGCCTTCGCCGGTCACCACAACAACGATCGGCACCGGGAGACGAGCCATCTCCATCAGATTGAAGGCAATCGCCTCGGCCTGGCCGCGCTCTTCGGCATCGATCCCGGGATAGGCCCCCGGCGTATCGATGAATGAGATCACCGGCCGACGGTAGCGACCCGCCATTTCCATCACCCGCAACGCCTTGCGGTAGCCTTCAGGCCGGGGCATTCCGAAGTTGCGGTAGAGCTTGGCCGGTGTGTCACGGCCTTTCTGGTGTCCCACCACCGCCACCGGATCGCCTTCGAAGACTGCGAATCCGGCGATCACCGCGGGATCATCGGAAAATCGACGATCTCCGTGGAGTTCGGTGAATTCGCTGAACATCGACGAAATATAGTCCAGGGTATATGGCCGATCCGGGTGTCGGGCTACCTGGCAGCGCTGATACGGCGTCAGCGATGAAAAGACGCTGTCGATTGTGGACGCGAGCGCCCGCCGGGTCTTGACCAGTGCGGCACTCGGCTTCGAGCCTGCGGAAGCAAGCTCGAGATCGCGGATCTGCGCTCGAAGACTCTCGATGGGCTCGAGGAAAGGTAAGGTAGGAGACGCCATTGCCGGACTCTAGCAGAGTGGCGAAGAGGGGGTCAATCGCGCCCTCATGGACACACCGCGGAGTTGACCCGTCACGAGCGCGTCACGATCAAGGGTGGCAGGTAGTCCGCCGGCGGATCGAAACCGAGCAGAAGGAGCAAGGTGGCGGCGAGGTTTCCAAGACCGGGTCGCTCGACCTCGGGATTCGGCTCGAAGCGATCGGTGTCTTTCCCGGTCAACAGCCAGGGCACCGGTGAGAGCGAATGGCTGGTCTTGACCACGGGTATCCCATCCGGTCCGCGTTTGATCTCACCGGTCTTCTTATCGACTTCAAGCATCATGTCGAGGTTGCCGTGATCCGCGGTCACGATCATGGTTCCGCCAACTCTGCGGATCTCCTCCTCCAAGCGTCCGATACAGCCGTCCACGGTCTCCATCGCCTCGATTGCGGCCTCGAGAACACCGGTGTGTCCAACCATGTCGCCGTTGGCGAAATTGACTCGGAGAAATCCAAAGCGGTTGCTGTCGAGAGCATCGATGACCACCTGACAGACCTCGTTCGCCTTCATGGCCGGCGCGTTCTCGAAAGGGATGACATCACTGGGGACCTCCACCCACTCTTCGAGTTCGGGATCGAACTTCGCCGAGTTGTTGCCATTCCAGAAATAGGTCACGTGACCGAACTTCTGGGTCTCGGCAGTGGCGAGTTGGGCGACGCCGTTGTGCACGAGGTACTCGGAAACGGTCCGAGCGATGGCCGGTGGCTGGACCAGGTAGAGCGGCGGAATCCCAAGATCACCGTCGTATTCCATCATCCCGGCATAGGTGACAGCGGGCAGCCTTCCGCGATCGAAGCGATTGAAATCCACGTCGGTGAAGGCCCTCGAAATCTCGATGCCGCGGTCACCACGAAAATTGAAGAACACCACCGCGTCCCCGTCGTTGATTTCTCCGGAAGGGCGCCCCATTCCGTCGTGAATCACAAACGGCGGCAAATCCTGATCGATGACCCCCGGGTTCTCTTCCCTCAAGGTCGTAATTGCCTCCATGGCGCTGGCAAAGGACCGCCCACGACCGTGCACGTGAGTCTCCCAACCCAGACGCACCATCTCCCAGTTGGCGTTGTATCGATCCATGGTTATGCTCATCCGCCCGCCACCCGATGCAATCGCCGCGTCACAGCCGCTGGTTTCGAGCACTTTGAAAAGGTCCTCGAGTCGCTCGACATAACGGTGGAAACTCACCGGCTCAACATCACGACCATCGGCCAGCGCGTGAAGTCGAATCCGTCTGATCCCTTCCTCGGCCGCCCGCTTCACGAGGGCCTCGATGTGGTCGATGTGACTGTGAACATTGCCATCGGAAACCAGACCCATGAGGTGAAGAGTCCCGTCGTTCGCCCTGAGATCATCGATCAGGCGGCGCCAGACCGGTCCCTCGAAGATCGCCCCGCTCGCGATGGCGTCGGCGACGAGTTTCGCGCCCTGCGCAAAGATTCTCCCCGCTCCCATGGCGTTATGTCCGACCTCAGAGTTCCCCATATCGCCTTCGTCCGGAAGACCCACCGCCGAACCGTGCGCCGCGAGTTCCATCCGAACTTCCGCGTGTTCGAGCAGTCGATCGAGGTTCGGGGTCGACGCCAGATCGACCGCATTGGCCGGATAGCCTTCCGCCCGTCCGCGGTAGAGACCCACCCCATCCATGATCACCAACAGCAACGGACCGGACACACCGGAGAAATCGGGATTCGGCGGGAGAATGAAATCGTCCATCTTCAAACCTCTCGGATATCGGCCGTTGCCGGAGTGTGAAAACCGGGATCGTGACGGACCCACACCTGTTTCTGCTGTTGGCGCTCTTGATCTGGCGGACGCTCGGCCGTCAGTCGCCGAACTCACCCATCGGCGGTGATCTGGGACGCCTCGAGCAGGACCACCGTGACGTTGTCGTTACCGCCGTGGTCATTGGCCGCTTCGATGAGTTTCATGGCCCTCTCTTCTAGCGAACCAGCGCTCGCGAGCAGCGTCTGGATTTCTTCGTCGGTCAGCATCGAGTTGAGGCCATCCGAGCACAGAAGATAGAGATCAGTGTTCATGAGCTCGGTCTCGAGAAGATCGACCTTCGGCGCGGCGCTTCCGCCGAGCGCTTGAGTCACGACGTTTTTCAACGGGTGGGTCCGGGCGGCTTCCTCGGTGAGAAAACCAGCCGCCACCTGTTCGTGAACCCAAGAGTGATCCGCAGTGAGGATTTCGAGACGGTTGTGCCGCAGACGATACGCTCGGCTGTCGCCGACGTGGCACACCACCAGATTGCGACTCGCCGCCGGATGAACGGCCACGACCACGGTCGTTCCCATGCCTTTGAGGTTCTGATCATGGGTCACGGCATTGGTCACTCGTTCGTGCCCCGAGAGGACGGCATCGACCAGCAGATTGGCCGCCGCGCTTCGCTTCATGTCCCAGTGTTCCGGCCAGGATTCCTGGTTCAGGGCCGACCGCCCGCTGAATCCCCGGAAGATCTCGTCAGCAGCCAACCTCGATGCGACTTCGCCTGCGGCGTGTCCGCCCATTCCATCGGCTACGAGGAAAACACCGATCTCGTCATCGACGAGGAACACATCCTCGTTGAGTTGTCGCTTCCGGCCGACATCGGTCGCGCCGAAGACCTCGAGTCGGTAGCCGATTACACGATTTGGATTGATGGCCACGATCGATCAGCCCCTCCGCCGGAGGCGGCCAAGCAGACCCTCGCCCGACTGTGAAGCACCTTCGCTCTGAACCTGAGCCAGCACCGAAGAGGCTTTTTTGTTCGTCGGATCCAAACTCAGAGCCTCTTCGGCCAGCCTCTCGGCCCGGGCTCGCATTCCGACGGTAAAGGCGAGATCCGCCGCTTCGGACAACATCACCGCATTCCCGGGTTCGAGTGAAACGGCCTTCTCCAAGTGCCTCAGACCATCCTTCTCGCGGCCACTGACCTTACCGAGGCCGATTCCCATGAAATAGTGCGCGCGTGAGCACGAATCGTCGTGGTCCAGAGCCGTCTTGAGTTCAGACAGGGCTTCCTTCAGCTTGCCTTCGCGCATCGTCTGCGACGCCTTCGCGGCGAGCTTGCGGGCAATTTCCTTGCGATCCATCGTAGCGCCGGCTCCACCGGGCTGTCCCTGGGCGAGCTCGTCATCGAATTTCTTTCGACTGTCCGGGTGGCTGAGGACATTGAACGCTTCAGTGATTTCCTGAAAACGCTTTTCCGCCTGAGCCCGCTCTTCACCGGAGAACCGATCTGGATGATGCTTGAACGTCAACTTGCGAAACGCGGAACGAATCTGCGCCTCGGTTGCGTCTCGCTCGACCCCGAGGATGTCATATAGGGTGAATGCGCTTGCCATTACCTTCTCACGGTGATTGTGCGGTCATGCCGCTTGGGATTAACTACCATATTCATTGAATCAAAGCAATGATACAACGTCCAACAACGCTTTTGGTCACATTGGGATTCCGGACTCGATAAAAAAATCACCGCCTCCTACTCGCGAAGTTCACGGCCGTGCGGCGAATCACAGGGTTGACGTTTCGACTGTCCGAGAGCCGCTTTAAATCTCGAACATTGAGCCGATTGACCACTCTGATCCCGAGATCCACCGGAGTCTTGGGATTGGATACCAACTGCCAGACCACTTGGTAGCGCCTCATCCAGCGCGAATTGCGGTAGATCACACGAAGAACTTCGGTGTCCACGGTTCGCATCCCTGCGAACTTCTCCACTTCCGCATCACTCAGCTTCGGGCTCCCCAAGACCCCACGCACCACAAGGCGGTTGCGGGAGTTGATGAGGATCGATCTCTCCTCCCGAGTCCCCTTGAGCGCACACATCACCTTTTCCTTGATGCTCATTTTGACCAGGCGCGAAAAGGTCGATTGCTGGCTTTCGCTTCTTGCAAGCTCGTCCCGAAGACCTTCGTCATCCGAACCCTGATACGGCAGCCGTACGAGTTCGGGAATGTGGGCGCCGATCTGCCGCAAGGACGTCAATGCCTCTTCGATGGTCGGGGTCTCGCCGCTGGCGACGGATTCCTCGGCGGCGATGGCCTTCTCGATGAACTCGTGTTCGAACTCGGCAACTCGTCGGAGCACCGTATCCGTCACCCGCGTGTTGTCGCGCAGATCATCGAGGATTTCCAGACACCCGAAGATCCGCACCTGGTTGGTCATGACGATGTCCTGGACCACCGGCGGACCGTTCTTGGCAAGAACTCGAAGCGTTTCGTTCGACGTTTTTGAGTGTCTCGCCACCTCGATCCAAACGGTCTCTTCTTCGCGGAGCCGGATGACCAGATCGAGGACCATGGACTCGAGTTCGTAGGAAGAAAGCCATTCGACGATGGCCTCAGGGGTCACTTCGGCGATGGAGGCCGTTGAGATCTCGGAGAGTTCTTCGTCCGGGTCGGTCGACAACATGAACTGCAGACGGAGCAGATCTTCGCGGGGAACCGGCAACAAGCCCTGGGCGGCAAAAAGCCGGACCTGCCGCGGCACCTGACCATCGAGGATGCCGTTGAGAAGCTGGTCGGTGGTTTCAAACCGTGTCACGGAGTCTCGTTCTCCTCGGAACCGAGCGGAGTGATTCGCCCATGAGTCACTTCCGTGTGAATCACCTGCCCCGGCAGACCGAGATCCCGGTAAAGAAGACCATCAACGGTCAATTCGACGGCCCCGGCATTCCCCACCGTGACCTTGATCGGGCCGGCAAGCTCGAGATCGAGCCTCTGCCCGTTGCTCAGGAGATGCTGACCGGTCATCCCGTTACGATCCCGGTAGTGGATCCAACATTCTTCCCCTGAATCCACCTGTGCCGTCAATTTCACCATCGGCTCGTCCACCTCGTCCTTCGGGGATCCGGCCGGATTCAAGGGCGGTGTCGGGCGGATCGCCGGTCTCGCAGCGCGGGTCTCGTTGACCTGCCTTGCACCGGATCGACGAGGATCAGGGGAGAGGCCTTCGCCGATCGAGGTGGAACTCCGAAGGATCACTGCCGCCGCGACAAGAATAATCACGACACAGGCGGCGATGGGAATCCAGAACCTCCATCGGATCGCAGGTCCGAGATCGTCGGGAATCACCTCGAGGTTCAAATGGATCCCGGATGAGATGGAGTACTGTTCCCATGCCGAGTCAAAGGCTTCCAACAGCTCACCCTCGTCGGCACCGACGACCCGGGCGTACTGGGCGACAAAACTCCTGCTGAAGACGCGTTCGGGAAGAAAACTGAAGTTGCCGTTTTCCAGGGCGTCGAGGATCGCCTTGGATACCTTTGTCTCTGCGACGATGTCCTCGAGCCGTAGACCGGAATCCTCTCGGGTTCCGCGCAACTGCTCTCCAAAGACAGCGGGGCTGGCCGACTCCGCGTTGTTAACGTTCACCACCTATTGATTTTAACCTAAGTTGAGCGATTCTGGTGGATGAGATGCGCCAAGATCTTGATGCTCTGACGTTTGCGAAAAACGGAGGCATACCCGTTGGTATGTCGAGTAT
>RCNE010000095.1_pt1 | contig 39239 bp, 31 predicted proteins | sample 2041361 | NCBI WGS metagenome assembly RCNE01 (sample SAMN09708229, study PRJNA481090) | Marine sediment metagenome, whole genome shotgun sequencing project. | reverse complement strand
AATTGTACTGGATTCTGAACAATAATGCCAGCTATTTCGGACGCACTACACTAGCGAGCGAAGCGAGCGCTGACTTCCTCACTCACTCACTCACTCTTCCGCCTCACTCGTGAACCGATAGCCAACTCCCCTGACCGTATGGAAATGCTGGGGGTGTTTAGGGTCGCATTCGAAGTGCTTTCGAAGCCGGTGAACAAAGGTATCCAGGGTACGGGTCGCGGTGTCGAAGGTGTATCCCCAAACCGTCTCGAGAAGTTCGCCGCGAGTCAGAACGCGGCCATCGCTCTCGGCAAAGAACCGAACCAGCATCACCTCTCGGTCAGTGAGCGAAACCTCACCACTGAGGGTCGTGGCCCGCATGGTCGAAAGATCGACCTGATACTCACCCACGGCCACAATCGGGCCGGTCCGTGACGGCGTCTGGGACCAGGCCGACCGCCGGAGAATCCCACGCACACGCAGCACCAATTCCTCGATCACGAACGGTTTGGTCAGATAGTCGTCCGCACCCAACCGAAGCCCGAGGACGCGGTCGGCATCGCTGCCCCGGGCGGTCAAGAAGAGAATCGGGATGATGCTGCCACCAGCCCGCAGGCGGCGGCAGACCTCCAACCCATCGATACCGGGGAGCATGATGTCGAGGACCAGCAGATCAGGTTGAGGCGAACCTTCGTCGAGGAGGGCCAACGCCGCTTCGCCGCTGCCCACGCTCGCGGTTGTGAACCCCTCCAACTCCAGGTTTCGGCACAGCCCATCGGCCAGATGCTCGTCATCTTCAACGATCAGGAGGCGGATCGGGTTCGGAGTGGATTCAACTGAAGCCATGTGCTTTTCCTATTGTATCGTCTCCGGGCTCAGGAAGGCAGCAGAATTCAGCGTGAGGGGAACGGCACACAACACGGAGAGATCGCAGATAGCGTTAGTTAACGCAGATACATCGCAGTTGAGAGTGGGCGGAATCCGGCTTCGCCCTTGGCTAGCTCTCGCCGCATTCCGGCCTTTCGATGCCGTGGTCCTTGAGCTTCCGCCAAAGGGTGACTCGTGACACCCCGAGGCGATCGGCGGCTTCCTGCATCCGCCACCCGCTTCGATGGAGCACCTCGGTGAGCAGTCGTTGCTCGAGTGCCGCCAACGGATTTTCGGTGCGCAGCAACTCGTCGACCAGATGGCTGCTGTAGCCATCAGCGGGCACGTGCTCCTCCTCGATCCTACCGTTGGCTGCCGCCACCGCCGCAACCATCGCCTTCTCGAGGCCTTCAAGCCCCATGCCACACCCGAGACGACCGAGTTTCGCCATCGCCCCCGGCGCCACGGTGGTCCCGGGCGACAGAGTCTCCACCCACGCCGTGATCATCAAAGCCAGATCATCACGCAGCTCTTCCATGGTCGGGAGTTCGACCACTTCGGCGACCAGCTTTCCATCGACCGGCGGATCCCCGGGATCGGCTCCGACAACCACCTGCCATCCTTCCGGCGGATCGCTGTCGAGAAGCGATGCAGCCGCATCACCATCCGCATACATGGTTCCGGGGGGCCACACGGTCGTGTTCTCCCACGTGCCCACCCACACCTCGAACAGCTCTTCCGGCAGACCGGCAAACCGGTGGACGGCGCGACCGACATCGCGGCACGCCGGCCGCTCGCCGATGAGGACGAGATGTCCGCGGGTCCGACCGTGACGAAGCAGCTTCGACTTCAACGATCGGGCGGCGAGCGACGAACCTGCGAGGTAGAACCCCGGAGCAGGGTCCCGTGGGCGGAGAATCTCCACCGCCCCGAGAAAACGTCCGTCGTCCCCCCGCAGTGGAATCACCGTGATGTTCAGGGGCACAGCCCGCCCGTCCTTTGTGCGATAGACGGTGGCGAAGTTTTCCACCTGCTCGATGTCACTCTCGAGGGCAAAGGTCAAAGGACAGGCATTCTCACAATCCACACCTTTGGTGGTCAGCCGGCAGCGGCCGCCGATGGCCTGATCCTCCTCATACCCCAGCAGGCGTCGTGCCGGAGAATTAACAAAACGGAGGATGCGCTCGTGGTCGAGAATCAGCACCGCGTCGTCAACGCGCTGCAGCACATCCGCCCATCTCGCCGCAAGGACCGGTTCGAGAGTATCCTGTCGATTCACGCCACACGTAACACACGATGGCGCGAGCTTATTCGCGCCCCCGAGGGCGATTAGCGTTCGATTTCAAGACCTTCCTCGATGGCTGGCTCCGCTCCCGCAAAATACATGGCGGTGTTGGCAATCGGAACAAGCATGGCGTGGCGTTGTCCACGGATCTCCACGATGAGATGGTAAAAACCCTGCGGAGAGATCGACACCAGCGTCGCAGCGGTGCCCTTGGCGTCTATCAGTGGACAGTAAACGGATACCTGGCCGGGTATCTCCATGAGTGCTCCCTTCGTCCTTCCTTCACATGGTACCGCGTCGCTCACTCGTCATCATCGAACTCGTTCGATTTGATCTCGCCATACTCCTTGAGTTTGCGTTGCAGCGTCCGCAGTCCGATCTCAAGGAGGCCCGCCGCGCGGGCGCGGTGCCCATCGGTGTAGTCAAGGGTCTGCAGAATCGCCTCCTTTTCGATATCGGCCATCGGTCGCGGCTGCCAGTGATCACCATCGAACGACGGCGGCGCCGCGGTGGGGACCCGGTACTCCATGGGCAGGTCTTCAAGGGTGATCTCATCGGTCTCGGCGAAGAGCACCAACGACTCGACGAGATTGCGAAGTTCGCGAACATTCCCGGGCCAGCCATGTCGTTTGAGCGCGGTCAATACAGCAGGGTGGACACCATTGACATGGCGTCCGATCTCTTCGTTGAAGTGGTTGAGGAAGTGCTGGACAAAGAGCGGAATATCGTCAATCCGGTTGCGCAGTGGCGGGATGGATAGGGTCACCACCTTGAGGCGATAGTAGAGGTCCTGTCTGAAGCTCCCCGCCTGCACCCACTTTTCCAAATCGCGGTTGGTCGCGGCGACCAGCCGAAAGTCAATCGGAAACTGGGTCGCCCCCCCAACCCTCGTCACGACTCTCTCTTCGAGAACCCGCAGCAACTTGACCTGGAGATCGGCCGAGAGCTCGGAGATCTCGTCGAGGAAGAGGGTTCCCGCCGATGCCGACTCGATGAGTCCGATTCTCCGCTGGTGCGCCCCCGTGAAAGCGCCCTTTTCGTGACCGAAGAGCTCGGACTCGAGAATCTCACCCGGAATGGCGCCGCAGTTGACCGCGATGAAGGGGCCGTTCTGCCGGTCCGAACGCTGGTGAAGCGCGTTGGCCACCAGCTCCTTCCCGGTGCCCGACTCGCCGACGATGAGAACCGTCGACCGCGTGGGCGCCACGATCCGCAGCCGATCGAGAACCTCTTCCATCCCTCGTGAGTGCCCGACGATTCCTTCGAAGCCGAAACTCTTTTCCAGGCGTTCTTTGAGCTTTCGGTTCTCGGTCGACAGCGCTCTGCGTTCGAGCTGCAACTGGACACGTTGGCGAAGTTCCTGCACCTTGACCGGCTTTGTCAGGTAGTCATCCGCGCCTCCCTGCAGGGCGGCCACGGCATCCTCGACATCGGCGAATGCCGTGACGAGGAGGAACGGCAGACCCGGCCATTCGGCCCTGACCTGACGCAGCAGTGAGTAGCCGTCCATACCGGGCATCCGAACATCCGACACCACAACATCCACCGGATCGCCCGACCGCATCCGATCGAGAGCCTCTTGGGCATCCGGGAAGGCCCGAACGTCGTACCCGACCCGCTCGAGCGTCTTGGCCATGGCTTCGCGTGAACCATCGTCATCGTCAACCAGAAAGATCACATCGGCCACAGTGAATCGCCTCCCTTTCGCCTCATCAACTCCTCGAGGCCGTCCTCATCCACGATCTCGACGCCGAGGCTGGTCGCCTTGGCCAACTTGCCGCCGGCATCGACACCGGCAAGGAGGTGGGTTGTCTTGGACGAGACCGATCCCACAACCGTTGCTCCGAGCGCCTCGAGACGCGCCTTGATCTCGCGCCTGGATCGACTCAGAACACCGGTGACCACGACGGTCATTCCGGTCAGGGGCTGTATCCCGGCCTCATCGATCCGGGTTTTCTCCGGGTCGATGCCCCGCGAACGAAGACCATCGATCAGACTCCGATTCCGATCATCGGCAAACCAACCCACCAGCGACGCCGACAGCGATGGGCCGATACCGTTGATGGTTTCCAGCTCTTCGGACCGGGCCGCGGCGAGCGCCTCCAGAGTCGGAAACCTCTGTGTAAGCTGCCGCGCTGCACGCTCGCCGACACCGGGAACGCCAAGACCGAAAAGGAGCCGGTGGAGGGGCCTCGAACGAGCAGCATCCAGCTCCGCAACGAGTTTATTTGCAGATGTCTCCTGCCATCTCGGCAGCTCGGCAAGGGTCGCCGCATCGAGGTCCCACAACGACGCCACGTCGGTGATGAGTCCAGCCGCGATGAGCTGGTCGAGCTTCTTGCCTCCAAGACCCTCGATCTCCATCGCACCACGCGAGGTGAAGTGGCGCAGACGCGCGGCGACGACCCCCGGGCAACGGGAATTGGGGCAGCGCAGCGCGACCTCGCCCTCCTCGCGAACCACCGGCGTCCCGCACGAAGGGCAACGGGTCGGGACCGAAACCTGTTCGGCGCCTTCCGGCCGCTGTGAACTCACCACGCCGACCACTTTAGGGATCACTTCCCCGCCCTTGGTCACCCAGACGGTGTCTCCGACTCTCAGATCGAGGCGTTCGACTTCATCGAAGTTGTGCAGGGTCGCACGCGAGACCGTGGAGCCCGATAACGCCACCGGCTCGAGCTCGGCGACGGGGGTCAATACACCGGTTCTACCGACCTGCACGACAACGTCCTCAACCACCGTCATTCGTCCTTCGGGTGGAAATTTATAGGCCACCGCCCAACGAACGGCGCGCGCGGTCGCACCCAGGGTCGCCCGCTGGGCCGCACCATCGATCTTGACGACGATCCCGTCGGTGTCGTAGTCGAGCTGCATGCGGTCCTCTTCCCACCGATCGATGAAAGCCTCGGCCTGATCGAGGTTTGAGCATCGCTCGATATGAGGGCTTATCGGCAGCCCCAGCTCGGCCAGCCACTCAAGATCCTCGATGTGACTCGTCGCCTCACGATCCGCCGCCCGGACCAGTTGGTAGCACCATACCGACAACCTGCGACGGGCCGCCTGCCGGCCGTCGAGCAGTCTGATCGACCCGGCGGTTGCGTTGCGCGGGTTGGCGAGTTCAGGCTCGCCTGCCTCCAACCGAGCCCGGTTGAGCTCCGAGAGGGTCGACCGAGCCATATAGACCTCACCACGGACCTCGAGCAGCGAGGGCGCTGCTTCGAGGACCAACGGCAGTCCGCGGATGGTCCGGACGTTGGCCGTCACATCGTCGCCCACAGTCCCATCGCCGCGGGTCACCGCCCGGACGAGTCGTCTGTCCTCATAGATAAGTGAGATCGACACCCCGTCGATCTTGAGTTCCGCCGCCAGATCTCCGGGATCGCGCCCGAGCTCACGCTCGGCCCGCACCCACCAGGAACGGAGCTCCTCCTTGGAATAGCTGTTGTCCAACGACAACATCGGGTGGGCGTGTGCGACCTGAACGAGTCCGTCCAGGGGGCGGCCCCCGACCCGTTGGGTCGGCGAATTGGGCGTCATCAACTCGGGATGATCCGCTTCCAATTCCTTCAGCTCGGAGAAGAGCTGATCGTATTCAAAGTCCGAGATCTCGGGGGTGGCGAGGACATAGTAGAGGTGGTCGTGTCGGCGAAGGAGTCGGCGCAGCTCCTCGGCGCGCCTCTCGATGCACATCACCGCCTCCTGCGCCGCGGCCGGCGCCGTCGTTTCGTCCCTCCGGGGGGTGCATCCTCGGTGGTGGGCGCCTCGGCTGGCTTCTTCAACTGCTCCACCGCCGTCGACCAGCCCTGAACTGCCTCAGCCGGTGCGAGTCCCGCCTTTCCGGCGAGTCTGAAGAGTCCCAGCGCGACCCTGAAATAGTCCTGCCGGGCGAGCTTGAGAACCTGTCGGCCGCGCTCGGGAGCGCGTTGCATCTTTGTCAGGGTAAAGAGGCCCTGTGAGAGCAGGTGGAAGGTGTGATTGGACAGCCGCAGGCCGGTGGCCGCGGGTTCGAGCAGGGTCGTGATCCGGCGAAGCATCTCCACGTTGTCGAGCTTGCGCCCATCGGCCGTCACCTCGGCAAACTCCCGGTAGAAGGGGTGGAGATAGAACGCGCCGATCACGGTTGAATCGGCAAGCCGATCGCCGCGGACCACCGCCCGGTCGACTTCGGTCAGCACCCGGATATCTTCCTTGGCCACTCCGGCGATTCCTGGAAACGCAGAATCGAAGAGGCCCGCTCCCCTCCAGGCCGAATAGATCGCAGCTGCGTTTCCGGAACGCAGGGTTTCAAAAAGCTCGTAGCTGAGGCGGGCCGGAGACGCCTCGGTGATCTCATCGCAGCACTCAACAATGGCTTCCCTCGTCCGTGTCTCGATGGCGAAGGAAAGCCGGGCGCTGTATTCCAGGGCCCGCATCATTCTGACCGGATCCTCCCGGAATCGCCGCACGGGTTCGCCGATGGTTCGGATGAGACTGGCCTTAAGATCCTCGAGACCGCCGACATAGTCGATGACCGAGAAATCCGAAATGTTGTAGAACAGCCCGTTGATGGTGAAGTCACGACGCTGGGCGTCTTCGGCCGGGGTGCCGTAGATCGCCGGATCCACACGGGTCGGAGCCGGGGTGCGATCGGGCTCGGCATCCGCTTCCGCCGCCTCCGCCTCGGCCTCGTCCCAGTCATCCGGACCCTCCGGCGGCTCCGGACTCGCCCTGAATGTCGCGACTTCGACGACTTCTCCCCTGAACATCACGTGAACCAGGCGAAAACGCCGCCCGATGATGCGTGAATTCTTAAAGAGCCGCCGAATCTCCTGCGGCTGCGCGTTGGTCGCGATGTCAAAATCCTTGGGTTGGCCGCCCAGCAGGAGGTCTCGTACCGCACCACCCACCAGATACGAGGTGTAGCCGGATCGGTGGAGCCTATAGAGAACTTTGACGGCCGACGAAGACAAACCGCCCCGAGAGACCGGGTGGTCGGGCCGGGCCACGATCAACGGGGTCACTGCGTCGGTCCCTCCCACGTTGTGATGCACGGATTTGATTGCAATGAAGTACCTCGTGGTCGCCGCCGCGTCCTTTTCCTTACGCTCGACTGGACTCTCCTCGTAGAACTGCGGGCGGGCTCCGGAGACGGACTCCCCGGTGCAGGGGTGATCCTATCAAACCGGCCGGGCGCGATGCCCGGCCGGTGGTTGGATTCAATTGAACGGTCAACCGGTGGTAATCAGTCCACCGACATCCCCACGGTACCGCCGTTCGCCTGCGGATTGTCGACGATGAACCGGCGTTCGCCGATAAATGTCCGTCCGCCCCAACGATCCTCGGTCCAGATCACCAACACGTGATCGCCATCGGCGAGGTCCGCCGAGACGGTGTCGTAGGCGTAGGCATACCCGGCGTTTGCGGTGAAATAAGTCGGGAACCAGGGATAGAGGTCAGGGACCTCGGGGCTCGGAAGGAACATCTCATCGACATAGTCGACGAATTCTCCGTCCACCCAGACTTCGATTTCCTCGACAAAGTCGAGATCGATGGCCCAACCGGTCACATCGACGGTGCCGGTCACGACCTCTTCCGGAGCCGCGGGGGTGTAGATATCGCCCCAGGACGGCCGGTCCGGATCATCGTCACAATCAAAGATCACCGGGATCTGCGCGATATCGGCGACATTGTTTTCCAGATCTCCTGCGCGGATCTTCAAATAGTGCAGACCCTGACGGAATCCCTTGCGGATGATGAGATCCGATACGTCGATGACAAAGGCGAACCCGCTGTCCTTGGCGTTGGGAACATCGGTGAAGAGTTGCAGAATGTCCATCCGCGGGAGGCCGTAGTAATTCACGTCCATCCGCAGCCAACCATGCCAGAACCCGGGGAAATTCGTGTCGGCGAGGATTGTCCCGTCAAGCAGCATCTGGACATAGCCCACGCCACCATTGTCGACCTGGGCGCCGACATCGAGAGCCCAACCCGTGATCAACTCGGTGACCTGAGGATCTTCGAACGGCGGGCTCGACCAGCCACCGGGATCCGTGCACCCCTTGGCGTACATGATGTGATTGGCGATCGGCCAGTCGATAGCGCCGAACGGCGGCAGATTGTAGTTGACGTTGAAGGTTTGAACATACCGGGTGCCGATGACCCGCGAGACGTTTTCATCATCCACCAACCGGACGGCCAGAACATGGATCCCGTTGGTCCAGTGGGTGGTGTTGAGCATCTTGACCCAACCCGCATTCACGGCATCGGGATGTGATGGGAACATGTGCAGGATATCGGGACGGTGGACACCGGGGACAGCATTACCCACCGACACACCGTCCACCTGGATCTCGATGAACCGGATCTCGGAGTCATCGAGGGCCCACCCGGTCACCGGAAAGACGCCACTCATGGGTTGGTCCTTGCCGGGAAGCTCGATTGCGCCGAACGGCGCCTGGTTCAGGCTGTTGTCAACCGTCACCGATCTCTCGCCGAGATCCTCGGTCGTGCCATCGATGAAGCTCACCCGCATGAAGAGGCTGTGGCTGCCATCGCTCAGAGATGCGGAATTGAACGACGTGGCAAAACCCGGACGCTCAAACGGCGTTCCGGTGTACCAGGGGTAGGCCTGGAGCACGTCGTAGCGAGGCTGGTAGAGATCGGCCGTTGCGACATAGGCGCCATCCACGTAGAGGTCGATTTTATCGACCAAAGTGGGTCCCCAATCGCAGTTTCGCCACGCCCAATACGCACCGCAGTCCTCACCGTCGTCGAGGACATAGCCCGTCACCGCCACGAGACCGAAAACAGTCGCCCCATCATCAGGTGTATCGAGACGGAATATGGTCTCTGCAACGGCATTCCCGGCGAGCAAAACCGTGCCCAGAATGAGTATCGCAACGAAAATTCTGTGACGCATCAGGTGTCCTCCTCTGAAGCGCAAGTCCACGCAGACGAAAATCTAACCTGTTCAATGGTATATCAAATGTGCTTCAACGGTCAATGAATTTTGTGATGAACGGCACTTCTTCAGGTCGATTTCTGTGAGTAACCGGTTTCATTTTTTCTTCGAAACTGCGGATCACAATCTCGACCAATTACGCATCGGCTTTCTCGACCTCCCCGGAGGCCAATTCTTCAACGTGAATCCGCGCGCAATTCGCCAATGCCTGGAGATCGAATCCTCCCTCGAGAAACGACAGAATACGGCCACCCGACCACCGCTCGGCAGTTGCGGCCACCGCCGCGCTCAAACGCCGGAAACCCGCCTCCGTCAGGCGCATGCCACCCAAAGGGTCGGCGGCGTGGGCGTCGAAACCGGCCGAGACGATGATGACCGCCGGGCGAAGCCGCGAGGCCACCTCATCGAGGGCCTTCTCGAACGCAGCACAGAAAGTAGAGTCGTCAGCGCCGACGGCGAGGGGAATATTCCTCGTGGACCCCTCCCCCTCGCCCTCGCCGGTCTCGTCGGCGGTCCCGGTCCCAGGAAAACCGGGAAATCCGTGGACCGAGACATATCCCACATCGGGCCGATCGTAGAATCGCTTTTGGATTCCATTGCCGTGGTGAGCGTCAAAATCAGCGATCAGGACTTTCTCGCCCAGGCTCGCGACGACAATCTCTGCGGCCAGCGCGACCGAATTGAAAAAACAGTAGCCCTTGGCCGCGTCGCTCTCGGCGTGGTGAGAGGGCGGCCGGATCACCACGAAGGCGCGGTCGATCCTGCCGTTGACCAGATCGAGCGCGGCGTTCATCGCAAGGCCCGCCGCCGCCAACGCGGCTGAAAAGGTCCCCTTCGAGAGCCGGCAGTCGTGGCTGTCCAGCCAACCGTGGCCTTCCTCCGATGCCGCGCGGAACCGCTCGATGTAGTCGGCGTCGTGGATCCACTTCAGCACCCCGATGATGTCCGCATCCGGTGGAAGGGGCGCATCCCGATCGACGGTCCAGCGACCGTCGGCATCGGTTTCCAGCGCGTCCAGAATCACCTGGACCCGGCTGGCCGATTCGGGATGGCCAAGGCCCGGGTCGTGGTCGAGGACCTGAGGGTTGGAACGTACGCAAACTGGTGGACGATCAGGCATTTTCCCCCCGGGTGATAAACGGCGTCTTTTGCCTCCTGTTGTGAAGACCGCGGCATCATACTACCCTGTGGACGATGAAGAGCCCTGCTGTCCGAATCGCTGTCTCGGTGGTGCTGATGATCGCACTCCTGGCGTTCTTTCTCTGGAACGTCGATTTCGACGAAATGATGATCGGCCTCACACAGGCAAACCCATGGCTCATCGGCCTGGCGGCGTTGCTCGCGCTCTTGTCCTATGGGGCGAGGGTGATCCGTTGGATGCTCATCCTTCGACCGGTCGCCAAGGTCCGTCTTTCGAGTGCATTGCTGGCCACCGCGGTCGGCTACGCCGCCATCACCCTGCTCCCAGCCCGGATGGGTGACATCATCCGTCCGGTCATCCTGGCCAAACGGGATCGCTTCCCGGTCTCCGCCGGACTCGCTTCGATTCTCACCGAGCGGGTCTTCGATCTCTGGACCGTGGTGCTCTTCTTTCTCGTGTTTCTGATCTGGCCCCCGACCATGGCGGATCTCGACGCGGGCGCCGAAGCCAACCTCCACCTGCTTCGGATCTCCGGCTACGGGGTCGGCATCGTCCTGGCCATCGGAACCCTGATGCTCCTCGGGCTCTTCCGCTACCAGGATCGTTTCGTCGAAACCCTCAGCAAGCCTATCGAGCGCTTTGCCCCATCGTGGCGCGAGCCCTTCACCAATTTTCTCAACCACTTCCTCGACGGCCTCCGCGTGCTTCAACGGCCCCGTGATCTCGTCGTCACCGCCACTGCATCGTTTGTCCTGTGGTACGTCATCTTCTGGCAGGTGAAGGTCACCCTTTTGGCGTTCCACCTTGATTTTCCGCTCCGGGTGGCGTTCCTGCTCGTGACCCTCGCGGTCCTCGGTCTCGCCATCCCCACCCCGGGTGGAGTCGGCGGCTTTCACAAGGCGACCCAGGTTGGACTCACGACCTTCTTTGGCGTGGAACTCAACCTCGCCACCGCCATCGCCATCGTCTACCACGCCATCTGTTTTGTGCCCATCACGGTGATCGGGCTGGCCTGCCTGCCGATCCTGGGCATGCGCTTTTCCGATGTACGCGGGATGGCTGATGAAGGGGAAGCGGAATGATCTGCCCGTTCTGCGGCGACTCGTCGAGCCGGGTGGTTGATTCACGCGAGGTCCGCGAAGGCGCGGAGATCCGCCGGCGCCGCGAGTGCACCGATTGCTGCCGCCGGTTCACCACCTACGAACGGGTTGACGAGCTGCCGGTCACGGTGGTCAAACGCGATGGTCGCCGCGAGAGCTTCGACCGTGAAAAGCTCCTCAACGGGATGCTTCGCGCGTGCGAGAAGCGTCCGGTTCCACGGCGGGATCTACTCAGGATCGTCGATGCGGTGGAATCCGCCATCGCCTCACAGGAGGTCCGCGAGATGTCCACCGAAGAGATCGGCCACCTGGTCATCGAGCAGCTGCGCAACCTCGACCAGGTCGCCTATGTTCGCTTCGCCAGCGTTTATCGCCGGTTCGAAGACGTCAACCAGTTCATGGAGGAGCTCAAATCTCTTCTCCTCACCCACGACGAATGAGGAACGGAGAGACCGGCGGCGATCCCCGCCCGGCCGCGCTCGAACTCGAAGCCGATATCGTCCACATCGCCGATGAGTTGCCGGTGTTGCCGCTGCGCGACGCGGTCCTCTTCCCATACGCGATCCTGCCGCTTTCGGTGGACCGTGACGCCTCATCACTTGCGGTAGACAGCGCCCTCAGCACCGATCGGGCGGTCCTCCTGCTCTCGCAACGGGATGCCCAGGTCAGCGAACCCGCCGAGGATGATCTCTACTCGGTCGGGTGCGTCGGCACCATCATGCGAGCGGTCAAACTTCCCGACGGTAGCCAACGCATCCTCGTTCAGGGTCTCGCCCGCGCCCACGCCGACTATTTCACCAGCACCCAACCCCATCTCACGGCGCGGATCCGCCTGCTCGAGGAACCCACCCTCGTCAAGGACGACGGCCTGGAGATCGAAGCCTCGGTCAGGAACATTCGGACCCGCCTGGAGCAGATCCAGAGCTTGGGCAAGGGCATCTCTCCCGAGATCATGGTCCTCGCGGCCGATCTCGAGGATCCCGTTCGTCTCGCCGATCTTGCCGCCGCCAATCTCGGTCTGCCGGTCGCCGATGCTCAGGAGGTGCTCGAGACCGATACCATCGAGGCGCGTCTCGCGCTCGTCCACACCTTGCTGGAGCGCGAAATCGCCCTACTCGAAATACAGGAGCAGATCTCGGTTAGTGTCCGCAACGAGATGGACAAGGGCCAGCGCGAGTTTCTCCTCCGACAGCAGATGAGGACCATCCAAACCGAGCTCGGTGAAATCGACGACACCGAGGGTGAAATCCAGGAGTACCGAGACCGGGCCGAGAACATCGGCCTCCCCGAAGCCGCCAAGAAAGAGTTCGATACCCAACTCCGTCGACTCACCACCATGCACCCGGATTCTGCCGAGGCATCCGTGGTGCGGACCTGGCTCGACTGGATGACGACGCTGCCGTGGCAGAGGGCCACCGACGACACCATCGACATCGCCGCTGCAAGGACGATCCTCGATGAGGATCACTACGACCTCGATCGGGTCAAACAACGGATCGTGGAGTTTCTCGCGGTCCGCCAGCTGCAGCCGGAGAGCAAGGGACCGATTCTCTGCTTTGTCGGCCCCCCGGGAGTCGGCAAGACCTCTCTCGGCCGTTCCATCGCCCGCGCAATGGGCCGAAATTTCGTCCGCACCTCCATGGGTGGCGTCCGCGATGAAGCCGAGATTCGAGGTCACCGGAGGACCTATGTCGGCGCCATGCCCGGCCGGATCGTCCAATGCCTGCAGCAGGCGGACAGCATCAACCCGATCTTCATGCTCGATGAGGTCGACAAAATCGGCTCCGATTTCCGCGGGGATCCATCCTCGGCGCTGCTCGAGGTCCTCGACCCGGAGCAGAACCACGCATTCCGCGACCACTACCTCGGGATCGACTTCGATCTTTCGCGTGTCCTGTTCATCACCACCGCCAATGTCACCGACACCATTCAACCCGCGTTTCTCGACCGGATGGAGGTGATCCGCCTCGAGGGATACACCGAAGAGGAGAAGATCGAGATTGCACTCCGCCATCTGGCGCCGCGGCAGATTCGCGATAACGGCCTCGCCGACGTCAACCTCAGGTTCACCACCAAGGCCCTGCACGAGATCGTCGACGGCTACACCAGAGAGGCCGGGGTCCGCAACCTCGAACGCAGGATCGGCGCCGTCTGTCGCAAGATCGCGGTGCTCGCCGCCGAGAAACGCCGCCACCCCCGGCGCATCACTCCAGCGCTGGTCAACAAGCTTCTCGGCTCCCGTCCCTACCTCGCCGAGGAACGCCTCCAAAACGACCGCATCGGGGTCGCCACCGGTCTCGCCTACACCGCCGTCGGGGGCGAAATCCTTCATGTCGAGGCTGCTGCGTCTTCCTCAGATAAGGGAGAGCTCAGACTGACCGGTTCACTCGGCGATGTCATGAAGGAGTCGGCCGCAGCGGCAGTCACCTTTGCCCGGACCCACGCCACCGAATACGCCATCGAAGATCGGTGGTTTGACCGCCATCTGCTGCACATCCACGTGCCTGCGGGAGGTGTTCCCAAGGACGGCCCTTCAGCCGGAGTCACCTTGCTCTCCGCTATCGTTTCCGCCGCGTCGGGGCGACCGGTTCGGCACGATATCGCCATGACCGGCGAGCTCACCCTCCGCGGGGATGTATTGCCGGTTGGAGGCGTCAAAGAGAAGATCCTCGCCGCGCTTCGCGCCGGGATTCAGCGAATCGTCCTCCCGGCCGCCAACAAACGGGACTTCCTCGAGCTTCCGCCCAAAGCACGCCGGCAGGCTAAGGTCCACTATGTGCAGCGGGCGGATGAAGTGTTGGAGCTTGTCCTTGTTGAGGAGGAGACGTAACAAGTTCCGTGGTCACCCGATAGGCAACAATCCGGCTGGGAGGATCTCGAAATGGGAAGGCCCCGCGCTCTCCCCGGGGATTCCTGAGCTACCGATGGGTTTTGAAGAACTCGATGGTCTTTGCCAATCCTTCGTCGAGCTTGACCTTCGGTTCCCAATCGAGCAGGCCGCGCGCCAGCGTGATGTCCGGCTGCCGAACCTTGGGATCATTTTCCGGCAGATCCTGGAAAATCACATCTGACGAGGCGCCGATGATCCGGATGATCTCAGATGCGAACTGGAGAACGGTCATCTCGGTAGGGTTGCCGATATTGACGGGCTCGACATAGTCGGAGTTGAGCAACCGCCAGATCCCCTCGATCAGGTCGTCGACAAAACAGAACGAGCGGGTCTGGGAACCATCGCCGAAGACCGTCAATGATTCGTTGTCCAGCGCCTGGCAGATGAACGCCGGCACGACCCGACCGTCTCCTGCCCGCATCCGCGGACCATAGGTATTGAAGATCCGAACGATCCTGGTTTCGAGACCGTGGTGGCGGTTGTACGCCATGGTGATGGCCTCGGCGAAGCGCTTGGCTTCGTCGTAGACCCCTCGGGGGCCCACCGGGTTGACGTTGCCCCAGTAGGTTTCGGGCTGTGGGTGGACAAGCGGATCGCCATAGCTTTCCGATGTCGAGGCGAGCAGGAAGCGAGCTCCCTTGGATTTGGCGAGGCCGAGGGCCTTGTGGGTGCCGAGCGACCCGACCTTGAGGGTTTGGATGGGCAGCTTGAGATAGTCGATGGGCGATGCCGGGGAGGCGAAGTGCAGCACAAAATCCAGCCGGCCCGCAACGTGGATGAAGTTGGTCACATCATGCTCGACAAAGATGAACCCATCGCGGCCGAAAAGATGCTCGATATTCTCGAGGTTGCCGGTGATGAGGTTGTCCATGCAGACCACATCGAGCCCCTCTTCGAGGAGTCGTTCGCACAGATGAGAGCCGAGGAATCCCGCGCCTCCGGTCACCAACGCCCGTTGTCTATCCGTCATGCAGGCCTCCGAGCCGGAGCCTAACACAGTTGGACGATGCTGAATGCTGGATGCTGGATGCCTGATTCATGAACACAAAAAAGCCCCGAGCCAGGCTCGGGGCTTGAAGTTTTTGGCTCCGCAGGAGGGACTTGAACCCCCAACCTAGTGGTTAACAGCCACCCGCTCTACCATTGAGCCACTGCGGAGCATCAGTAGCAGGAGGGTATTGTAGTCGCCGGTGGACGATTGTCAACCGAGGGCGGATGCGCGCAGCAAGGTGAAGTTCAATCGCTCGACCGGTGCCCGCGGCAGAACCTCGTGAAATGCCTCGGCGGAATCGAATTGCGTCACCGGCAGGAGGCGCCCCTCACATTGAAGACGGACGCGATCTCCCTCCATGGGCCACGGATCGACCCGCCAGTGAGTCTGGTCCATGGCGGTGAACCTGACCTGCCGAACCTCACCGTCCGCGGTGGGCGCCGCCACCTCGAACTCCGACGCGAGCGAGGCACAGAGATAGACCGAGACGCGATCGGAGAGAGTCAATATATCGGCGTTGGATTGCCGTCTCGTCCCCCGCAGACACCCCTGGTATCGAGCATCCGGGCTCAGGATTTCCACCCATGAATCCTCCCGACGGCTCATCTCGGCACGGAAACTCTCCCCGAGCCGGGCCGACGAAGTGTCTCCACGTTGGAGATAATCGGCGGTCTTTGTCGCTGCCATCTCGGAAAAATGACTCGCAACCAGAAGGGCTGCGTACCGACTGTGAAGCGCGGTTCGATCGACGCTCCGGCGCCAGATCTCGAAGTGGGTCTCCACCTTCATCCGGTCAAAGGTCCGCGGGCGGCCATCCCCATCGATTCCGGGGGCCGCATCAAATTCGGTCCACCCGGAGTCGTGAAGCATGACGGCCGCGAGCACCTCGGCCCGGGGCAAAGGTCGACTGAAATGCCGGTCACCCCAGTGCTCGGCCAACTGCCAGGCAAGCCAGGAATGCGAAGCTTGAGGGATCGCCAGGGTTCGAGTCGGGTCGTCGCCGGTGTGCAGGAACATCACGCAATTGTACCCGATGCGTTGACCCGGAGCTGCCAAAAAATCGCCGAGGGCGTCTCTCAATATCGCACGGATCGCTCGGGCCAGACCGCGATGAGCCAGACGCCATCCGTTCGTTCCCGCAGATAGAATCGGTGTCCCCAACCCGCGGTTGCCGAGTGCTTCGGCGACCCCAACTCCGGCACCTCGTCCACTCCCCCGCCAAGCTCGATCAGACGATCTTCAATCTCGAGCACAAACCGCACCGCCTCTTCGGGATACCGCCGCTTCAGTCTTGCAACCGCTTCAAGAAGCTCGACCCTTGCCGAGGGAGTGACTCGCATGGTCAGTTCTCCTCGAGTAGCAGGCGGCAATCCTCGAGCACGGCCTCGAGCTGCTCACCCTCGCCGACGGCGCTCTCGAGTTCGCCCAGGGCGAGTCGTCTCAGCAATTCACGTTCATCGGTCAGAGTCCGGAGCGCGTCAATGGCGATGACGGCCGCCACCGGCTCGCCGCCGCGCGTCAGAATGACCGATCCGCCCTGTTCCGCCCGCGAAACCAGTTTTTCGATATCAGGCTTCTCAATCTCAATCACTTCGTTCTGCTCTTCCATGTTGTTTCAGTCCTTCCGCCTCGATCGACAATAGCGCGCCCCGGCAAGGAACGAGAAACCCCTTGACTCCCAGCCCGTTCGAGGCGTATAACCCGCAAACGCCCCCTCCGGAAACGGGAGGGTGCGAACGGAAATCAGGGAGACATCATGAGCACCGAGTTCAACGCCTTCGCCATGGCCCAGAGTCAGTTCGACGCGGTAGCCGAGCTGCTCCAGCTCGACAACGGAATCCGGCAATTGCTGCGGGCGCCGCAGCGCGAGTACCATTTCACCATTCCGATTCGGATGGACGATGGCGCGTTCAAAGTCTTCCAGGGATTCCGTATCCAGCACAACGACGCCCGGGGCCCGGCCAAGGGCGGAATCCGATTCCACCCGCAGGAAACCGTCGATACAGTGCGCGCCCTCGCCACCTGGATGACCTGGAAATGCGCGGTGGTCGATATCCCGCTCGGTGGCGGCAAGGGCGGCATCATCTGCGACCCGCACAATCTCTCACCGCGGGAACAGGAAGCCCTGTGCCGGGGTTGGGTTCGCCAGGTTTCGAAGAACATCGGACCCATCAATGACGTCCCTGCACCGGATGTCATGACCAACCCACAGCACATGGTCTGGATCCTCGACGAATACGAGAAGCTCGCCGGCGGCCACTACCCCGGCATGATCACCGGCAAACCCGTCGAAGTCGGCGGATCGCTCGGCCGCACCGAAGCCACCGGCTACGGCGTCGTTTTCACGGTGCGGGAGGCCCTCAAGCGGATGGATCTCCCCATGGGCGAGATCCGCGCCTCGATCCAGGGCTTCGGCAATGTCGCCCAGTACGCCGCCAAAAAGCTCATCGAGCTCGGCGCCACCGTGGTTGCGGTCTCGTGCTGGGACAACGACGACCAGAAGTCCTACACCTTCAAAAAGGCCGACGGCATTGACGCCGACTTCCTGCTGTCGATCACCAATCGGTTCGGCGCCATCGACAACGCCAAGGCAGAGGCCGCTGGGTACGAGCGGCTTGAAGCCGAAGCCTGGCTCGATCAGGATGTGCAGATCCTCATCCCGGCGGCGCTGGAAAACCAGATCACCGGCGATAACGTCGAGCGGATCCACCCGAGCGTCAAGATCGTGGCCGAAGGCGCCAACGGACCGACCACTCCCGAAGCGGACGTGGTGCTCAAGCAGCGCGGCATCTTCGTCATCCCGGACTTCCTCGCCAATGCCGGCGGAGTCACCTGTTCCTACTTCGAGCAGGTCCAGTGCAATACCAACTTCTTCTGGCCCAAAGACGAGGTTCTCAACCGCCTCGACGAGAAGATGACCACCGCCTTCAACTCAGTGGCCGATCTCGCCGAAGAAACCGGCGAGTACATGCGCGACGCCGCCTATATGATCGCCATCCAGCGCGTCGCGACAGCCTGCCACCTTCGCGGCTGGGCGTAGGACAGCAAAATTCTCAATTCTTAATTCTCAATTCTTAGTTGAAACAGAGCGCCCGGCACCCGCCGGGCGCTATTTCGTGAGCTGACACTTCTCATTTCCGCGATGTCTTATCCGGCTGCTCAACCCGCCACTCAGCCGTATCAAGCCTGTCTTGTGTGTATTGTCAGGTTCCCCATGCCCTCCGAACGCCGGATGATCACAAGCGGTTGTGGTCCAAAAATGATAGCTTCAATCTCAACAGCTCTATTGCTGGAGGTTCAGGATGGAAAGCCGGAAGCTCGGGTTGGTGCCAGTTCTCATCTTGGTGTTGTGCCCATTTGTCGCGGGCAACCAATCTGATTGGCAGCAAGTGGTTGGGGGCCCGGCTGCTACAGCGGGCGGTTTCGGGGAGACCGAGAACATCAGGATTCCTAATTTGGTTACCCTGAATGGCGAGTTTTTCGCGTCAACCTTCAACAGCCAGACGGGACCCGAGATCTGGAAATCGGCAAACGCCATAGAGTGGATTCGAATGCACAGTGGTGGGATCGGTTCCACGTTTCCTTCTCTCCTCGGCATGATCAGCTTCAATAATGTGTTGCTCGCCGCTCCAGGCTCTGCGGACGTGTGTCTTTGGGACTCCTCTACAGGTGGGAACTGGACCCCGGTCAACGGACCGTGCGCGGACCCACTATTGGGGAATGAGGAGGTTCTGTCGTTCAAGGTATTCGGTCAGCACCTTTATGCAAGCACCAGAAACCATCTTCACGGCGGTGAAATCTGGCGAAGTCTGGACGGAAAAACCTGGGAGCCGGTGATGACCGGAGGGTTTGGTGGTCAGCAAACCAACCCTGAAATTGCTTACCTGGAGGTGTTTCAGGGACAGCTCTATGCGACCACCGTCACCGGGTGTGAGATGTGGCGAAGCGACGACGGTGAATTGTGGACCCAGGTGGTGGATGATTGCTTCGGGTCGTATTCCGACGTTCGCGCCCTTGAACCATTCAATGGTGTTCTCTTCACCGGTCTCGGATTTGACGGCCTGCCAGGTTTCAATCTCTGGAACTCAACCGACGGCCTCAACTGGCTCGAGGGCTCCTTCGAGCCCAACTACCTGCTCACCGGAACCGACAAACGGCTCTACTCCGTAAACATGTTGTTTGAGATCGTGGTGTCTCCCGATGGCACCGATTGGGCACCTGACAATTCGCCCAAATTTGGCAACCCTAATAACTGGTACTACTCAGGCTTTTTCGTGGTCGATGGATTCGTCTATGTCGGCGTCCAAAACTCCGCAGAGGGCGCCCAACTGTGGCGCAAGTTCACGGGCTTGTTCGCAGACGGATTCGAAACTGGAGACACCACGCTTTGGTCAGCAACGATCCCCTAGGTCGGAGTTCTGGCTCTGCGTGACCTCTGCGCCTCCGCGCCTCTGCGTTTCCATCGTGCCTTCAAGCTCGCGAATCAGATGCGGATGCTCTACTTCGGTGGGGCGAGGAAGGCGAGGGCGCGATCGGCTTCGGCGTCCATCACCACGTGCATGAGCCTGCCGGCGGCGACGGCCGGTACGTGAATCACCCGGACCACGTGCTCCATGTCCGCGAACTCGGGGGCCATCGAGCCCAAGGCATTCGGTGAGCCGCAGAGGAACTCCTCGTTCCAGACCACCCGTTTGTCGTCCGGATAGACCGGCAGATAAGCGATCTTCGACTCGACCAGATCGTTGAAGAAATGCGTCCCGAAGGAGACATCCGGAAGATACGAGCCACGTTGCCTGGCGACCTCGACCAACATTGCGGTGTGGCTGATATCGGAGTAGGTCACCGGCACACCGAGCCGAATGTCGCCCCGACTTCCCCACCGGCCGGGTCCCATCAGAATGAACTGACGGGCGGGGAGGATCTGATTCAACGCGCTGACCGCGCGCCCGGCCCGCAGCATCGCCTCGCGCGTCGGCAGCTTCTCGTAATCGCGCGGATCGATCAGCACCACATACTCGATGTTTGAGCTCGTCGCCATCTGCACATAGCGATTTGCAGAGAAAATCTGATCTCCGGTATCGACATTCGCCGGAACAGGAACCCTTTGGGCCGAGGAACCGAGACTCAAGGTCCGGCACTGGAGCATAAAGAGGTTTTCGCCGTCGTGGGCGAACTCGATGTCGATGGGCTCCCCCAACCCCTCTTCGAGAATATCGAGCATGCCCTTGAGCGAGGAGGGAAAATCCGACCGCGCGAGGCCGTCGAAGGTGACGACAAGCTCGGATGGTTCGACCTGCGCCATGAGCCCCACCATGGGCAGAAGCTGGCGGTGGCGGTAGATCGAGAAGATTTTGTTCATGTTCGGAAGTTTCCGCCCGACGCGGCGGAGAAATTCCTCGATCGGGATGGTATCGAACTGGCCTTCGTTGAGATCGATGACATCGACCTCACCCTGCGAATAGCGGTAGACCTCATCCGGCTGCTGAACCGCCCTGAGTGTCGGCTGTTCGAGGGCGACCAGCACCGGGTAGTCGTCGACGGTTCGGTCCACCGCCCGGGTGCCGAGGCCGACTACCAGCCGAGCCATCCCATCGGTGTGGCGGATCCTCGGGGACCAACGCATCTCGCAGCGCGAAAACGCGACCCCGGCGAAAACCGGCGCCAGCATGTTCCCGACCTCACGACCCACCACCTCCTGGATCAGAATCCCCATCTGCTCCTGGAAATCGAGGAGACCGCGGCTGCGCCGGTACTCGATGGGATCGGGGTGGAAGGTCGAAGCGTAGACCTCTGAAATCGCGTTCTCGAGTGCATCGACCCGCAGCTCGAGGGTGCCCTGGTTCCGGATAAAGAGGCTCTTGTACTTTCCTGAAAATGCGTGACCGATACGATCTTCCAGCAGGCTCGAAGAACGGACCACCAAAGGCTTCTCGCCAATCTCGACGAGCATCTTTTCGAGCCCGGCATGAATCGTCGGAGGCATCGCGCCGTTCTTGAAGAGACGCTCGACCAACGGGTATTCCTGACGCACCTCTTCGATGTCCTTGTACTTGACGTTGATGATCTCTTCGAGGTTGTTGTACTCGATGAACTCGAGAATGCCGTTGGACGGCAGAAAGTAGGACGGGGGGATTCGGTACTTGGTGTCCACACGCCCTTCATATTTGGCTTGCTGCAGGATTGAGTGGGCGAGGACGAGGCCGGCGGCCTTGCCTCCGAGACGTCCCCGCTGGCCATAGGTGGGAATGATGCGATCGAGCACCCAGCCGAAATCGCTGACCCGAACAAAGCGTTTCGCAACCGCGATGAAGTCGAGGTGATCGGTCAACAACCTCCGTACTAGCGCCGCCCTGGTCCCGATGACGTCTTCGGGGAGCGATGAACCCTCACCCGGTGCAAACTCGAGGAACTCGTGCACCTTGTCGCGAAGATCGCCGAGCTGCGTGTCCGAATCCTCAGCCAACCGGGCCACCTCGAGGGCGAGCGCCCTTTTTTCGGTGAGCAGGATGGTGGTGGCGATCTCCTCCGGGGAGAGGTGCCGCTCGGCATACGTCAGCGCCAGTTCGTACAAGGCGTGACGGCTCTGCTTGGGCAGCCGGGGCTTCGGCCGATTCGGGTCGAGCCGGGCCGGCGAGCCCGAGAGATTGAGAGCGACGGCGATCTCCTCATCGATATCGTCGAGATCGATGAGGCCCCGACGCTGCATATCGAGCAGCAAGCGCCGGCACACCCGTTGTGCAAGCCCGGGACGCCCCTGCCGAAGTTCGTTAAACTTCTCCCGCCAAACTGCTTGAGTCACTGTTCCTCCAGGGTCGCCGCATTGTAGCTCGGCGGGAGGGTCTTTGGGGACTTGGGGTTGCGGGATACGATGTTGGTACTCGGTACTCGGCGCAGGTTGCTCGTCGTCAAGCCCTCACATCCTCAAGCCCACCGACCCTACCCGTCCTCGGGGAGAGAAGGTGTTTCATCCACCGCCCGCAGCTTCTCCAGATTGCCGACGATGGTTTCCGCCGAGATCGCATCCACACCCATCACGTTGTCGCGGGAACTCACCATCACCGCCGCGTGGCCGCCCTCCTCGAGGGGTGCGAAGAAGGTATAGGTAAGCCCTTCGGCGCCATTTTCCTCGTCGAGGACGAGGATGATGCTTCCCATCACCTCGGTTGGCGGCAGCACGAGATCGTGTTCGCGGACCTCGAGATCGGCGAGGGCGCTGATGCGGCGGTTCAGCTCGACGTTGTCGGCATCTGTACCATCGGCAAAGCGCCAGATCTTGCCCTCTGTATCTTCGATCTTGTCGAAAACCAGATCATCATCGCCGACCGAGACCTCAACCTTCGCCACATCCCAGCTGACAAACGGCCACACTTTGTCCGACCGCCACAACACCGGCGCCTTGGACAGCCTGATCCCGATGGAGGAGGGCACTCGGAAGAGATCAGACCCGTTGCGACGGCAGACAACCGTGCCCGCCTCGTCTTCGGAGGCGGCGAGCTCGAGGGTGAGGGTTTCGTCACTGTCCCTCGGTCGCAGGAAAACCCGAAACGCCGGGGGGTCGAGTCCGAGCTCGGAAGCGTCAACGTCTTCGGGAAGAAACTCGCTCACCCGGAGAGCGTTGAGCTCGGAGATGAGACTCCGCATCTGATCGGGATCGGCGAGATCGGCCAACGGCTCCCGAAGCATCCAACGCCCATCGCTCTGCTCGGCCTTGATGCGATCCTCGGCGGTCTCGATCTCCACGGATTCAAGATCGTGCTCGAGCAGATCGACCACATCGCGCGACCGCCACTGATCGACATCCTTGTCCAGACTGGCGACAAAGAAACTCGGAACCAGGATGATCTCCTCGCCCGTATCCCGGAGCACGGCTCGGTTGGATCCAAGGGGAGTCTCGTCACCGATCGCGAGGGAGAACCGACCCCCATGCGAATCCACCAGGGTGACCCGGAGAACCGGAGCGTCGAGGCCATAATCACTCGGAGCCACCTCTCCGACGGGGAGGGTTCTCTCGGCATCGAGGTTGGCGACGGCATCGACGAGCGCCTTGACCGCCGTAGCGTCCGCCGGGTAGTCCAGGGGCTCGACCAACCGCCACTCGTCATCCGTCTTGGCGAGACGGACCGGGCCATGGCTGGTCTTGAGCTCCAGCTCTACAACCGTGTCACCGTCGAGCTCCCGGAAGAGCCTGTCGATCCGCTCGAGATGATCGTCGGTCGTCGGTTGGTGGCGTTCTACAAAGTAGATAAACACGCCCAGGACGATGGCGACGGACGCCAGGATGATCAGATTCCTGCTTCGCATCAAAACTCCGTCAGTGCCTGCGGCGCCGCCACACCATGACACCCATGGCGATGGCCGCACCCGGCATGACGAGCAGCACCACCACGAGGATGATCCGCATCTTCTGCTGATCGATGAACAGGCTCATGCTCTCCATGTCGCGCGGAGGAATGCCCATGGAATGATCGCGCGCGACCAGCCAATTAAGGGTGTTCATGGCGAGGATCTCGTTGCCTGCATTTCCGATATCGACATCGGTGAGAAAGTCCGAGTCACCAAAGACCGCCAACCTCGATTTGATCTCGGCATCCTCGGCGGGACCGTCACCACCGTCGAGCACCGTCGGCTGGGCGGCGCTCTCGACCACCACCACGGCCGCCACCGGCCCCTCGGTGTCGAGACCTTCATCGAAGACCACCGGCTCGCCACGCAACAGCATCCCGAGATTGGTCTCGCCCCACCCCTCGGCGCTGGTCTCGACCAGAATCTGGGCATCGTCGGAATCGATGGTGAGCGACCGCGTCACGGTGAAGAGCACCGCGATCCCATCGAGCCCGGTGGTCACCGGGTGTTGGGCGAAATCGGTCAGGTAGACCGCAGACAGATCGAAGAAGGGCAGCTTGCGCGATGGATCCACCACCAGATCTTCATTGACCATGACACCGCGGCCGGCGAGAAAGGCCTCGATCCTGGTCTGCCGCATGGTGCCATCGGTTTCGATGAGCGGATCGAGGGCCACCAGTGCTCGACCTCCCCCATCGAGAAAGGCTTCGAGGGCGTCGATCTCGGCCTCGGTGTAGGGGCGGGTGGGACCGACGATGGCGATGACATCGGCATCATCGGGGATCACGCCTGAGAGCAGGCTGACCTCTTCGGCAACCATGTTGTCCTTTCTCATCTTGTCGAGGAGGATCGACAGGCTGCGCCCGGCGAGGGCGCCGTTGCCCTGCTCCGTAGGGGTGGCTTCGCCATGGCCGGAGACGAAGTAGATCTTGGGAACCGAAGTGACCACGAGCGACTGGATGGCCGAGGTGAACTCCTCCTCGGCCCTGAATGCCTTGACCGTCGGCTGCTGGCCGTACTGCATCCCGGAGTAGTCGTACTCCACCATCTGCTCCGAGGTGACGTACTTGGTGCGATCACCGGCGATGAAGACCACGGTATCGGCCATGGTGATACCGAACTGTTCCGCCAGAGCCTTGGTCTTGAGCGGCTCGCGCTCGGGATCGATGTATTCGAGGACGATTTTGTCCGACACCGCCGCATAGCGCTCGAGGAGTTCCTGGGCCTGGTCGAAGAGCGGACTGGAAGGCACCATGAACACCACGATGCGAACCTCGGCGTCGAGACCGCGGACAAGATCGACGGATTTCTCGGAGAGGGTGTAGAGCTGGGAAGTGGTCCAGTCCCACCGCTTGTAGTGCCGAGCGCCGAGCCAGTTCGCCATGAACACCAGACCGATCACAAAAACCAGGGCCACAACACCTGCCGCACCGTAGCGTACGCTCTTTCGTCTCATCGCCCTACCTCCACTTGCCGAGCTCGAGGCTCTTTGTCGATAGGAAAAGGAAGAGGCCGGTGAGCGAAAGCTCGTAGACCACATACCTCGTATCGACGATGCCTTTGGCGTAGTCGGCCATCTGTTGCCACAGATCCGCGTGATCGATCATCGCCCCGAGGCCCGATGAAGAGATCAGCAATCCACGCATGAGCGGGAGACCGAAGAGGATGATCAGACCGGTGAAGGCGATCACCGCGGCGATGATCTGGCTTCGGGCCAGGGTCGAGGCGAAAAGGCCGAGGGAGACGAAGACCGCACCGAGGAGCGCGACTCCGAGATAGGACGAGGCCACCGCACCCCAGTCGATCGCTGCCTGGGCCTTGACCATGAGCACGTAGATCAGGGTCGGCGCCCACAGGGCGAGATAGAAGACAAAGACGCCGATGAATTTGCCGATGATGACCTGGGCTTCGGTCACCGGAGAGGTCAGCAGAACCTCGATGGTGCCCGACCGCCGTTCTTCGGCAACGAGCCGCATGGTGATGAGCGGCGCCACAACCAGAAAGAACCAGAAAAAGATCGTGCCGCCGAAGAATGCCTGGAGGATCGACATGGACGATTGGCCAGGCTGGCTGAGATATCCGATGATGAGGGCAAAGAGCCCACCCTGCAGCAGCAGGAAGGCGGCCATGACGACATAGGCCAGCGGCGAAGAAAAGGTGGCGATGAGTTCTCGCCGGACGATGGCTGAAAGTGCTTTCAACTCACACCTCCTCGGCGGCTTGCATGGCCATGGGCGCGACATCGTCCGCAGTGGTCAACCGGACAAAGACATCTTCGAGGGTGGCCTTCTCCTGGGTCAGACCGAGCAGGATCCAACCACGCTCCACGGCGAGGTGGAACACCGCCTCGCGGGGATCGGCCTCGGCATCGTGCTCGATGAGAAAGACGCCGTCGGCGCGTCGGTTCACGGCCACAACGCCGGGAAGGCGTCCGAGCGCCTCCGTACTCTCGACTCCATCGCCGCGGATTTCGACCCGCACGACGGGGTTGCCGATGAGTCTTGTCCGAAGGGCCTCGGGTGTGCCGTCGGCGACCACCCGACCGTGGTCGATGATAAATACCCGCTCGCAGACCTGTTCGACCTCGGGCAGGATGTGAGTCGACAACACCACGGTGTGGTCTTGTCCGAGCTCGGTGATGAGTTCTCGAACCTTGATGATCTGGTTCGGATCGAGACCAACGGTGGGCTCATCGAGGATGAGGACCGGCGGCTTGTGGATGAGCGCACCCGCCAGACCGACCCGCTGGCGGTAACCCTTGGAGAGCGTGCCGATGACCTGTCTTTGGACATCCGCCAACATGCAGCGCTCGAGGACGTACCCGAGCCTTTCGGAGAGCTCCGGCCGCCGAACACCCTCGACATCGGCGCGAAACCGAAGGTACTCTTCCACCCGAAGTTCGGGATACAGGGGCACATTCTCGGGCAGATAACCGATGTGTCGACGCAGACCCACGGGATCGGCGTCGAGATCGACTCCAGCCACAACGACCCGGCCGGTGGTGGGCGGCACAAAGCCCGTGATCATCCGCATGGCAGTGGTCTTCCCGGCTCCGTTGGGCCCGAGAAAACCGAGAATCTGACCCTCGGGAACATGGAACGAAAGGCCGTCGACCACAGGGGTGTCGACATAGACCTTGCTCAGATTTTCGACCTCGATCATCGAGAACTCCTCGATTGCCGGAAAGAGCAGTCGCCTCCGTCCGGCGAATATTCACTGTTTCAGTTGTGCAGGACAAGCAAAACCGATGCCCGTTGCGTCCCTTTGCGAGCTGGCCCACCCGACAATTTCACGCCATCTTGGCGCGATCAGGCGTCACGAACCGTGGTCACGATGAGCATGAGCGTTGTCGAACCGAGGGTGAACTCATCCTGGTGGCTCAACTTCACCCGATCGATCCTCTTGCCTTCAAACCACGTGCCGTTGGTCGCCTCGAGATCGACGAGTTCGACATCCAGGTCCCGAATCTCGACAGCGAGGTGGCGTCTGGACACCTCGGAGTCCCGCAACTGGATATCCATGGCCGAACCCCGACCGATGAGGACCCGCGACTTGTGAAGCTGAAAGACGCTGCCGGCTTGCCCCCCGGCGATCACGGCGAGGGAATAGCGCGGATCCGACGGCAACGGTGGTAACGGCGAGTCCGACGCGGGCTCCGGTGCAGTCTCGGGGGCTGTGGGGGTGGGCATCGGCGATGCCGATGTCGGCACCCTTCGCCTGAATCCCGGACTTCCGGAATCCTCGGAACTCGCCGCGGTCGCACGTCCTTCGGCGTCCAACACGGGATTTGTCGCCTCGAAGGTGAATCCGCAGGACGTGCACTTGACCTTCTTGACCGAATCGCCGTCGAAACGGCGCTCGTCGTATCGGTACTTGGTCGCGCATTCAGGGCACGTGATGATCACATCAGCCTCCGGGGGCCACCATCATATCAACATTTGAGCAGTAGTCGATCTGCTCCCTTGCCGCCGTCTTCACTCCTCGACGCTCCCGGGGGCGGTCCAGCGATCCATCCATTCGAGGACGACCTCATGCCACTGGATCGAGTTGAGCGGTTTGAGGATCCAGTGATTCTCATCCGGGTAATAGAGCAATCGCGAAGGCACCCCGCGCCGTTGGAGCGCGTTGAAGGTCGCAATCCCCTGGGTGTCCACGACTCGATAGTCGAGTGCCCCATGGATCACGAGTTCCGGTGTTTTCCAGTTGCCGACGAACTGAACCGGAGAGTGCTTGGCATAGCTCTCGGGGTTCTCCCACGGCGTACCACCGTGCTCCCACTCCGGAAACCAGAGCTCCTCGGTGTCGTAGTACGCCATGGTTTCGTCGAGATTGCCATCGTGGCACACCAGGGCGGCGAAGCGATCGGTCTTCCCCTGGATCCAGTTGATCATGTAGCCGCCAAAGCTCGCACCCGCGGCCGCCACCCTGTCGGAGTCGATCCAGGAGTGTCTGCGCAGGACATCATCGAGACCCTTCATGAGATCTTCGTACGGGGCGCCTCCCCAGTCACCATTGATGGCGTCGGTGAAGGCCTGGCCGTATCCCGTGGAGCCGTGAAAGTCGACCATGGCAACCGCGTACCCGTGACCGGCATAGACCTCCGGGTTCCAGCGGTAGTGCCAATGATCGTCAAAGCTCCCCTGGGGACCACCGTGGATGAGGAATGCGAGCGGGTACTTCTTGCCGGGTACCCGGTTCACGGGTTCGATGAAATAGCCAAAGACCTCGTCGCCGTGCGCACCGATGAACGAGAACTGTTGGTAGGCGCCGAAATCGATGGCCGCGAGTCGGTCTGCGTTGAGGTTGGTGATCTGGAGCGGTTCACCACCGTCGGCCGGGCGTACAAAGAGCTCCACTGGCGAGGTCAGCTTGTCCTGGGCAAAAAGCAGCCGCCCGTCGGGCAGTGGTTTCGGGTTCGAGTTGGTGTGCCTCGTCAGGAGCGCTTGGACCGAGCCGTCGTCGGGGCCGATACGAAAGATCGAGTGGTTGCCGACATTGTTGGCCGAGGCGTAGATCGAACTCCCGTCCGGTGACCAGATGATCCCACCCGGCGAGCGATCCCAGTCCTCGGTGAGCACCCGCGCCTCGCCATCGGGCCAGTCCATCACGAGCACCCGGAAGCGATCCGCCTCGTAGCCCGGTCGGGCCATGGCCAGATAGGCCAACTTCGAGCCATCGGGCGAGAACGCGGGCGCCGCATCCCAGGCTCGGTTGGCGGTGGTCAGCTTCTCAGCCGGTGCTGAACCGTCGGTGGCCGCCACCCAGAGATCATAATCGGTGGACCAGGTCTCCTCGGATCCGTTGACCACCTTGGCGGTGTAGACCACCGTCTCGTCGTCGCCCGACACGCTCCAGTCCTCGTCACCACCCCACGGAATGGTCGGGCAATCGCCGTCCACACCGGCCATCAGATCCACCGGTTCGCCGTTCGGCAGTCCGTCCTCACCGAGACCTACCCTGAAGAGGTGGTTGCGTCGGCCGTCCTTCCAGAAGTCCCAATGGCGGACAAAGGTCTGGTCAAAGACCATCCCCGTCGACATCCGGTCGGCTTCGATTTCAAGCCGATCGACGGTGCAGGGCACCGAATTTTCACAGTCGGCGAAGACCTTGAGGCCAAGGTAGAGTGCCTGGGCGCCGGGGCCGACCTTGAAGGCTTCAATATCGAGGGGCAGATCTGTGACCTGCTCTGCTTCGCCGCCATCGACCGCCATCCGCCACACCTGGGACGAACCGGATCGAGCCGACAGAAAGTAGAGCGTACGGGAATCGGCCCAACGAGGACTCCAGTCGGACGAAGCGTGCGTCGTCAAACGGCGCACCACCGAGCCGTCAGTGGCGGCCAGCCAGAGGTTCCGCCCGCCGCGGTTGGCTTCGAGATCCATGGTCGTCACCACGAAGGCGACCGCCTGACCCTCAGGGGAGGGCTGGGGATCGCCAACCCGGTCCATGGCCACGAGATCGTGGATGTTGAAGGGATGGGTCTCGGCGGCGAGGGTGATTGCACAACAGGTGAGTGCCAGCGCGATGGCGAGGCTCAGGGAAGATCGTTGCATCGGGAACCTCCGACCCGGGGAACCGGGCAGAGGACATGGTAGCGCAGCCGGCGAGAATCAAGATGCGAGATGCATCCACGGCAAGCCGCGTCAAGCACTCACCGTGCCTATTCTGTATCTTGAATTTTGTACCTTGGATCTGGTCGCGTCAGGTCGTCGGCACCCAGGTTCCGAGATCGCCGGATTCGAACCCGCCGGTGAAGAGGGCGTCGGAGGGGCGGTCCACGGCAACCTCGGCCGGGGCGGCCTCGGCGATGAGGATTTCCTCGACCAGCGGCTCCTGAGCGGCCGGGCGTCCGACGGCAACGGGCTCGGAATCAGGGGCCTCGATCAGGACGAACTCGGCGGTCGCGTCGGAAGGCTCAAAGCTGATGGTCTGGATCGACGCCACCCGCGGCGCCGCAACTTCATCCATGGAACTCGTGCCCTGCGACACCCAGATCGTCCCGACACCCAGCGACATGACCACCGCGGCGGCGGCTGCCATCCAACCGTAGCCGCGCCGACGAGCGGGGAGGTGGAGATCGCTGAAAGTCACCGAGACAGCCTCATCGACCACTGCGGCCGCGTCACTGCCGAACTGCTCTTGCCACCATTCCCGGCAGACCGGGCAGGACTCGCTGATGCTCTCGGCCTCAATGGCGGCGGCATCGTCGAGCCGACCCAGCGCGAGGTCGAGTACCAGTCGTCCGTGGTCGGGGCAATTCGGGGAATTCATCATCATCTCCACTAGCAAAGACGCACGAAGACCGTCGAGGTAACGCGGACGAGTCGACTCGCTCCGGCGAGGCGTTGGTTAGGTTATTCTGCGGCAATGGTACCCACAAGAGCCAGCATCGCCGTTGTCACTGGTGCGTCGAGCGGAATCGGGGCGGCGACGGCGCTGGCCCTCGCCGAGAACGGGTGGCGAGTGGTGCTGGTGGCGCGTCGCGCCGACCGCCTCGACGAACTCGCCAACGAAATCGCCGCCGCGGGTGGCAAAGCCCTCGCCGAACCCCTCGACGCCGCCGACGGCTCCGCCGTCGACGCCATGGCCGAGAGGGTCCGCACTGCATGGGGCGCGCCGTCGCTCATCGTCAACTCCGCCGGCGCCGGAATCTGGCGTTTCCTCGAGGAAACCACGACTCGAGAGATCAACTCCATGATCGGCGCACCCTACCTCGCCGCGGCTCACACCACCCGCGCGTTCATTGGCGATATGCTCGCCGCCGATCGTGGTCTGCTGATCCACATTGGCTCGCCGGCTTCGATCATCCCGTGGCCCGGCGCCACCGCCTATACGGCAACGCGGTGGGCGCTCCGCGGTTTGCACGAGGCCCTCCACCAGGATCTCAGAGGCACCGGTGTCTCCACCTCACTGGCCTATTTCGGCGAGGTCTCGAGCGACTATTTCAAGGCCAACCCTGACTCCCATGAACACATCCCAAGCCTGGGCTCTTGGATCCCGGTGAGCACCCCTGAAGTCTGCGCCGAGGTGATTCTCGGCATCGTCCGACGACCGCGACCGGTGGTTTATCACCCCTTCGCGTTGCGCCTCATGGCATGGACGGCGGCGCTCGCGCCGGGTCCCACGAGATGGCTCATCGCACGGACGGGAAGAAGGCACTGAGCCCGATTCTCATAGGCGCGATGCCCATGGGTGCCCTCGACAGCACGCGGACTTGGTGCCTGGCTCGCTCATCACCGCGAGAAGCTGCCTGACACCGCTCCCATCGCGTTTCCGGTTGAGGGGACTGCGCTACCCTTCAGCCATGGATAACGTCATCAAGTGCGGCTCGTGCGGCGCCGATCTCCCCGAGCGATCGACCATCTGTGAATCGTGCGGCTGGGACCTGACCGCCGCGATTTCGACCCACCCCCGACGATCGGTCTTCGGGCTCCTGGGTTCGGGCGGCTGGAGAGTCCTGGTCTATGGCGCGCTCATCCTCTTGCCGATCCTCGGTTTCGCCCGTCTGCGCGACACCGGGCCCGGTCCGGATCTGTCGACGACTCTCCGTTGGATGGTCTCAGGCGACGACGGCCGGGCCGCGGAGCTCATCACGATTCACCGTGCACATGAGATCGGCGCCGCCGTTTCCCGGTATGCGGTCCGCGAAACCGAGCCCTTCCCCTTCAAGGATGGATGGCAGGACGAACTCGGTCCCTACTCGACCATGAACATTCGCGGATGGATGCCGCTGGTCTTCTTCGGCGCCGACAGTGAAATGGCGCCGGCCTCGGTTCGCGAGTTCTACGAGGTTCGCGAGGTCGACGGTTGGGGCCGAGACTACGTGGTAAGAACCCGCGTCATCAATCGGGGTGACGGCTGGATGACCGATCCCGAGATCGAAGCGGACCTCAAAGCCGGTCTCCAGGCGCGATTCCACACCGTCGATCGACCCAATCTCGGCAACGGCGACTGGCTGCGACTCGAGATTGTTTCGGCTGGAAAGGACGGCGGCTTCGACACCGGGGATGACCTTCGGTTGATCAGCTACAGCCTCATCACCCGTCCCCTCCGGCTGGCGATCTCACCGGAGAAAGTGCTCAAGCAACACGAGCGCAACTACACCATCGGACCTCAGTACTTCCGTCTCGAAGGCTCGGACTATGATTTCATCGATGCTCGGCTCCTCGCCGAGTATCGGCTGACGAGTTTGTACTAAAGGTATTAGGTATTAGCAATTAGGTGTTAGCTTTCATCTCAGATTCTCAGAAAATCGATGAAAGAATGTGCGATGGTCTACCTAATACCTAACACCTAATACCTGATACCTACCCGAGATTCGCCGCCCATGGCGGTTTGGCCGCGAGATCGTCCTGCAGCGCCCTGACCGTCAGCGGTCCTCGACGCAGGGTGGCCACCGCCTCGGCGGCGGCGTAGGCGCCGGGGATGGTCGTGAAGTAGGGCACGTTGGCGTCCAGCGCCGCCCGACGGATCGACGGTGCGTCGCGGGCCGCCTTGCGGCCGGCAGCGGTATTGACCACGAGGTCGATCCCGCCCTCGGACAACAGGTGGGGAATGTCGGGATCACCCTGACCAACCTTGAATACCGTCCTGACCTCGGGGAAGCCAGTCTCGTGGAGCATTTTCGCGGTTCCCTCGGTGGCGAGGAGCTCGAATCCGAGTTCCTCGAAGCGCGCAGCTAGAGCCGGCAGACGGGTCTTGTCACGATCGGCAAAGGAGAGCAGCACCTTGCCCTGCTCGGGCAGCCGCCAGCCGGCGGCGAGAGCGGCCTTGGCAAAGGCCTCGCCAAAGGTACGGCCGCGACCCATGACCTCGCCGGTGGAACGCATCTCGGGACCGGGCAGGGGGTCGACCCCCGGGAATCGTTCGAAGGGAAAGACCGGGAGCTTGACCGCCACCTCGGACGGCACACCATCCTGGACCCCGAGTTCGGCGAGGCTGGCGCCGGCACAGACCCTCGCGGCGAGCTCGGCCCAGGGCACCCCGGTGGCGCGTGCGAGGAACGGCACCGTCCGCGAGGCACGGGGGTTGACCTCGATGAGGTAGACCACACCCTCCTGAATGGCGAACTGGACATTCATCAGACCACGCACTCCGAGGGCGAGGGCGAGGAGCCTGACCTGGCGCCTGAGCTCGGCCTGGAGTTCGAGGGGCAGGCTCACCGGCGGGGTCACGGCGCCCGAATCACCCGAGTGGACTCCGGCCTCTTCAATGTGCTCCATGATGCCGCAGATAACGACCCGCTCGCCATCGGCCACGGCGTCGACATCGACTTCCCAGGCCTGTTCGAGGAAGTGGTCGAGAAGAACCGGTCGGTCGGGATCGACGGCGGCCGCACGTTCGAGATACTCGGCGAGCTCGTCGGGACCGTAGACGATCTCCATCGCGCGACCGCCGAGAACATAGGACGGCCTCACCAGAAGCGGGTACCCGAGCTCTTCTCCGGCAGCCTCGGCCTGGTCGGCGGACGAGATCATCCTGCCCGGCGGCTGGCGCAGCCCGAGATCGCGCAGCAGCTCCGAGAAACGACCACGATCCTCGGCCCGATCGATGGCGTCACGGGGCGTCCCCCAAATCGGCACATCGTAGTTCTCGAGATCCTCCGCGAGCTTGAGCGGGGTTTGGCCTCCGAGCTGAACGATGACACCAACGGGGCGTTCGGCGGCGCAGATGTCGAGCACGTCCTCGATGTGAAGCGGATCGAAGTGGAGTCGGTCGACGGCGTCGTAGTCGGTGGACACGGTCTCGGGATTGCAGTTGACCATCACCGCCTCGAAGCCCTCGGAGCGGATCCCGGCCACCGCCTCGACACAGCAGGCATCGAACTCGATCCCCTGGCCGATCCGCACCGGTCCCCCACCGAGGATCACCACCGAACGGCGGGCCGCGGGCTGCTCGTCGCGATCGCCGAAGCTGCCGTAGAGATAGGGCGTCCGGGCCTCGAACTCGGCGGCGCAAGTATCGACCCGACGCCGAATTCGGTGCAGCCCGAGATCGAGTCGGCGTTGTCTCTCGGTCTCCTGATCGGTTTTCTGAAGGCGCGCCAGTTGACTGTCGGCAAAGCCGAGACGTTTGGCTGCGAGGCGGGTCGGCTTATCGAGTTTCGGGTCCCGCAACACCGCCTCGGCCGCCACCAATCCACCGACCCGGCGCAGGAACCAGGGGTCGACGGCGGTGATCTCGAAGAGCCGTTCTTTGGTCCAGCCGCGGCGCAGACCCTCGGCGAGCTCCCACAGGCGCTCGGGTGAGGGAATGGCGAGTCTTGCCGCAAGACCGTCGTCGTCCACCGCTCCGAGATCGTCCGGTGCGTCGAGGGAGTCCCGGTCGATCTCGAGCGAGCGGATCGCCTTGAGCAGGGCCTCCTCGAAGGACCGCCCCATGGCGGCGACCTCGCCGACCGCCTTCATGGCGGTGCCGAGAACGGACTCGGCGCCGGGGAACTTCTCGAACGCAAAACGAGGGATCTTGACGACCACATAGTCGAGCGCGGGTTCGAAACTGGCGGGCGTCGTGCCCGTGATGTCGTTGGAGATCTCGTCGAGACGGCGGCCGAGGGCGACCTTGGCCGCGATCCTGGCGATGGGGAAACCCGTCGCCTTGGAGGCCAGCGCCGATGACCGTGAGACCCGCGGGTTCATCTCGATGATGGCGTAACGGCCGTCTTCAGGATTGACCGCGAACTGGACATTGGCCCCGCCGGTGGCGACACCGACAGCGTCGAGGACACAGCGGGCGGCGTCGCGCAACACCTGGTATTCCCGATCGGTGAGGGTCTGGGCTGGGGCGACGGTGATGGAATCGCCGGTATGAACCCCCATGGGGTCGATGTTCTCGATGGAGCAAACGACGACAAACGTCCCCGCCGAGTCGCGCATGACCTCGAGCTCGAATTCCTTCCATCCGATCACCGAGGTCTCCACCAGGACCTGGTTGGTCGGTGAGGCGTCGAGGCCGTGCTGGAGCAGCTCGACAAAAGAATCCCGATCGTGAGCGATGCCTCCGCCCCATCCGCCCAGGGTGAAGGACGGCCGCAGAATGGCAGGCAGGCCGATGGTTTCGAGCGCCGCCAGCCCTTCTTCGATCGAGGTCACGGTAACCGCCGGGAGTACCGGCAGGCCCGCCTCGGTCATGGCTTGACGAAATTCTTCGCGATCCTCGGCGAGCCTGATCGACCGGACCGAGGCGCCGAGAAGCTGGATGCCGAGCCGCTCGAGAACGCCCTCCTCTTCGAGTTCGACCGCCAGATTGAGAGCGGTTTGGCCGCCGAGGGTCGGGATCAGCGCGTCGGGCCGCTCGCGTTCGAGCACCGCGGTGACCGATTGCAGGGTCAGTGGTTCGACATAGCTCCGGTGGGCGAGACGGGCGTCGGTCATGACCGTGGCCGGGTTGGAGTTCACCAGCACGACCCGGCAGCCCTCCTCGCGCAGGGCCTTGACGCCCTGGACGCCCGAGTAATCGAACTCGCAGGCCTGACCGATCCGGATCGGCCCGGCGCCGAGGATGCAGACCGACTCGGGGATGGCGGGCCGGCTCATGATTCTGTCTCCCGACACCGTTCGGCGAACCGCGTAAAGAGCCCGACGGCGTCGTTGGGCCCCGGGGCCGCCTCCGGATGGAACTGGACCGCCTCGACCCCGACCCGCGGCAGGGCGAGGCCCTCGAGGGTGCCATCGGTGAGATTGATGTGGGTCACCTCGACCTCGCGCGGCAGCGACGACTCCTCCACGGCATAGTTGTGATTCTGCGAGGTCACCAGGACCCGGCCGGTGGCGAGTTCACGCACCGGGTGGTTGCCACCGTGATGGCCGTACGGCAGTTTGACCGTGCGCCCGCCCAGGGTCAGCCCGAGGAGCTGACAACCCAGACAGATGCCGAAGATCGGTATCTTACCGACGAGACCATCAATGAGCTCGCGGGCGCCGACCACCGCCGCCGGATCGCCGGGACCGTTGGACAGCACAACTCCGGCGTGGCCGCCGGTGAGAACCTCGTGGGCGGACACCGACGGCGGCAGGACCCGAACCCGCAGATCCTCGGCGACCAGACGTCGGAGAATTGAACGCTTGACACCGAAGTCGATGACCGCCACAGGCGGACGATCGCCTGGGTCCATCGCAGGTTCGGATTCGGATGGAGACCGCCACGGCCCGCGGTCCCAGGCATAGGCCTCGCCGCACGCGACCTCGCGGGCAAGATCGCAACCGTCGGTGCCCCGCGCCTTGCGAGCTCGCTCGACGAGGGCATCCACCGCGGTGCCGTCGGTGGCAAGCACCCCGGGCACGGCGCCGGCGGTGCGGATGTGGCGGACGATGGCCCGGACATCAAAGCCCCAACCGACGGCAACGCCGAGCCGCGCGAGCCAATCCGAAGTGTCTTCTTCGGATCGCCACGAGGACGGCTCGGTATCGAGGTCCTGGACGATGAGCGCCCGAGCCCAAACCCGGTCGGACTCGGCATCGATGGCGTTGATCCCGACCTGCCCGACATGGGATGTCGTCAGGGCGAGGATCTGACCGTGGTACGAAGGATCAGTGAGCATCTCCTGGTAGCCGGTCATTGCGGTATTGAAAACGACCTCGCCGTCGATGATCGACGACGCCCCGGCGGAAAAGCCGGAGAAGACAGTCCCATCCGCGAGAACGAGGTGGGCAGGCCGTGGGCTGTCGAGCAATCGGGGAAGGGAAGAGTTTGTCACCATTCTGAGGGCGGAGCTTAGCACGCCTTGGTGTGGATTTCCGCTCACCCGATACGGACGGGACCACCCTCCAGGAGCGGGCTCGCGTATCCTTGAACCACATGAGCGCTTCCACCGACGCATCCGCCTGGGAGGCCACGGCCGTCCTGGTTCGCCGGGCGCGATCGGGGGATGAACAGGCATTTTCTGACCTGCTCCAGACCCACCGCGCCGCCATCACCTCGACCCTGGTGGCATGCGGAGTGCGCCAACCCGAGACTGCCCAGGACCTTGCCCAGGATGTCGCCCTCAAGGCGTGGGCCCGCCTGTCGAGCCTCAATGATCCTCGAACGTTCAAAGCGTGGGTGCGGCGGATTGCAGCCAATGCCGCTCGCGATCACCTCAGGCGGATGGCGGTCCGCAAGGAAGACGAACTCGACGCCGCACTGCACGTGGAGTCCGATGACGATCCTCACAATGCTGCCGAACGCGTCGCCGAGGTGCGGCTCATGATGACCGTCCTCGACAGCGAAGACCCCGAAGTCGTGGAACTCCTCATGGCCAAGGCCGACGGTGAGAGCATCGAGAGCATGGCCGGCCGGCTCGAACTCAGCGAAGGCGCGCTCAAGATGAGGCTCATGCGGGTTCGGAAAAGACTGCGGCAGCGGCTCGATAAGCTTCGGCTGGGGAAGTGACCGCGCGTACCCTTCAACGCGATGGGAGGGGACCTTCCCACCGCATCTGACCCACTGTCGTGCCGGAGGTACGACTCGGATTCGAGCTGAGGTGTCGGCGAAAGCTCGCTTTCGTCGACGCCGAGGATTGAATTCGAACAGCCGCCGGTTCGACCGGCGGCGGTGGGTCTCCTACGACAACGGCCGCCACCAGGGTTCGAGGCGTTTGCACAAAGCGGCCCATGCGACATCGGTATCGACGATGGCATCGCCGCCGAGTTTGACCAGCATCTCGTCGGCGAGGATCAGCGCCAGCATGGACTCGACGATGACCGGCGCGGCGCCGATGGCGGTGACGTCGGAGCGCTCCCACACCGTCGCCCCCGCTTCCCCCGTTGTCAGATCGACCGACGGCAGGCCCTTGCGCAGGGTTGAAATGGGTTTGAAATAGGCCCTGGCAACCACGTCCTCGCCGTTGGTCACACCGCCCTCGAGCCCACCGGCACGGTTGCTGTCCCGACGCAGTTCACCATCCTCGACATGGATCGCATCGTGGGCCTCGGAGCCGAAGCACCCTGCGACCTCGATCCCGGCCCCGATGGCGGCGGCCTTGACAGAGTGAATACTGACCAGCGCGTGAACGATCTGTCCGTCGAGCTTGCGATCCCAGTGGGTGTGCGAACCGAGCCCCGGGGGCAGCCCGCGAACCACCCCACCGACCACGCCACCCATGGTGTCGCCATCCTGGCGGGCAGCTCGGACCGCCTCGACCAGCGCCTCTTCGCGGTCCGGAACCGGTGTGACCAGGGGCGAGTCGAAGTCGACCCCGGCGAGTCCGTCCCAGGTCGGCGGACCCTCGGTCACCACGTGCGGCCCGAGTTGGAGCACCGCCGACCGCTGGGCGATCCCATATCGCGCGAGCAGCTGGGCGCAGACCGCGCCGGCCATGACCCGCGCACCGGTCTCCCGCGCCGAAGCGCGCTCGAGCACATTGCGCATGTCATCGAGCTGGTCCGTCGCCGCGCCACCGGAGTAGTCGGCGTGCCCGGGACGCGGCCGGGTCACGGCGCGGCTCTGGGCCTGCTCTTGATCAATCGCCCAGGGGCCCATGACCTCGGACCAGTTCTTCCAATCGCGGTTTTCAAGCTCGAGCACGAGCGGGCCGCCCATGGTCCGGCCGTTCCGCAGGCCACCGGTGACCACGACCTCGTCTTTCTCGATGCGTTGGCGGCCGCCGCGGCCGAAGCCGTGTTGCCGACGTTTGAGCCACGAGTTGACGAATGCCTCATCGAGCTCCAGACCCGCCGGCAGTCCTTCGAGGACCGCCGTCAGCCGCGGCCCGTGGGATTCCCCGCCGGTGAGAAAACGAAGCCGCCTCATAGCTGACCATCCCGGAAAACCAGGTCAAATGAAACCATGGATCAGTTATACGCGGTCCCGACCAAACCGCCAAGATCGGGCGTGGTTGATCTCTGCTATGATCGCTTCGCGCCATGGCTGAACGATTTCGGTTTTTCACAATTCTGATTGTGGGGTGCGCATCGGCGATCACCCTCGCCTCACCCCATGCCGCGGCGCAGCATCAGAGACTCACTCTCCTTCACACATCCGATCTCCACGGCAGCGTGCTTCCCTGGGATGACTTCCAAAATCAACCTTCCGACGGTTCGCTGGCGCAGGTTTCAACCCTCGTAGCTCAGATTCGCGACGAGGTCGACCACCCCGTTCTCGTCTTCGATTCCGGCGACACCATCCAGGGGACGCCTTTCGAACAGTTCCCCCACGTGCGCTGGTCCGAACCGAGTCCGACCATCACGGCAATGAATCGCATCGGCTACGACGCCATGGCGGTGGG